>Ga0210003_1002477_pt1 | contig 15527 bp, 18 predicted proteins | sample LantaG_FD_182804 | JGI IMG/M metagenome (GOLD analysis project Ga0210003, IMG submission 182804) | Deep subsurface microbial communities from Baltic Sea to uncover new lineages of life (NeLLi) - Landsort_02402 metaG (SPAdes) (version 2) | ecosystem: Environmental > Aquatic > Marine > Oceanic >... | reverse complement strand
ATCAGTAGGTCCAGTCTCACCAGTAGGTCCTTCTACAGTCGAATCAGCGCCAGTAGGTCCAGTCTCACCAGTAGGTCCAGTCTCACCAGTAGGTCCAGTCTCACCAGTTGCACCTTTAGGTCCTATTGGAGTAGCCCATTGATAAGTAACTCCATCAAATACATAAAAATATCCAATACCAGTTACTGAATGATACCAAAACAATCCATCAGGGATTGCATTGGTTCCGCTTCCAGTTGGAGCCGTTGCACCAAAATAAAATTCAAAATTTTCTCCAGTAGCTCCAGTCGGTCCAGTTGCACCGGTTCCTCCTGTCAATCCAGTTGCACCAGTAGATCCAGTGACCCCGTCAATCCCATCGTTACCGGTTGTACCTGTAGGTCCTATTGGTCCGGTAGGTCCGGTAGGTCCAATATATGCAGATAGTCTTTTTAATGTTTGGACATCAGTACCTACAGTTATATTACAAGGTTTATCTACGCTTATTTGAGTTTTTACAGTATCACCTACAACCAAATCTAATAATTGAACTATTGAAGCACTACCTGGCTCATCAGCAGAAGATAATTCTCTAACGGTCCCACTCCCGGTATTTACAGTTGCACCATTGACGAAAACATCTATGGTAACAGTAGTATTAACCGTATCAGACTCTAAAGATATTGCGTTAATATATTCGTACACACCATCTTGATCAGGACTTATTATAAAACAGTCTCCGGTCGGACCGAAGACATTAGTCATATTTAAAAAATTACTTGAAGTGCCTCCGATTAGTGGGATAAATGTATCAACAACCCCGGCAGTAATTCCTGTTACGACTGGAGTTGATAAATATATTTCACCATATGCAGCGTCTCCAGAAACAAAACCTGTAGGACCTGTTTGGCCAACCTGACCAGTTAATCTAATCATTGTTAGATCCGTACCTTGTTGTTTCATATTAAATGCTCCACTACTACCGTTATTATATACATGGACTCTTACTTTAGTTCCAATTGTAGTTGGTTCAAATATAGTAGATGTACTTAACGAATGTATTTCGTTTATCGTTGAGCTATCCAATTCGATTCGACTTCCTTCGACTAAAATCCAATTACCGGCGCCTTGATCTTGTTCTACTTGTGCATACATAGATGTATTTGCAGTAGTAGCAGCAATATCTAATGTGTATTCTATATAATATCGAAAGTTTGGTAAAAGTTGCCAATTTATATACTCACCGCTTCCGTTAGTTGATCCTATAAACGTTGGTTGATCTTCAATACTAAGTATATTATATGTAACATCTTCATCTTGAGGACCAGCGATTATATTCTGTATCGTGTTTTTGAAAGCTTGAACTACATCTTGATTAGATGCTGCTGGTTCAGGACCTGTTGGTCCTATATCACCGGTAGTTCCAGTAGCTCCAGTAGCTCCAGTAGATCCAGTAGGTCCTACCACGGTTGAATCAGCACCAGTAGCACCAGTAGCTCCAGTAGATCCGGTAGAACCAGTAGAACCAGTAGGTCCGGTAGATCCAGTGACTCCATCTATTCCATTATTGCCGGTAGATCCAGTTTCTCCGGTAGGTCCTTGAATTCCAGCATTTCCAGGGTTTCCTTGAGGACCGTCAGGACCAGTAGGTCCTACTACAGTTGAATCAGCACCGGTAGGTCCAGTAACTCCGGTAGATCCGGTAGGTCCATCTACTCCGTCATATCCAGTAGGACCGGTAGGTCCATCAGGTCCAGTCGGTCCAGTCGGTCCATCAGGTCCAGCAGGACCAATTCCGGTTTGCAAATCCGCAGAACCAACTCTTTCCCAATATAAATTATTTGGTTGTGGGTCGGCTGTAGATCCAGTTGGTAAGCCTGGTGTACTTGCACCAACCGGTACAGATTGAATAGCTTGGAAGAATGATAAATTGCCATAAGAGGTTAATCCAACAATATAACTATCATCATATAATACTACTTGGCCTTGTTCATAGACAGTGGTAAGCTCCCATTGATTTGGGTACTTTTCATTATCATCCCCTTCTTGCCAAGTTAAAGGTCTAGATAAATCTAATCTATATTTTTGATTGTTTGGATAATTAGCCATTTAGGTTTGTTTTTTTATCTACTTTATATATCTTAAATCGTTAACAATTGAATCGAATCTCCTTTGAAATAATTAGGATCTATGTAACATCCTTCGATATATTGTTGTTGTCTTAATTTAGTTAATGTTCCAGCATCCTTTAGATAATTAACAAATCTTTTAGTAAGATATGTTTGATACAAATTCGCTTGAGATTCGTTGAATGTTTTCCTATATGAATCATACTTAAAATTCTTTTGAACATTAACACTAGTTGTTATGTTCCTTGCAACGTATGAATTTTCAAAATTTAATTTGTTATTAATTAAAGTAATTGATTCTAATATTGGAAGCGGTCCAGAAAGACATGCAAATCCAGGATCATTTAAAATGGCAGAATAATGCACTACAAAATCTCGGTACGTAGCAAATGTTCTATACATAGAAGATCTACTATTAGATACGTATTTGAATCTAATTTTTGATATCTCGTAGTTTTCTTCTATTAAATTAGATAAGAAGGTATTATTGAATACTAAAAGAACCCCATCGACTGTATTGTTTGCCATTTATCCTTATGCTGTTTTTATTATATATCAACATAATAAAAGGCTATTAAAGAATCTTAGGGTGGTAGTCGTTAACAAGATCAGATAAGTTACCGTGAGTAACTTCACATATATCAAAAATGTTTAAATGTTCGATCGATCGATACTCCTCACACCAATAAACATGTTTGAATCCTGCAGTACATAGAATCTTTGTACACTCTTTGCAAGGACTTAGTGTGAGAATAATTATATAGTTTTCTGGATCGTTTTCTTGGAACTTTGCGATCATATTAATTTCAGCGTGAATTAAACCGCTTTGGCCAGGTTCTAATGATTCCTCTATAGTCCCGGTATTCTCATATATATTTGCGCCAGGGAAAGATCCATTATATCCAAACGATGCGATTTTAGAAAAGTCTTTTTTGATTGCAATACATCCAACCTTTTTGGTCGATGCTGCAGAAAGCTCAGCGATTTGTTTAGCAATGTTCGCATAGGTTTCTATTTTTTGATCTAATCTTCTAATTTTTCTCATGAGTTCGGTATCCATCGTTGCTTAATTAGTCGAGTTTTCATTTTAATATTTGGATCTTCTTTAGCGAGTTCCTTAGCTAATTTGATATTATCTTTATCGTCATCAAAGAATGTAAAGTCATTGAATCCTAATGCCATTAATCTTTTAAATGCTTCCTTTTTACGTTCAGCCACGGTATTACCATAAAATCCTTGTTTTGGATCATTGATTGCAAAAATATATTTAGGATTAACGTCAACACCATTATGAATAAGAAAATCATAAATAAGTTGTTGATCTCCTCTGGCCGTAATGATACCGACTCGTTTTCCTTTTTTCATAGTGCCTTTAAGGATATTGAATACCCATTCAATTATTTTACCGGCTTTTAGAATCTTCATATCTTCAAACTCGCTAAAGTCTAAATCATGATGAGGTTTCTTTTTATATTCGTTAAATTCTTTTGGGGTTAGTTCGTATTCCTCTTTAGTTTTATTATCTGTTACTTTGATCTTTGCATCAGTTACAGTCAGAGTATCATCAACATCAAATATGTTAATGTTCTGATATTTAACTCCTTCATTAAGGAATTCTACGTATGATGGTAATTGTTTCATATATTATTTATATGTTTTTTCTATAGGAAAGTTTCTTCGATTCAGTTATAATACTTTCTTATCAGTTTGAAAATTTCTGTTATATCAGTAAACTCGATTTCTTGTCCTTTCTTTATTGGTGTAAATGCTAATGTGAATCCATGGTTTCCTTGAAATAGCTCGGTAACACGTTTACCATTTATGTGATCTATGTAAATCCAAGGTACGTTCCCACTAAGCTTTAATTCTATGCCTATCTTCTGTAGTCTTTCTATAAATACTGTTATTTTATCCTTTTTCATTTTGTTTGTTTATTATATGAATACTTCGAATCCTTCGTTTTCGCATTCAGTAATGTAATTTAGTAACTCTTCAATTTGATGAGTTTTGTTACTGAAAGTTATTGCATAACCGGATTTAACCTCTTCACCGTCTAATACAAGAGTTGGTGTATATTCTTCGCCGTTTGCAAAATCGATTTTAATTGATGTTTCTTTGTGTATGTTCATGTTGATTGTTTTAAAATGTGAATGATATTCTGTTTGTATTGTTATGTGGACGCATTGAAAGTTCTACTCCTTTGTATGTAGTCCAACCGCCATTAAGAGGTCCTTTATAAAATGTTTTTGTTAATGATACTGCTGCATTATAATGTTCACTATTAAAATCGAGTAGCATAATGTTATCTCCGAGATAGCTTATCTTTTTTGCGTTTGGGAATAGTGAAGCAATATACTTCATATCTTTTTTTAGTTTTTTATAAGATTCCTTCATGTCTTGTTCAAATGTATTCATGTTATTTTGTTTTAATGTTGCATTCTCATATTGAGTGCAGGTTTATGTTGATTTATTAGTTTTGATTCTTCTTGAAATGCGTTTTTCTTGCCTCTAACTAAAGTTAATATTTCGTGTTTAAACGATTCTTTACCGTGAATTCTTATAGATTCGCTTATAGCAAAGTTCGCTAGTAGAATGTTTGCTTTGTAAATGTGGCGGATCCATCGATTGTGAAGTGATTTTAAGTATGCTCTGCCGGTTACCACCGTAACTCCAATATACGTTTCGTTTGTAACTATGTTGGTAACTTTATAGATTATGTGGTTTCGATCACTCCGTTTCTTTCGCATTGTATTAGTATTAATTTGTTATAGTTAAATATAATACTTTTTTGTGGAAATAAAAAACTTTTTGTGTTAACTATATGTTAACTTTTTAGTTTGATCAAAAGTTGAATTAATGAAAGGAGTAATACTATTAGGGAATAAAGTTAATGATTTAAACACTAACTTCTGGTGGTGAAAATTACATACTTTTCCACATATTTAATAAAATCTACAATATCTGACTTAAGGAGATTTCCTATATTAGATATTCGGAACGTTTGGTACTTAGATACCTTTCCAGGATAAACAACGTATCCATGAACCTTTAAGTAGGAATGGAATGCATCGAAATCAAATCCTTTAGGTTCTATAAATGAAGTAATGATAACGGAGTTTTCGTCTTTGTTTATTAATGATTCAAAACCTAAGTCTTCCATTTTCAGACGGATGTACGTATTAAGATATTCATATCTTTCATATCTTCCTTTGATCGTCTCTTCCTTTAGTTCATCTAGCGCTATAGATAATGAATTGATTATTTGAACTGGTGGAGTAAATCTCATTTGAGAAGTTTTAGAAAAGTAATTAACCTGTGATTTAAGATCTAAATAAACAGACCTTGCATGCAAATTATCTAATAGTTCTTTACGCACTAATACAATTCCTAAACCGGCCATACCTTGAACTATCTTATTAGAACTACAGCATAGATAATCTATACCATATCTATATAAATCTATTGGATATGCAAAAGCAGAGCTCATTGCATCAACTAATATTTCACAATTAAATTTCTCAGCTAACATGCATATTTTTCTTAATGGATTCAGTATACCAGTAGTGGTTTCACAATGAACGACTGATATATGAGTAAATTCTGAATTATCTAATATATCATAGATCTGCTCTAAGTCTAAAGATCCTTCATCAAAATCAATATGTTCATTATCAATCTTATATACATCCAACATCTCTTGGATTCGTTTTCCATAAGAACCATTGATGATGTTAAGTACTCTTGCAGTCCTTGGTAAAGACGATACAATCATTTCGATTGCACCAGTTCCAGATGAAGTAAGTAAAGCACATTCGTATTGATCGGTATTAGATGTTAACAAGGTTTTAATATCATCCGATACCTTTTTCATAAGATCTCCGGACTCTACTTCTCTTGGACAAACATCACCAACCGTAACCATAGCATCTTTAACTGTTTGAGTTGTACACGCCGGTCCTGGGTTAAGTAATTTATATTGTTTCATTATTTAATTTTTGGTAATATGTTCTCAGTAGCATATTCCATGTGTAATACATTATCCATTTCTGCCCATAAATAATCGCTTTTAACTGATCGGAAATTACCAAACTTAGATAACATATTTTCGTAATCTTCTAAATTGTTTTTGTAAAGCATATCAAGAGATAATTTTATCATTGACTCATAATCATCTATTGACTTAATCGTATTTGTAGTGATATTTGATATTCCGATCATTTCACACTTCGCAGGTTTAGTTTTAGTAATCTCTGTTATAAACTCTATTCCATCATGTTTTTTTGTATGAGCCCAGCATTCATCTCCAATATCAAATGATTTAGGCTCTGATACGATCATACAATTTTCTGAACTTATTGAATTTAAGATTTGATAATCATATATTATGTCAGAGTCTAATATCGTGAGGTTTTTAAAATTATACTTTCTAAGCTCAGACATTGCTAAGTATAAAGAAAAAAGACTACCGGTATCTTTATAAAACGGATTTTTTATTGTTTTGACGTTATCCCATTTTTTAAAAAAATTATCATAAACATCTGAACAGTGTCCGGTTACTACTAAAATTTCAGAATAACCTAGTTTTTTTAATTTGTCTATGGAATATTCTATCATAGGTTTATCTCCTACTTTTATCATGCCTTTAGGGATGTACTTGGTAATATCACCAAATCTACTACCTAATCCTGCTGCTAAAATTGTTGCTACATTCATTTTGTCAAGTATATATTATATCGTAATTTTGAATTTTTGTATCCTGGAATTGCTTGATCTTCTACTATAATACTTAAATTATTTTTTAGAGCAATATCATTCCAAAAGGATTTATCTATAAATAAATGATCTAATCCAGCATACTTTGATTCATAGTCAGAATCATACGCCTTCCTGGTTTCTACATATATACTTTCCTTTTCTTTGTCGCAAATATCAAATATACCAATACCTTTATTGGCCTTGTTTATCATGATTTCTACGACTTTATTTACGTAATCTAAATCGCTAAAGTAATGGAACACTCCAAAGGATGCAACATAATCATATTTAGGATTAGGTGATACATCCGATGCTTCTAAACATTCTATATCGTCAGATAGAGATAAGGTTTTAGCTCGTTCTACCGAGTTTTTTGCATAATCACTGCCTCCCACTGAATGACCCATTTCATGTAAAATTTTTAGAGCTATACCAGTTCCAATACCTACTTCGTAAAAAGAAGACGGTTTATCTATATTAAATTTTTTATTAGCATGTCCCCAAAATTCGCGTAATTTATCATACGTTATACCAGTGCCAGTGTAGCCACTAATATACATAAGATCATCAACTTCGTTTGTGGTGTTTTCAACAGTTAATCCGTTTTTATTCCAAATGGTTTTCCAATCGTTCATTTATTTATGTATTTTTTAAATCTCGTTGCTACTTGTTTAGGTTTGACTGTAGGTCTACCGAGATTAGGTTTAGTTTTGTTATTTATTTTAAGATAAACAAATGTTAATTTTTTAGAAATTTTCCATTCGTCTATAGCATGCTTTAAGTGTTCTTTAGTGTGTACAACTATGGTTTGATATCCGATAGATTCTGCGAATAGTGGCCAATTCATAACCGCTGAAATCGTAGATTGGCCACCAGTAGAATTATGTTCTTCGTTATCTAATAATATATGAAGCATATTTGGGTTTTCATTAGACACCATAGGCATAACACTGAGCCGCATCAATGCCGCGCCATCTCCATCTACAACGATCATCGGTTTGTTTGAAAATTTTGCTACACCTAATCCAATTGCTGGCGCACATCCCATAGAACCAACCATATATAAATGTTGTTCAGAGTCTTCTACTTCAAATAGTTCTCGACCAGCTTTTCCAGTAGATGCTATTACTCCAGCATTACCTTTATTATCAGATATGACGGTTAGTGCATCATTTCTTGACATTTTAATACTATCGTTATCTTTGTATTTTTTAAGAGATCCTTCTCGATTTTCAGGTTTAGAACTAACGGTTAGAGGAAATTCGTCGAACGTATCCTTCTCAACAATAAAAAAGAAAGGAATTTTCTTTGCATCGATAAAATCTCTGGCACCCATTATTTGCATCTTTGCTTCTTCTAAATCTTTGCTCAATACAGCTATAGGTGTATTTGTAATTTCTAACATTTCTTTAGTTATCTTTCCCATTAGCTTGTGTTGAGGTTCATCATCATCACCGCCACGTAAACTAACGAATCCTAAAAATGGAATTTTAAAAATATGTGACATTGAAGTTAAAGGTGATATCAAATTACCTAATCCAGAATTCTGTAATAAGACTACCGGACGTTTTCCTGCAAGAGATGCTCCGGCTGAAACCGCAACTGCGTCACCTTCATTTGATGAATTCACATAAGTGCATTCAGAATAAGCATAATTAATAAGGTATTTAAGATATGAACAGGGTACTCCTGTAAATACATCGAACTCAAGTTCCTGTAACCAATCTCCAAACTTCTTCGTATTCATTCAATAGATTTTAAGGTAAATACTTTTTATCGGTGTCTTTCAATTCCTCTGCGCCTTGCAAAGCAAATACTGTTTTTAATGTAGCAACCTCGTTTTCAACGTTCATTAGAGATTGTTCTTCAAAAATTGTTTTTGAAGTTTCTTGCATAGCAATTATAGAAGCTCTCATATTATGATTAGCCCATATTACTAGACTTACTCCCATATCTTGGAATTTTTGTACTGGAGTTTTGTAGTATTTTGTTGGTACGATTATAACAGGAACTTTTGATTCTTTATTCCAAACATTCATAAATGCTTCTATTTCAGATTCATCTTCGATTTTTGAATGCATTAAGATTGCATCAGCACCTCCAGCAGCATATTTTCTTGCTCTCATTACAGCATCATCTAATCCACGACCTGTGATGAATGATTCGACTCTTGCAGCAATTACAAATTCACCATGTCCAATAGATTCTAGATAGTCTCTACCAGCTCTAATTTTTCCAGCAAATTCATCAGGATCAGCAAGAGATTGTTTCTCTCCACCGATAAACGAATTTGTTTTAGGAAATAATTTATCCTCGATTGCAATTCCACCAACATCTTGTTTTACTAGTTCTTTCAATGCCTGTACGAAATTATTATAGTTTCCGTATCCAGTATCTCCATCTAATAGAATTGGAATGGTTGTGGCATTGCTCATATATTTCATATCATTTATAACGTCGGTATATGATAATTCGTTATTGTCTCTAACGCCATGTGCTGCAGATAGAGATAATCCACTTCCCCAGATTCCACTGAATCCAGTCTCTTCAACGATTTTTGCAGAGAGACCGTTGTGTGCCTCCATAATAAATTCTACTTTATCGCTTTCTAATAGATCGCGAAGTTTGTTACCTTTTGTCATTTATTGTTAGTTTTATATATTATATGATGACTTATTTACTTTGTTTCTTTTTCTCTTCATTAAGCTCATTTAGATGAGCTTTAGTGTATTGACAAATGCCTTTATTCGTAGATCTATCATATCGATACGATTTCAATTTGTTCATAAAAGTCGAGTGTGTATTTCCATGAAAGGTTTTACCTCGATTAGGAGTCTCCCAATCCTCGCCATAAACAAATTCTAATAGGTTTTTTGCATCTGATGGTATAGGGAAACGTTTACCACGAATAGTACCAGTTGTTAATTTATCTAAATGAGGTTTTGGTATTCGATAGTATTTTCCAGAATCTCCCATAACATAATCATTTTCAACAGGATAATAAACATATATGTCATTGAACACGCCTTTACCACCAACACTTACTCGTTTTCCATCGTCATCTAATAAATGAATTTCAGTCTTATAAAACTTATCCATATCTCCAGATCCTTCGGCAACATCTAATTTAGGTGATTCATTTATCTTTGCACAAAGTTCTTTTGACATATGTTTTGCATGAATACCTATATCGATATCGTTATCACCTTTAATAAAATCTCCACCACGAACAGATCCTAGTAAAGTACCGGCATCTATCCACCAATTTTTTCCTTTAAGTTTACCTGCAATCTCAGACAAAAGTTCTATTTTTCTGTCATGGAAATCGTCGGTTTTTTTAGTGCCCCATCTCATGGCATCTTTCATTTGACCTTCAACCAACCAATCCTTGAATAATAAAAAACGTTTCATAAAAATTATTGTTTAATGTATATATCTAAACTAAAATAGTTTAGATGTTATATATATCCCTTCGTTACAGTGATCAGAAAATTTGAAATTAGGATACATTTTATTACTCAATGTGGATTCGATCCATTCTCTCTGATCACTTATGTATTGCTCTCGAACACGCTCATCCTTTAATTTATTATTCAAAACGTTTAATTCCTTTTCATTCGAGAAGTAGAAACGATCATCATTGAATATAATTCGATTTTGATCACATGGTAAATAGATAAGACTCGGAACTCCAGCAATACCACAATCATATATAGACTTTGCAACGTATGAATAGTTATCGTTACCCTTTCCGAAATGTATTACTGCCTTTTGTTGGCTAAGAAATGCAAAAAACTCATCTCCCTGAAATGAGTTCTCTATTAATTCTATATTTGATTTGTTTTTGATAGCTTCTATGTCATTACATCCAGGCCCAAATATTCTAGTCGGTATCTTATATTTGTTTTTACCAAATATTTCTTTAAGTCTTTTAGGTCTCTTAGCTGCAACACTACCTTTAAGATATCCAGCAAAACATATTTTACCATCATGTGGTTTATCCGCATTTGGTAATTTTAATCGATCTTTATATTCGGTATATCCAAACAATATATCATCTGATACATATAAGACTCGGTTTATACTTTCTTTAATGTCTTCTGCTTTTAATTCTTTTGGAACATTGTTATGTAGAACATCTGGTGCCCAATCGCATATTTTATCGCTACCATTTGCAATCCAATAGACTTTAGAATAATCGATTCTTTCCCATGCCATAATCATCGGATACTGGCCTTTATTAATACGTTTAAATTTCTGGCCAGATGTTGGAGAATTCATTCTAACGTTTATCATCATTCGATAATCTTGATAATTATATTCAGAATCTGGTGTTCTGATAAACAGAGGCAACTTCAAAGTATTTGTAACATAACTACATAGAATATATGCCATTTTGCATCTTGGATCTATAGCACCGCCAAAGAAATTATTTCTTAGCATATATGTAAAGAATCCACTAAAACCTGCATCTCTTAATTGAGCAGTTTTTAAAGGATGGTCTATTGTTAATATTTCATAATCAACATGTGGACCTAACAGATTAAGATATTTATTAGTCTTAGCTGCAATATGTTTTGTTACAGGAATGAATATAAATTTAACATCCGGATTAATTTCTGCAAGCTTATTGAAGAACAGGAATTCTGATAAAAGAATAGATGTTTTAGTTCCAGGACTAGAGTATAGGAAGACTCCTATCGTGTATTTTTTTGAGTTCTGCATCTACGATTTGTTTTATAGTTTCTCTTAATGATATTGTTATATCCCATTCTGGATAGTGTGATTTGAATTTAGATAAGTCACTTATATACCATTGATGGTCACCGCTTCTAGCTTGATCAGATATTGTGTAGTTATCCCAATCATAATTTAGATGACCAATACTTGTTAGCATTTCATTAACAGTTTCAATGGCTTCAAGTATTGATGTTGAATTATTTCTTCCACCACCGGCATTGTATACTTCACCAGGTCTAGGATCTTTATGAAATTGCCAGAACATATTAACAAGATCCCATGAATGGATGTTGTCTCTCACTTGCTTACCTTCATAACCAAATATTGTATATGGCTTTTCGTTAACAATACATTTGATTAAATAAGATAAGAATCCATGAAGTTCAGCACCTGCATGATCAGGTCCAGTTAAACAACCGCCACGAAAGATTCCGATATTCATATCCCAATATCTTGCATATTCTTGACACATAATATCTGCAGCTACTTTAGATGCACCGAATACAGAATGTTTACATTGATCGATACTCATGGTTTCGTCAATACTTCCTAGATTAAATCCACCATCTAAATATTCGTATCTAGTATCAGATTCTACTAACGGTAAGAAGTTAGGTGTATCACCATAGACTTTATTAGTTGAGGTAAATATAAATGTAGCTTTAGGACAATTTAATCGAGTACATTCTAATAAATTTATAGTACCTGTTGCATTAATACTAAAATCAGTTAGTGGTTCGTTAGCAGCCCAATCATGTGATGGTTGTGCAGCAGTATGAATAATGATTTCGATATTCTTTCCATGATGTTCAAATAGCTGGTTCACAACTCGAATATCTCGAATATCCGCATCTATAGAACTATAATTTTTATAGTCCTTTATTAAAGCATCATTATTCGGTACGGTTGATGCATCTTCTCCAAAAAAGTAAGATCGCATATCATTATCAATACCAATAACTTGAAATCCTTTATCGTGTAAGAATTTAACTGCTTGTGAACCGATGAGTCCACCAGATCCAGTTACAATTGCAATTGGGAGTTTTTTATCTTTCATAAAGTTTGTTTTATTAATTTAAGTGTTTGTTTTATGTTGTTAGTCGAAGTATCTATTACTTCAGATTTTATATATCGCTCTACGCGCATTAGGTTCTCGGCAAATAAATTTTCTAATATTAAGTAGTCTTCATTGGTATATATGTACGAATCTTTAGGACCACGATCCATATAATCTTTGTGCAAATTTCCAAGCATAAACAAATTGATATCATGTTTAGTAACAAAGTCCATAATGTAGTTTGCACTAATCGATTGAGGCCGACCATAAAAGCTAGGATAAACCATTTCACTTAAAAATGATCTATCTAATATAAATGTTTCATCTGGAAATGCATCAAAGAATGCATCATATGAATAAAAGCAGCCTTTATAGAATGAAGTTAAATCTTCGCATTCAGGCATCTTATTTTTTATAGAAACAATACGACCATAACCGTGATCTTTTAAATCGTTAGCTATAGTCGTTTTACCTGTACGAGAGAGTCCTTCAAGAATAATTAATTTTGCCATATTTATTATATGATAGCATCCACATATGGTTTCACTTGAGTTAATGAATTAATATCATATGTTATTCTATCGCAAGCACTTTCATATGATTCGTATTTATATCCTAATGCAAAGCAGTTTTCTGCAATCTTATTAAATGCTTCTCCATCTTCATAATACAAATCTAATGCATCTGATAGTTTTTCTGCGATTTGATCGGTATTCGGTTTTGAATATCCTGCTTCAACTAAGTAAGGATATGTTCCAGGATACTTTTCGAATTTTGTTTTATAGTTGTTTACATTAGGAACTACTAAAACATTTTTAGCAAGCATAGCTTCACAATGAGTAACACCACCATGAACTTCAGTAACAAATAAGTTAACTGATATGTGCGCTTTATTTATGAATTCTAAATAGTCTTGTCTGGTGAATGCTTTATCATTATCCATAACTCTTACACATCCATTAGAAAGTTTATCAATCATTTCTAATTGTTCGTCGGTAACCTTTCTAGTTGGATTAAGCATAACCGCATTAAATCGCTTATTTGTAATTTTACTAAGCTTACCAATTGATTCTGCGAATGAATCATAGTTTGTATATCGATTTGCAGTATCAGAAATACGATTACCGAAATAAATAGTTGGTGTAGGAAATTCTTCAGATGTGTGATTATCTATTATTTCTTGTGCATGACAACCAACACCCCATACTGAAGTTTTCTTAATATGTTTTCTAGATTTAAACAACATATCATAAGCTTTTAGCGCTTCGGTTTTACCAGCTTCACATTGGAATACTGCGATATCTGAATTGATAAATGATTCCATTTGTCTTTCGTAATATCTAATTTTTTCATCAACTTTATTTGCGATTGGTGAATCTAAGAAATAGTTAGTTGACATAATAGGTATTTTCTTGTCAATAGAATTAAAGAATACATTCCAGTTTTTAGTCAATGTATTTTCATCGTTAATCATAACATCAATATCATCAAAGAAGTGAGATCTTTGTTGCAATGTCTTGAAGTCGAATGTATATCGACTTGTTACCGGACTGATTGGAATAGCATCTCTAAAAAAACTAATTCTACCGTGGTATTCAGGTTTGAATAATTCAGAAAGACTATTACAATCTAAACAATCCTCTTCAAATGGAAGTTTGATTAGAAATTCGTAGTTTTCGTTTTTGTCTAATAGCGTAGAAATTATTCCTACTGCAATATTAGTACATGCATCATTTCTTAATAGCCATTTAGGGCCAGATTCTGTATTTGTATAGTTTGATACTTGTACAGCATAAAAGATTTTTGTTTTTTTCATTAGTCTAGTATTTTAATTGATTGTAAATATTCTTGATCTTTCTCAAATACATGGGCTGATACGATTGATGATGAGAATTTACCAGTTTCTACACCTAATTCTTTTGCCATTTCACAAGCAAATCTTGCCCAAAGGTACATATCGAGTTTAACAACAGTTACCATATTTTGAGATCTCATATGAACATGGCAATTTAGTTTACCATTTCGTATAAAGAAAGTAGCACTATCTGTGCATGGAAATTCTAAAGTTTCGTTCATACCTAATAGAGATAGATCGCTATCTTTGAGTATTGATATAACGGCTCTTCTAGAATTTGGATTGTCTGTTAATTCTTTAATGATTGCAGGTCTTTGTGCAACCATACGAGGTCCATAAAACGTATTGAAGTTTTTTGGTAATTCTGAATTTTGAGGTTTTGCTAAGAATTTAGCAACATTAGGATATTCTTTAAATGCTTCATTGGTATCAACAGATCCTGAAGATACCCAATCATAAAATGCTTCGATATATCCATAATCTAGTTTTCCTAAATTTTCAGTATCAAATTTATAAGAAGACATATTGTTTACTTCATATGAGTGTCGAGTTCTTTCCCAGCAATCACCGATTCGTGAAGCTAATTCGTATTCTGGTTCGAGGGTTATGGCTAGTATATTGCCTATATATGCTTGTTCGAAAGATTCGAATTCTAAGTGTGTGTTAAACATATTTTGTAGTTTAATAGTTATATGAAATAACTATGAGATAGTTTCATCTTAATCGAAAGCAGATGTACAATCTGGGCAATCACATTCAGGTCCATGGTCATCAATATCCTCGTCACCATAATACATAGAATCTTGATAACCTTGTTTAGACTTGTCAACGCTTTGTGTATAAACTCGTTGTCCAGCAACTTGACTATCACCAAGACCACCTTCAGTTGTTAGATACTTATTTTTGCGATTGCTTTTACGATTACTAAACGTATCAATTGAATTGCCGGGAGTCTTTTTCTTTTTAGATACGAATGTTACGTTAGTTCCAGCAACCTTAGCAGCACCTTTAT
>Ga0210003_1002476_pt1 | contig 15528 bp, 17 predicted proteins | sample LantaG_FD_182804 | JGI IMG/M metagenome (GOLD analysis project Ga0210003, IMG submission 182804) | Deep subsurface microbial communities from Baltic Sea to uncover new lineages of life (NeLLi) - Landsort_02402 metaG (SPAdes) (version 2) | ecosystem: Environmental > Aquatic > Marine > Oceanic >... | reverse complement strand
TTAGAAAATAGTTTTTTACCTTTATCGTCCTTTCTAATCATAGACTCAACTACCAAACTCTTAAAGGTGTCTTTTATATTACCGAAATTGTTCATATTCTTTTTTATATATAAATATTCTGAATTAATAAAAAAGTTTTATTTTATTAAATTATCTATTTCTTTTGTCATATCACTAATTTTGGAATTGAATGTTTCAGTCTCTTTTTCTACCTCATCTAAGTTAAAAACCCTTACATCCTTATCTAAACTTTCCATAAGTCTATTTAAGTAAATTCCCTGATATTTCTTAACTTTCTCTTCGTATCTTCTTCTATCTTGCTCTAATAAAAGATTATCTTTTTTCTTTATTGACTCTTCAGTAGGTGCAGGTTCTGCCGAAGTTTCTTCACCTCCAGTGTCAGCACCGAATCCACCTAAGTCTCCTCCAGTGTCTGCGCCGAATCCACCTAAGTCTTCACCGCCTGTATCTCCACCTTCTTCACCACCACCCTCTGCGGATGCACCACCAGTTAATGCAGAGAAATCGCCATATAGTTTATCAACCCTATCGAATATACCTGTTTTCTTAATCATGGTTGCAGTTTGTTCCATTTCTGCTGCCGCAGCTTTTTCTAATCTTTGTTGTTCTAAGTCATTTCTAATTTCTTCTTCAGACATACCTAAGATTTCTTTCTTCGCCCTTGTCATAGACATAGCACCAAACCCATTCCCTGCATCAGAAACTGAATCTTTATAAAGTGTTACCTTTAATTGTGTTTGTTCCACTTTTAACATCTCTGCTTGTGTGGATGGGTTATTCAACGTTAAAGTAAAGTTTTCTAATTCGTCTTCTAACCCTAAAATATATAAGTGAATAATTGCAATCTTATTTAATTCTTGCAACATTGCTTGTTGGATTCTATTAATTGTCCTAGCAAATCTAATATCTTGTAACGCCAAATTTTTACCATCACCATTAACCTCTTCAAACCCTAAAAATGGTTTAGGTACTCTAAGTGCGGTAAATAATTTTTTCTGTAAATATTGGATGTCCGCAATCTCAGATAGGTTAGTTGCTCCAGGTAAAGTGTCTATTGGTGAAGGTGCGTTTGCGTCTCTTACAGGAATAAAATAGTCCTGATCCTGTGCCATTTGATTATACCTAGTGTCTATTTGTCCTGTATTTTGATCAATAACTGGACTTCTTTTAAAATTATTTGCAATGTTATTAACGTATGCGGGTACATCCTTTTCATCGATATTACCAACGAATATTTTAAATATCCTTCTTTCTGGTGCCCTTGTTACCCTATATATTAACATTGCATCTTCAGAAAGTAATAATTGTTTCCATATTCTTCTCGCCTTTTCTAACATAGAAGTTCCATAAGGTAATCTTCTATCATCACCTAATAATCTAAAGTGTGCAATTTGCCACGCATTAAATTCAATATTTCTTTGTCCCCATATAAATTTAACAGGATTAAATTTATCTGTTTCTGCATTCATCGAATTTTCACCAAAACCCTCATTTTCTTTCCTACTAATCTCGATATTAGGTAATTGTTTAACGCTCGTAATTCCTTCCTCACTATCGATATTTAGAAATAAGAAATCATCACCATATTTACAAACATTTCTAGTCCACATAGGTAATGATGTATGTATATCTAATCTATTAAAAAATAAATCATCTAATATTCTTCTAACTCTTCTACTTTCTGAAAATATATTAATAACTTTGTTATCTGAATTTAATGTAGTAGATTCTTCCATCATAATATCTAATGCTGCTGCAATTTCAGGAAAAAATTCCATACCCTCAAAATCCGCATAAGATGCTAATCTAGTTGTTTCATAATATATAGAGTGTTGATAGATTTCATTATCAACTTTTTGCCACATACTAGAAAGATATGTGTCTTGTTGTCTTTTTAACTTCTCAAAATCATATTCTTCTTTAGACTTAGTTTTAAGAAGTTCTTTATCGTTAATAGAATATCTTGATTTATTTTGTGGTTTTTTAACCTCTGGACCAAATAAATCATTTAATTGTTGAAATATTGTTTTTCTTGCCATTTTTTCTTAAATATACTTTATTACTATTATAATAAATATATCGAAATTCTAAATACTATTTAATTCCGAATAACCAATTGTATTCACCATTGTCATTATTACCATTATTAGGTTGTTTAGGATTATACGTTGGTGTATTGGTATAGAATGGATTTATGTGTTGTTGTTGATTAAATAATGGTTTACTTTGATTATTTGATACGTTAACCCAACTCTCCAACATTGCCTTAGTCTGTTTCTCAACTTGTTCTAATTTTTTAAATGATGTTTGTACAATGAATATTGCCATAGCGTAAGCCATTATTATGTCATCGTGATAACCTTCCATATGATCGGGTCTACCATTTTTATAAACAAATGTTTTAAGTTCTGATATCATTCTTTGTGAACGTATAATAGTTTTATTCTCTCTAATATGTTCTTCTAATTCAGATACCATTTGTAGTCGTGTGTTACCGACATTAAACCCAGGCACTTTATCACCTTGTTTATATACAGTCTTTGCATATTTTTCAGATAACTTTCTACTTTTAGGGTCGTCATAATGTAGGTATTTATAATCCATCTCCAATAGTTTTAAGACTGTTGACACACCCATACCACCAGTAATATCCACAATAGTATACGCATTATACATATTACCATACTTATAAACAATTTCTGATAACATATCTGGCGGTAACTTATGTTTAAATTCTGCGACTTGTTCTAAGTTTTCAAAGTCTAATATAACAATAGTAGAACTATCTTTACCATCACCTCTACTCACATCAACCCCCATAACATATTTGTGTCCGACTTCAGGTTTTTTCCATATCCACATACTTTTTTCTACCTCTGCGGAGAAGTTTGGATCAGAAACGAAATTCTCTTCGTGATATGTAATATATTCGTCATCTACAACATTACCTCCAGAACCAATAAATGATACGTCAAGTTCTTGTGCAATTTTCTTAGGATCCCCCATATCTGCCGCCATTTCTTCGTACCAGGGGGATAATGGTTTCCACCCATCCTTAACCATAACTTCATAATAATCTATAGTTGATTCATCAGTTTCATATATGTTATCCATGTATTCCCACCTAAGTTTGGTTCTCCCTAATGTTTCACATTTAATCTCTTCTTCTTTTTCATCACCTCTAACCCAATACAAACCTCTATTATATCTAATGTCTTGATACCACTTCATCTCTACGACATTGAAGTTGTTGTCTCCTGTTTTAGACTTATCATATATATTATAATATAATGGATCCATTCCATTAGGTGTCGATATAAGTGCAATCTTACCACCAGTACCTAATGACGCTAATGCGGCACCAAATACTTCATCCCCATTGTCGATGAACGCCGCTTCATCCATAACTAAAAATGTAGGAGTAAAACCCCTTAATGCATCTTTAGATGTTGCAAGTGCTCTAATCTCACACCCATTAGATTTTAATTTAAGATGTCCTTTTGAGTTTATCTCTAAGTAATCTGTTGACTCATCTAACCCCCAAATCCAATAAGGTATTTGATCTAAAAAGTCTTTTACTTTTTTTAAGAATTCTTGTGCTAATATCTGTTTGTTGGCGAGTATAAGTACTTTATGTGGATTGTCAGTATCACCAAACGCAGTTTTAACTGCAATGTACGCTGCGGTAGTTGTAGATACACCTGCCTGTCGAGGTTTAGTTACCAGATTACGATTGTTTTCTTCATATGATCTAATGATTTCTTTTTGTTTATAATACAACTTAAAAGGTACCATACCTTTCTGAGTTAAATCAAATGTCTTTAAAAACGTTTCTATCGCATATGTTGGATCACCTAAACAACGAGCAAATATTTTAAGTTGTTCCGATCTATCCATTACTTTTTTTATATAAATATCTTTAATTAATTAAAATGCCACTACATTACCTTCTTCATAGGCTTTGTAGTTAGGTCCTAATTCGTATGTGACGTTATTACCTCCACCAACTTTTTGGATTATACCAGACTGATTAACCGCACTCCAAAAAGTAGAATATTGTCCAGCTCCATAATTTCTACCAATATAATCTAAAAAACCTCTTTTTGTTTTTTTAGGTAATTCTGGTATATCTTTCATATAATTAATTAAACTCCTAACCATACTACCTTCATCTTTTTGGAAAGTGAACCCTTTATGTTTAGGTATGATAGTTAAACCATTTTTTTCTGCGAAATCTTTAACTAATGGTACTATATTTTCCATTCTTTTATAACCTAAATGGTCTGCCAGTATAGAACTTTGTCTAATCGCTTCTTTAGGTTCATAATTTTTAAACAAATATTGTATGGAATCAAACAATAATCCATCAATCAATTCTTTTAATATTTTACTTTCATAATAATAAGGAAATGTGTTATCTAAACTAATTAACCCTTTAATTTTTCCTAAATCGTTTTTATTACTATTTAATATTTTTTTACTTTCTTTTGTTGCTGCCACATCAAAAAGACTATTAAGTTTATTTCTGTATTTGTCTTTAGTACCCCATACTATTTTATCCCATTTTGGTAATATTCCATATTTAAACCAATCATATAATCTATCACTAACTTCCATCATTTTATCATCAAACCCGTAAACGTCAAAATAATACATTATTTTATCATCAACACCCTTATTAGAGGTGTCATCAAAAAACTTTTGCAATAATCTGTCAACGTTAGGGTTTTGATTTTCAGTGATGACTTTTAAATATTGACTTTCTGTTAGTTTTATTTTCATATTATAAGTTTCCTAATACATTGTAATTTAAATGTTCACTTACTTTTGTGTGATCAGGATAAAAATAACTCATATCGGGTGATTCTAATAAATCTCCCTCACAATCCAAAGTTTTAGATAAAACCTCTAAAAAATATCCATATGCTTCTTCAGGTAAACTACCCTCACACTCAACAAAACGTTCTAATATATCCATAAATATTTTACTAACATCAAATTTTAAAATATGTTTATCTGAACCCCCTTCTTTTTTTGATTTTACCATATCCCATTCACCTTCAGAACCTAAAAGTGATTCTATCTTATCTTTTAAAGATTTAAACAATTCATCTTCCGCCGCACCTTCATATGCCCACCTATAAAAATTACTTAACTCACCTTTTAATTCGTCAAACATATCCTCATCATTTATTAATTCACCTAATAAATCGTTGTCTTCTAACATATCTTCCCTTAATCCACCACCATCTGAATCTTCATCATACTCTAATTCTCTACCAATAAAACCATTATCCTTAATATAATCTTTTATATGTTGTAAAGATTTTTCATCCAGTTCACCCCATACTTCATCCATAAAATCAACACTATCAATACTATAAAGTTCCGCCCAATCTTCACCTAAAACACGTTCTACTAAATCTTTATCTTCACTATGAAATAATTCTTGAAATTCATCCCAACGATCGAGAATTAAATATGGGGTATCACCTTCCCATTTAATATCACCAAATACTGATATTTCTCTACCTTGTGGAGCTTTGTAACTATTAAGAGTAAAATATTTTTCCATCCATCCAGAATCTCTTAATATTTTTATAATATCATCAGAATAAAAACGTCTACCTAATTCTTGTGTGTCTATATATTCTAAAGGATTTTCACCCTCCACTTCAATAATATAATTAAAAACACCTGAAAATATATCTGCATCATTTATATCATCAAAGTAATTATTCATATCTTCAATATAGAACATGTATTCATGACCATAATTATGATTTTGAGACTCAATAAATTTTCTTATTAATTTTTTAAAATTAGGTTGTAAAGTACCTACCATTATCTTTTTATTAATAAATATAATGTTTAAATAAAAAATCCCACCTTAAGATGGGATTTAAATAATAATATAAATAATTTATTAAAGATATTTGTGTAATTTTGCAACCGTATCAAAATCACCTCTATCTAATGCGTCATCTATTAAATCTTGTATTTCTCTGGATGACATTTCAGAATAATCTAATTCTTTTGGTTCGTCAGTAGTTGGTTCTTCTTCAGTTTCAATCCCTAAGTTATCTAAGATATCGTCCATTTCATCATAACCTGTCTCATCAAATATATCCTCTAAACTATCTGAAGGATCTTCTTCGTGTAAGTCTTTTAATGTTTTAATTACTTCTTTACACTTTTGACTACCACTTAAAATTTCTTTCATAAATTCATGAAATTGTTTTGCTGGTAACTTAGTTAATTCCTGAAATAACCATTGTTTCATATCGTAATTTTCTGCCCCTACACAATCTAAGAATTTTTCCCACATACCAGGACCTAATCTCATACCCCATATTTCACCTTCTGGCGTATCTGCTCTTTTAATTACTTCCGATTGTTCCTCAAAATCTAAGTGACCATCCGCCCAATTTATTGCAGATAGTTCTAATGTTCCTTTAATAAGTTCATGAACTAAAAGTGGGAATAACCATGCTTTTGCCACTACCACAGGTATCTCATCACCTTCCTCTATATTAACCTTATCCATTTCTTCCTCCTCATCAGAATCTTCAGGTGCTTCAGCTTTTCTCCATTCGATCTTCTCCATACCACCAACTTGACCAGACATAGTAGTATCAGGAATCACCCAATATTGGAAGTCAGCTAAAGACATTAGTTTACCATATAACCCCATAAGTCTAGGGTCAATAGCGTCTAATTCATCTGCAACCATATGGAAAATATAATGTCCTTTTTTAGATGCCCCTTGCATTAAAGCATTTATCACTCTTCTTTTATCTACTTCCATTTCTAATTCTTCCATTCTTTCCGCACTTTTTGGTGCTTTCGGAGTTTCAAAATCAGAACCATAATCTTCTTCCTCTTCTTCTTCGTCATCCCCAAAACCTAAATCTGAACCTGGAGGTGATAAAGTTGCCTCTAACATTTGATCAGGAATATCGAATTCCTCAGAAACTATGTCAATAGCCAATTGTTCTAAAGCTTCTTTATGTCTAGACTCAATCTGACTAACTTCACCCATAATTTGAAACATCTGTTGCATCATCATAGGGTTGATGTTTTGTACCCCATGATATCTTTTTACTTTATTAATGATTTCTTTAAATCTTTTACTTGCCAATTTCTCAGAATAATTTTGAGATTCCGAACCGACAGGAATAGATTTACTCTTACCGAAGATGTGTTCACCACTTCTAAGACTTCTTTCTAATCCTGGATTCATTCTTTCTGGATGTTCAGGATCGTATTCGATTGCTTCAGTTAACCTATTTATTCTTAATTTTTCATTAACAATTCTTTTAGTTACCTCATTAATAATATTTCTTCTTTTCATAATTTAAATTTTAAAAATTTCCGTAAATAACTTCTGTCCACATAATAAATACTTCCTTCGCTAGTTTCTCAAAAATACGTTGTACGTTTCTAGTTTCATAATTACCATCAGTATTTTCTACTCTCTTTAAGGCAGTTCTAATTAATACATCTCTAACTGCTTGTTTATTTTCTAATATATAGTTTATGGATTCTAATTGACTTTCTAACATTTCTATATCTGAATCATTGTCACCATCCTCATTTTCATATTCTAACTCTTCTATTTGTTCTTCTATAGACTCAGGATCTTGTTTTTGTCCATATAACCATCTATGTAAATCTTTTTCTGTCCAATTTAACATAGGGTAACAACCAAACATATTAATAACACCACTATCTCTAAGTTTTTCTAACCATTGTACAACAATACGAAAATCAGGACCATAAATTTCTGGTACAACTATAGGTCTATTTCTTTCTTCACCCATTATTTTTTTAGAATGTATATATTCTACTAAATCACCTTTTTTCATTTTTGGGTTTTTAGTTTCTTTTTCATCCTCAGAAACTTTTTCAGGTAAGTCATCAAAATCAGTATCATCAGAGAATTCTTTTGCCCACTTTTTAAACTTTCTACCTTTTTTAGTATCTTTGTCCGCCATCGCATAAAAGAACCTTTGTTGTGCTTTTGATGTAAATTTTTCTGAAATTAATTTTTTTATGATATCCCCTTTTGTCATGACTTACTTTCTATTTAAGAATTTTTTAAATAGTTTTTGTGTAGATTCATTTTTAGTTGTAGGTATTGTAAAACTACCATCAGGATTTTTCATCCCTTCAATCTCATCTCTACTATATTTAGTAGCTGTTGTCGTAATTTGCTCTGCCTCACCCATCATTACATCATCCATTTCTAATTCAGTATTGGATTGTAATGGGATGTGTCTCATATAGATGTCTGGATATAATTTTGCCATTTTTCTTAGAATATGATCAGGATTTTTTCTCATATATCTAATTACTGCAGGGTCCATATCATCACCATACTTACCAAATACGTCCTCAATACCTCTTTCTTTTGGTGTAGGTGTAAAATCTCTTTTACTATAAGTATCTCTCATCTCATAGTCCTCATCAACATAACGTTCCATTAATTTACGTCTAGTTGCCCTTTTAATTTCTGATTCATAAATTTTGATTTTCTTTCTCATAACTTAAGTGTTTATTGTTTGTTTTTCATATGTTATTACCATATCTTTTTCATATAGTTTATCTTCTACTGAAGAAATATCCTCCCCAAAAGAGAAGTATAATCTTTTTTCAGGATACTCATCATATCCTTCCATATTTTCCCAAGCCATTGCAACTATTCCGTCAACTGCGTCCCACATTGCAAATGAGTCAGATTCTTGTACTAAATCTAATTTTAAAACAGTATTTAATACACCTGACTTTTTTATAAATTTCCCTTCTGGTGGTTCTGGATTTCCAGATGATGGATATGAATCCCATCCCTCACCATCTATATCTTCTAATATATCTGAAAAGAGGAATTCATAAATGTAATTCCCCTTCCAGTTTTGTCCGATTTTATTTATATAGACTAATTTCATTATCTAAACATACCTCTTCTTCTGTAAGAAGGTTTTGGTTTACTTATATTTTGATCTTCCGCCTTAGGTCTAGGATCAACTTTAGGACGTTTAATAGTTCTCCACTTATCACCTTTTCCTGGTCTAGTCGTTGGCGTAGTTATGGTTCTTTCCCTTTCTTTAGTTCCCGGATTATCGTTTCTTAAGAAATCAATATCTAATTCAATAAAATCATCACCTCTACCCATCTCAAAGTCTAGTCTACCATCATCGTTGTTATCCATATCTAAACGATTAGGAATACCATCGAAATCTCTATCTAAGTCATCTGTTGCAGATAAGTATCCTTGTCCTGTTGCAATTGCATCCATTACAGACATATCCTCCTCACCAATATTATGTCTTCTATCTTTTCTTCCTTTACGTAACATTTTGAAGTCTTCTGCGTCGATCCTACTATTTTTGTTTTTATCTATTCTTTTTTGATTACCGATTAATTCTTCATCCATCATGTACTCATCTCTATCGAACTTACTGTAGTTAGTATATGACATATTATGGTGTTCATTCATATCACATTCCTTACACTTTCCCTCAGTTAATCTACCACCACATTCTTCACAAAGTTCTCTTCTTTCGCTAAGTACTTTTTTAAGTGATTTTTTTGTAGTTCTTCTTAAAAAAGATTCTATTAATTGTTTCTTAGAAAATACTCTACTCTCGTTGGTTTCTTCTTTTTTACCTTCTTTATATTTTAGTATAACATCACCACAATTACATCTTCCCTTTTCGTGTAACATATCCATTTGTTTTTCAGAAATGAATACACAATCTTTTTTAGTTTCTGCTATTTTATCTAATAATACTGAATCTTTAACATCCGAATCTCTATAAACTAAACATTTGTTACCACATTCACAAATACCTTTTTCGTGTAACATATTCATTTGTTTTTCTGTGATGTTAAGAACTTCTTTTTTAGTCATTTTATCATCATCTTCAGATAATTCTTCACCACCTTCAGGTGCAGGTACCTCTTCAGTAGGTTCTTCAGCGTCTAAATCCATATCCACTTCTTCTCCACCTTCATCATCGAACTCATCACCTTCTTCTTCACCTTCTAATTTAGCAATAATATCTTCTTTATCCCCCTCATCCATTTCATCTAAATGCATTGCTGAGATAATTGAGTTGATGACGTATTTTTCTAAGTCAGAATCTACTTCATCCATATCTCTTAACATCTGCCCGATCTTACCTGTATATTTTTGGATTTTTTTAGTGTTATCATCACCTTCTTCCGAATCTAAAGCAACATCACCTTCTTCATCACCTTCTTCATCAAACTCAACATCCGCAATATCCCCACCCATATCAACCTCAGGTTCGTCTTCTACTTCATCTTCCACAGGTTCTTCTGCTTTAGGTGCATCAACTTTAAGAACTTTCTTTTGTTCTTCTAAGTCTGCATCTGCGTCAGAGATAATTTCTTTTTCTCCTACATTTTGATCTTCCTCATCCTCTTCTTCCATAACAAACCCAAATCCAACACCACCACCAAAGGCAACACCATCTGATTCAAAAATGTTTGTATTATTTTCGATGCCATATGACTCATTCAACATATCAAACTTCATATTTAAATGTTTGATAGCTTCCGCATATGACTTATATCTTTCATCATATTTGTTTTGTAGTCCTCCGATATAACTAAAGTCTTCCGCTAAGAATTGTCCTAACGCTTTATTTGAAGTTTTAATAAAGTAATCATGATTTTCTCTAATGATACCATAAACAACACCATTAGGACCTTTTTTGATTAATTCTAATTCAGAATATGATTTACTTTCATTTAAAGTATTCATTTTCACCATAAGATCTAACATCCTATTAAGTTTGTCTTGACCTTTTAATGTTTTTGGATTAATATTTTTTCTCATTTTTTTATATTTATTTCGTTTTATCCGTTAGTTGGTAAACCTGTTTTAATGTTTACAAATTGATATTGTTCTGTACCACCAGTTGCGGTAATTAAACCTGTTTTTATTTTAGTTTGTGGTGCTATTGCGTTACCTAATAAAAGATATCCCGCATTTAGTGTTGTACCATCTTCTTTTACTATAATGTCTAATGTCTCACCCGCCACTCCAACAACACTAGCACCATTAATAGTATATGTTGCACCAGAATTGAAATAAACTGCGCTATATACGAAATTAGTGAAGTCTGCAGTACCTGATGTATGTAATACAGAATAAGTTCCTGTTAAATATGTTCCCATAATTATGTTTTATTAAATAAATATTGCATTATTTATAAAAAAACGCAAATTAATTTTTATAATGTTTTTATTCTTAACATAGACTCATCTAATGTTAAAGATTTATCGTAAGCCTTAGTCTCAATTTCACTTAATTTATCTAAATACATAGTTCTTCTTAATACTTTAAAGGCAATATTTTCGAAAGAATATTCACCTTCACGATCTAAACCAGTCTGTCTCATTTTTTTGATTTTTTCTTTCATGTTTTTAACCATTCTGATTGTCTTATCGTATTCTTCATTTTTGTACATATAATATATATCATATATTGAATCTATAATATTATTAACTTTTTGTTCTACTTTTTTAGAATCTATTTCTTTTTTAGTTGCGTCAGGTTGCACTACCCAACCGCCCCAAAGAATAGAATAAACCCCACTAGATACGTGTGGTTCTTCAGTATCTTGCATATATAATTCCACATCATAACCTTTAATAGTTATGTCGTGTTTTTCATTCCATAAGTTCTTTTTGGAATTGAAGTACTCTTTAACTAATTCTTCGTTCTCATCAACCTCACCAAAATCCACTAATATATGTAAGTCTACATCAGAAAATTTTGACCAATTAAAGTTTGCCAAACTACCAGTTAAAATAATATCATCTATATCTACCCAACCAACATTTAATGTTTCAAAGAAATCATCTGCAATCATTAGAAGTCTTCTACTTACATCCTCATACATGTGTTGTTCTTTATCGAATAATTTTGGGTTAATCGTTGACTGAACTTCAAAAGAAGATAAATCAATAACCTCCTTTTGTATTATGTCATTAACTTCTTGTTCTGAGATTCTTTTTATATCCATAATAATAAATATGTTTATTTATGGATAAATATCTTAAAAATAAGAAACGGGCGTAATCTTATTTTAATCAGTTAATAATTCTTTTTCTTTGTTTAAACAAAATTTAGGATTATTAATTAATTTATCTATTCTAGAGTCTATGTATCTTGCAGAATCGTTGTGTAATTCAATCACATTTCTATGATTTTCATCAATAATTCTTCTAATCTCATCATTGAGGATTTTTGTTCCAGTACCCATATCATCAATCCTTCTATGGAATGTGTCATATATTTCTTTTATTTTGTCAGAATAATTGTGTTCTGTTCTATCTATTCTATTATGTATACTTCTATCTTTTTCAGATATATACCTTTCTAAGTTTTCGTTAATTTTAATTAAGTTTTTAACCTTAAGCGTAACCCAAGTAATGGTTATACCCATAAGCACAACCAATACGAAAGCAACACCCAAAGCGAATGATAATTTTTCCATAACTTTTTATTTTTATTTTTTAATTGTTATTATTGAAACGCCCGTTTCTATTTACTACTTATAGTAATAATTTCATACCTCCATCCACTATCTGTGTTCATATTTAATAATTCACACAATTTTGTTGCTTCACCGAAACATGAAGTTTCATATACTTCACTATTTGGATCTAACAAAATAACGTGTTGTGGTTTTCCATTTTTAACCATAATTTTTTTTATCTGATAACTTTTAATCATAACGTACTTTTTATGTTTTCTATTTGTTCAACTAATGGTTGTACATCCACAATGTCTTTTGATTGTGAATAAGAATATTTTTTAATTATTGTGTGTAATAATTTACCCTGACTTTCACTACCCTCAAATTTACTATAATCAGTAAAGGTAACTCCTTCATAAACATATTGTCTACCAGAGTTAAAAATTATCGCCAATTTTTTTTCATTGACTATGTATTTGGATCCTAAAATATTAGAGGAGTCATAAAGACATTCTATTGATCCGTTTTCTTCGTGTTTTAGTAAAACCATAATTAATCTTTTAAAAGTTTATATGAATGTATATTTTTAAGTTCGTAAACATCTCCTTTTATTTCAGAAGGTTCACTTATTGAAACTCTTTTCTCTTCAGTAATTAAAACATAATTACCTGTTATAACCATCGCAGAATCCTCATATTGTATTCTATCTGTAGGTTTACCTTCTTCATCCTTAAGAAGTAAGACTATTTTTCTAAATGTCGGTGCACTTGATATCATATTACAAATATATAAAAAATTTATTATTAAAACAAATATAAATATAAAAAAAATCCACAACTTGTAAAGTTATGGATTTTTTCTAAGTAGTAGTTAATATTTACTTAATCGATACTCACCTTTCTATTATAGGATTTTGTTTTGGTTGGTTTTTCTTTTGGTAGGTAAATTGTTGTTATACCATTTTCTGTTTTTGCGTAAATTTCTTCACTAACTACATTTGTGGGGATAACAAAAGTTCTAAAGAATTTGTTATAGTGATATTCTTTAGAAACGTAATCACCATTATCAGTTTTTTCGTCTTTACGTTCACCACTAAAAGTTAATGTTTCACCATTTATCTCTATCTGTAAATTCTCTTTAGATAAACCAGGTGTTATAATTTCATACTTATATACCCACTCATCTTCAAAAACATTAGTATATGGGAAATTAGAATTAAACCCCAACGCTTTGTTACCATTATTTAACCTACCTTTGATATTGTAGTTAGGGAAAGAATCCCTACCAAACATCGACTCAAACTCTTCGATTAATTTTAAAAAATCTGTACTCATTTTTATTTTTATTTTTTAATTGTTATTATAACACCCGCATAGTCAAATGGTATACCAACGGATATATTATGACAATTTGTCAGGGATTGTTTATATGTTTACCTTTAATTTTGTAATAATTGACATCAATACCTTTTTCATCTAATAAATTTTTAGGGATAAATGTCTCACCAGTTTCTAAGAAGTGATCCATTCTATGTTTACCAAATATGACATTGAAGGGTACTAAATCGATACCAATGAATCTTCTGTTATTCTTTATTGAAGCGACACCTGTAGTAGATGATCCTGCGAATGGGTCTAAAATAACATCATTTTCATCACTACCAATCTTAACGAACCATTCCGCCAATTCGACTGTAAATGGTGCGGGATGTAATATTCCTGAATTAGATTCTGCTGCAGCAATAACTACATTGTGAGGTAATGAACCTTTTTCATTTAATTCCTTCTTTTGTGAATCATAAACACCGTCTCTAGAATTAATTGTTGTAACAGGTTTCTCAAACCTTTTCTTAGTAACCTCAGAATGTTCAGTCCTACAATTATCCGCCCTAAACTTAGGTTTATTAGAATTTGAAAAGTGAAATACGTATTCGTATCTATCTATTGCCCTATACTTACAATTTGTAGGAACTGCGTTCTTTTTAAACCAAATGTATGGTTTTGCAACCATATACCAACCTTGTTTCCTCATCTTATATCTTAACTCATCTAAAACAGGATGAACAACACCCTTATCAATTTTATCGTTTATATTTAAGAAAAAACTACCATTAGGTTTAAGAACCTGTAAAAACAATTCAGTGAATTCTAAAAACCAATCTGCGTAATCATCAACGTGAATGGATCCGATTTCCCCATCATCATTTCCACTATAATTTTTTCTCATTGAGAAATAAGGTGGAGAAGTAAATATCATATCTACCTTTTCACCCTTCTCGATCATTTCCTTTAGTACGATTTTTGTATCACCTAATTGTAATTTGTATTGACTTTCCATAATATTATAATTAACTTTGAAACAAAGATAGTGATATTTATATAAAAAAACAAATTTAAAATGAAAAAAGTATTACCTAAAGTTAAAAGGATCATAAATATGTCCATAAAACAAGCGAAATTTTATGGTGATTATGAGGTTAGAATTGAACATATTATAATATCATTAATAAACGATTATAATAATAATGCAATAAAGACATTAGTTAAAATGGGTGTTGATGTGGATAAACTACATAAAAGTATAGAAAAGTCTCTACTGAAGGGAGAAGATTATAATAATGTGAAAATTATTAATAAAGATTTCCCTATCGATAAAACAACTGAAAATATTTTAAAGGGTGCAGAAAAAGAATGTGATAATTTAAATGACGAATATTTAGACACTCAACATATTATTTTGGCAACACTTAAAGTAAAAACTAATATGTCATCAATTTTAAAAAGTGTGAAGATTTCTTATAAAAATTATAAAGACAATATTGTAAGTGCAATAGAACCTATAGAAAATGAAGATGAAAATAAAAGTAGACAAAGTAAAAGTAAATCAAAAAGTAGTAAGTCTAATGAAACACCTATATTAGATAATTTTTCTATCGATGTCACTAAAAGGGCGTCTGAAGGTAAAATTGATCCTGTAATCGGTAGAGATGAAT
>Ga0210003_1002475_pt1 | contig 15528 bp, 20 predicted proteins | sample LantaG_FD_182804 | JGI IMG/M metagenome (GOLD analysis project Ga0210003, IMG submission 182804) | Deep subsurface microbial communities from Baltic Sea to uncover new lineages of life (NeLLi) - Landsort_02402 metaG (SPAdes) (version 2) | ecosystem: Environmental > Aquatic > Marine > Oceanic >... | reverse complement strand
AATTCCCCCTTTTTGTCGTAGTAGTTCTGCATGCTAATAATCTTCTTTATTGATGGGAGCTAACTCCATCATCATGTTATCAATTTTTTTTTGAATAGACGTGGTCTTGACAACTCGAGAGTAAGTAGTTTTAAATTTGCTCTCAAAAATACTAACTAGTTGCTTATACCGTACAGCAAAGGCGCAAAGCTGCGAGAACTCATAAGGCATATTTTGGTTTAAAAAATCAATAGCCTTGTCTGTGTTGCCCCCTTCAAACTCTTCAAGGTCTAGAACACGCTCCTTAACAGTAGGGTATATCGCAGCGTTTGCAATGTCTTGTTTGCCTACTGTCTCATAGCCTGAAAATTGCTGATCTTCTAAAATATAGTATGTATAGCCTTTTTCTTGGTGGCTACTTACCAGCTCTAAGTCGTAAAAATTAAAATCTGCCAACCTCCATGTTAAAAACTGTGCTTTCACCTCTCTTTTAAGCTGGCTAACTGTTAAGCCAATGTTCAAGTCAAGAACTTTCGCAATAGCTGCATAAAGACTTTTGTTTTCAAAGTTGTTTCTTTGATCTATTTTGTTTATTTTTGTTTTAGTAATCATGTTGTTAGTTTTTTATGGTGATAAATATCCTTAAGTAGTTAGTTAGAACCTAGCTACTTTTTTTATTTTTATAATGCTTTTTTTAGGTTGACTGCTTTTTCTTTTCTAGCATTTGCGACCAATTGCCTTAGTACCATTCCTTTCGCACCTTTTGCAATACCGTCTTCTTGCAGTTCCTTAGCTTCTTTATTTAAAAACTCGTTATCTTCTTTAGATAACTTGAAAGATGTACTCTCGTTAACTCCCAAATGTACCTCTATGGTTAAGTCTTGTATTTTCATGTTTTTTTCTATTTAAACAACCCCTAGCGTATTACTAGGGGCTTTGATTTTAATGAGATTAAAACAACCTCACTTACTGCGTGACAACTAGTGGACGAATTGGGACTCGAACCCAACACCGCATGTATTAGTGTGCACACTATAACGGTAGTCAACCCTCTTTTTCGCCCATCTTGTTAATACAAACATAATACAAAAGTATTAACAATGCAAATGTTTTATTGAAAAAGATTTAAAAATAAATAGAATTAACCTATTTATGGAGGTTTGGAGCATAAAAAAAGTGCTAAAGACTTGTTAGTCTAAAGCACTTTTGAATAATATTATTTATAGACAAGCTATAAAAGAACAAAATCCCAACACTACCAATGTTGAGATTCTGTAAAATTCTTTGTTTTAGATTTTTTAAGCTGCAACGCTAAGAGATTCTAATCTAATAGTTAAAAACACTTTTAGTGTGCTTTTGTAATACAAATATAATATTTTTTTAGGAATAATCAATCGTTTCAACATCTTTAACGTTCCCCCAAATATAGGTATTGGTTTCCTCTATAACTTCAACTAACACTAAACTATTTTGAGTTGGTGGAATTACTGCCTCCTGGTTAAGTTCGTTTAGCTTTGCCCCTATCGCATAATAGTCTTGATCTTTGGGGCTGTCATATTCTTTAGTAGGCTGAAACTTAACTAAAGGATATTGCTCTAATATTGCAAAAGTTACCGCCCCTATACCTAAGGCTATTATTATTGTCATAGGTGTCATATTAGTTTGATTTTTGATTTAAACGGAATGCTTTGCTTCTACACTTTGGCTCACAATACTTACTGTCATCTCTTGTATATTCGTACGACTTACCACAACAGTTACAGTTACGTTTACGAACACCATTATAGTCTTTAAATGTTGCTGCTTTGCGTTCTGTTTGTGCAACTAACGTTTGTTTTTGTTCCGTTACATTATGCGTTACGTTATTGCCTAGAGCATTAGGATTAATAGTGCGTTCGCTTGTTCCGTCCTGTTGCGTTCGCTTTGCAATTGGGTTCGCCTGTTTCTCTAAATTGCTATGCTTAAGATAATAGTACATAACGCCAAACGCTAAGAGGAACGCTAACTCTATTGCTAAAGAAACGCAACCATAAATATTACTATCTGTTTCTATTTTGGCGTTGTAGGTAGCAATAGCAGCAATATGTTTTTGTGTGGCTGTCTGCTCTAAATTATTATTGCTGATCCTAGCTAAATCTAAAGACTTAATCTTTTCTGCCTCTAATGTCTTTTTGCTATCCATGAGAGCATTGTAAGGAACACGGATCAATTTACTAGAAGACAATCGCCAGCCACCTGCTTCTTTAGGTTTACGGTTAGCCATCCAAAAAGCCTGTATTTCTGCCTCCTTATTAGCAATAACTAAATCGCGCTCCTTTGCCAATTGGACTAAGTCTACCAATACGGGCAAATCCTTTACTGGCTTAGCAATAATTTCTTTAGGCAAAGCAGTTGCTCCCTTGTAGGAAATAAAAATAGATGCCCCTTGCATAACTACCAATATACTTAAGGCAAATAACCCCTTATTGATAGCCAATTCTTTTGCACTCCATCGTTTAGCTCCCTCAATTACCAATGCAATAACAGCAACTAGTCCAATACAAACAAATAGATTGAAGTTAGAGAGCCAATTGAATAACATATACACCTCAGTGAAGCCCGAAGCGATTTGACAGGCAATAGATAGTATTAGTGCTAAAATATAAATAGGGTAGGCTCTTAAGCGAAAAGGTTTAGCAGTAAACAGGTGGTCTGTTTTGCTATCAATTGAGCTAATGATAGTTTCTTCTTTGTAGAGCTTAGTTTTTAAATCAAAAATGTTGTTCATAATATCGGAGTTTAAAAGTAAATAAAAAAGGGTGTACCCTCCGACAAGTACACCCAACCCTAACCAAAATCAATTAGTTATTATTGTTAACGTGTCGGAGCCGCTATGTATTTTTTTTTGTTTTATTTCTTTGTGAGTTCTACTATTTTAAGCGCAAAGCCTACATTAAATAATATACCTTCTACAATTAGTTCAGCCAGTTTTTCAGCCTTTTTGTCTTGCAATTCCAAGTCAAGCGCAAAACGTATAGCAATGTCTTTTTGCATTTGCTCAGTAATTTCTAGGCTGCTAAATTCTTTGTATCTTTTTATAAGCCTAGGTAATTTTAGCGCATTATCAGTTAGTGCTATTGTTTCCCAAATAGTAAATTTCTTGTCTTCAATACCTTTTAGTATTTCAGCTGCTAATTCTGTGATCCATTCCGCCCAATCTTCTAATATATTCATGCTAAATTTTTTAAGTTAAATATTGAATGAAACATAAATATACACAAATACGTTGATAAATTCAAAAAGTTTTGTACTTTCAATAAAAATTGAAACAAATATTCATAATATGGCAGGTGCCCCAACTAAATACAAGGAAGAATACAACGAACAGGCTTATAAGCTTTGTCTGTTAGGAGCTACTGATGAAGAATTAGCAGTTTTTTTTGAGGTTTGTGAAGCTACAATAAATAACTGGAAAATCGATAAGGCTGAATTTTTAGAGTCCATAAAAAGAGGTAAGTTAATTGCAGATGCAGAAATGGCAGAATCTTTATATAAGAGAGGTCGTGGCTTTGAGTATACCGAAGTAAAGGAAGAAGAGAGTGAAGCAGGCTATAAGACAACCAAAACCACTAAATACTACCCCCCTGATACTGGGGCTGCTTTTATTTGGCTAAAAAACAGACAGCCTAAAAAATGGAGAGACAAATCAAGTATAGACTTAAATATTGATAAAGACACCCTAACAGATGAAGAGCTGAATAAACAAATAGAGCGGTTTGAAAAAAGAAAATAAATATCAATACTATCAACTTTTACTAGAAAGAGAGAGGCGAAGGTCTAAAGTGAATTTTTTTTCTTTTTTGCGCCACTTATCTCCTCCTGAATTTACATGGAATTGGCATCATGAGTATTGTTGCAAAATATTACAGGATTGGATTACTACAGACAAACACCCTTTTTTGATGATCTTTATGCCCCCACAACATCAAAAATCAACAATGATGACCGAGTTTTTGCCAGCTTGGGCTTTTGGGCAAAATAAAAATTATCAGGCTCTCTTGATAATGTATAATAGTACACAAGCTAAAAAATATAACAGAAAAATACAGAGAATAATGGATAGTGAGGAGTATAAAATAATATTCCCACATACTAGGCTCAATGAAAAAAGAGTGGTTAATAATGACAAAGGCTCTTATGTTAAGAATAGTGAAGAGTTTGAAATAGTTGGAGGGCGTGGTTTTTTAAAGACAGTTGGAGTTGGAGGTGGTATTGCGGGCAATCCTGCTAAACTTGCATTTATGGATGATGTAATAAAAAACGTAGCAGAGGCGAATAGCGAAACATATAGAGAGAGGATTTATGAATGGTACACTGATGAATTAGAGTCAAGGTTGCACAATGACTCTAAAGTAGCATTTACTATAACAAGACGTCACGAAGATGATTTAGCAGGCAGGCTAATATTAAGAGATGGAGTTGTAGAAACAGGAGGCAAATGGAAAGTGATTAAGTTGCCAGCTATTAAAGAAAATAACAGCAACCCCAATGACCCTAGAGTTTTAGGAGAAGCATTATTCCCTAAATTGCACAGTATAGATCGATTAGAATACATTAGAGACAAAGAGCCAAGGACATTTGCAGGCTTATATCAGCAAGAGCCTAAAGTTAAAGGCGGAGATATGATTAAAGGAGAATGGTTTGAAATAAAAAAACCTTTTGAGTTGCCTTTTAATATGGAGACTGTAATTTGGGATGGATTTATTGATGGCGCTTGGACTGAAAGCAAAAACAATGATCCAACAGCAACGGGTTATTGTTATTATGACAAAAAAGAGAAAGTTTTATATATAAGGAAAATAGATGATTTTAGAAAAACAATATCTAAAGCGGTTCAATATGTATCTATTGAAGCAGCAGAGAATGGTATAACGCCTAAAAGTAGTTTTTTTATAGAAATGAAGTCAAGTGGACCAGCCTTTAAAGAGTATTTGTTTAAAAAAGGGTTTAACTGTTCAAGGGTAGCTAATAAACACGTTGCACTGGGGAAAACAACCAGAGTTGAGCAAAGTGAGCCATCTTTAAGGAGTGGAAGAGTTGTGCTTATAGATCAAGGAAACTGGATAAAACCATTTATTCAACAATGTGAACAATTCCCCAATGGGAAGCATGATGATAAGGTGGATATATTAACTTATATGATTCATAAATATTTGCTTCAAAAAAATAGAAGGGGCGTAGAATATACATAAAAATGATAGAATTAAAAACAAATATAACCAATAAGAGCATAAGTCCCAATGTAGCTGCCTATGTATTAGCTCTAAAATACTTATGCAGTATAGATGAGTTAACAAAAGAAAAAGTTTTTGAAGGAATAGAGGGGTTGAGCGCAGGTAATAAGAGTAATTTTTTAAAACAAATCCATTCATTACCCCTTGTTCATAGCTCTTTAGACAAAAAAGAAAGAACAACCTTGAACATGATTTGGAGGGCATTAGAACAGCGATCTGCAAAAAATAAAAATTGCAAAGATATATTACCAACCCCTGATAACGTGTCAGTTGAGTTCGTAAAAATGAGCAGTCCTAACCAATTGACACACAGGTACGAACTTAGGGTGTTTTGCCCTCTAGGTGTTACTTGCGATCTTGATAAGATAATATGCACTATTGGGCAACAAGAAGTTACTGCTAACAGACTAGGTGTGTACAACAATAAGGTTGTTTATAGCTATGTTTACTTCCAAGTTGCCAATATACCAACTAAACCAATAACAGTTAACTGTAATTTCAAAGACAAAAACGACAGCTCAATAGCTAATTTAGACATTAACTACACCTTTTAATTTCAAAACTTTCAATAATATTTGAAAGTAGAAAGAAAAACGATTATATTTGTTTGCAATGATTTGATTTTAATAAACTAAACCTTAAAGATATGTCTTTTAATTGCCCTTGTCCTAACACAGACCCATTAACAACCATTGAGGCTAGTGACTGCGTATTTCGATTAGACCAAATTGCTCGTTTTGCAGCAGCTAAGGCAGGTCAAATTATATTTGATACTGTTACTCCAGCAAGTTCTGTTCCTGTGGTTGCAGGCGATCCTACTCTAGAAGCAGGATGGACGGCATTAAGAGCAGCAGTAGATGACACTAAGGTTGTTCTAACGCCTGTTATTGGGGCAAACCCTGTAGTTACTGCTGGCGAAGCTTCTACAATTGGAGGTGGTGATAATTCAACTTTCAATGGTATTGTACAAGTTACGCAAAAACAACCTTCAACCTTTGCTGCGCAATTTACTGACATTACACCAGACCAAGAGACACAACTACAAGCATTAGGCTGTAATAATATTGCTGTATTTATTATTACTAGAGATGGTCGTATTTGGGGGCAGCAATTAGCAGCGGACAAATTATCACCAATCCCTGTTTATGCTTGGTTCGTAGGAGATAGAGGTTCTGAAGGTTTCGGAACTCGCAACACTAATGCCGTTAGTTTCTCGCTTGCGCCTGATTGGTCTAACACATTAGCTTATGTAACACCTAGCGATTTTAACGCTATTACATTCTAAACCTTATGGCAAAGAAGAAAAAAGACATTCAGACCGCAATATTAGTTAATAGTAGTGGAGTTGAACATGAGTTTAGCGTTTCCCAAGCTTTAGCAATATTGCGATCTGATATAAAAAAATATAACCGTTTTAAAAACTGGTCACCACTACCAGGAGGAGAGTGGGAATTTACAGCCAATGAACTTGTTCAAAGAACTAAACAACTCGCAGATAATAAAACTGCTAAAGAGTCCTGAAAACTCTTACGAGATAGAAAAAGGTAGAAGTTATGAGTCTAAACTTAGGCTCATAACTGATCCTTATTTGGAGCAAGAAGCCAAACAAGAGGAGGCTTATAAGGAGTTGGTTCGTGATATGGCTCAAATTATACACGCTGATAAGATCGATCGAGTTTTAAAACACATGATCTACCCTTTGCCTGTAACGGCTATTACTGGCGAGATTTTAAGAGACATAAACAGAGTTTTTGAGGGCAGGAACAAGCATTTTTCAGTTAATAGCGATAGTCAGTCTCAGCAAAAAAATATAGATGATTACCTGTCTAAAGTAAATGCTAAGGCTTTCATTGAGAAGTACGGAAGGATTGTATTAAAGAATAAGCCAAATTCTGTAATAGTACTAGACAGGAGCGAAGAAAAAGGCGCTTATCCTATATTGGTAGATAATGATAGGATATTAGATTTTGATATAGACCATGATGGCAAGTTCCAATACATAAGCTTTCTACATAGCGAACACTCAGAAAAAGGTGTGAAAACTAAGTACATTGCTTTCTATGATGCTTATAAGTATAGGGTATTTAAGTCTATTGGTGGTAATATTACAGCAACCCCCGAAATAGAAGTTTCACACAACTTAGGCTATTGTCCTGCTCGGTCATTTATGACAGAGGATGCAAATAGTAAAACCAAGTTTAGAAAGAAAACTCCACTACTAACCGTATTAGGTAGCCTTTTACATTGGACTACTTACGATGCTGGCAAAAGATACATAGACAACTATGTTCCTTACCCAATTATAGAAAAGGCTATTAGTGCGTGCAATAACGAAGATTGCAACGGTGGTTTTATCTACAGGGATGCAGAAACATCTGTGTACAATGCGAACACAGGCGAAACAGCTATAACTGTTAATACATCAAAAACAGCTTGCCCAACTTGTGCAAAATCTTCTTTGTTAGGACCAGGTACCACAGTTAATATTGATCCTACCGATAATAAAGAGGATTTAGATGCTAGAGGGATATTTAAGTTCATTATCCCTGACACTAGTAGTTTAGAGTATATCCAAAATATACTAGACCAGATAGAATTAAAATCTCACTTGAAAGCCACAGGAATGGACGGCATGATAACCAAAGAAGCTGTTAATTCAGATCAGGTCAAAGGCTCATTTGAACGTGCTAAATCTGTATTGTTGGGTATTAAGGTTCAATTAGAACTAGCTTACCTATGGATGCTTGAAGGGCTTATAAAACTCCAATTTGGTATAGATGGGGTTTCTATAAATGCAAACTTTGGTACAGAGTGGTACATTCTAACAGAGGAGCATCTACAAAACTTATTTGGCAGTGCTAAAGAAATGGGTTTGCCTGAATCGGAAATAGATGAGATATACTCTATGTTGGTAGAGACCAAGTACAGGAGTAACCCTATGCTTGTAGACCGTTTAAAGACAATCAACGAGCTATCCCCTGCGCCATACGATACAACCGAAGAGGCTATAAGGAAAAAAGAACAAGGGGGGTTGAGTAATGAGGATTTAATTATTAAGTTAAATCTAACACGGTATATAAAACGCTTTGAGCGTGAAAACGGGTCTATCGCTGGCTATGGAGCAAAAGAAACGTATCTAAAAAAAGTCAATTCAATTTATCAACGTTTAAAAGATTACGCAAATGAGCAACGAAATGAAGCAGAATAAGGTGGTAATAATGGACCCGATCAAGCCTAACAAGTTAACAGAGGCTAAAAAGGAATTATCCCAATATAAAGGCATTGAAGCTCCCACAGAGATCAATAATGCAGATATTGGTTATATGCACTTATTGTTAGTTACACCTTTGCAAAATAAAGCAAAGACAGCCTTCAACTATAAGTTGCGAAAAGTCCAAATGACAGTTGCCGCCTATAATCGCTCTAACGAAGAGGTTGCACGCCAAAATAAGATTGTGATCCTATTGCATGATGCAAGAGAAAAAGAAGCTGCAAGCATAGCCAGTGCAATTAGAGAGGAAAAGTTCAAGCAGGCAAGGCTTAAAACTCTATCCCCAGCTGAACAATTGAGCACCGTTCTTAATAACAATAATGAGGTTGCAGCACTCAAAGCAGAATTGGAAGCACTAAAGTCAGCGTTACAAGAGAAAGTAAAGAAATAGAACGTCTTTTTTTAGGCGAGATTTGAAACAAAAATATTCATTTAGTAAAGATATAAAGATATGGAAATCAAGATAGATGACGTGCTAAAAGCGATTACAGACGGAAAGGTAAACGCTAAATCTTTGGCTGGAAAACTAAAAGACATAGATGGAGCAAAAGAAGTATTCAACAACTATGCTACTATCGAAGTGGAAAAACAGCTACCCGAAAAGCTAAAAACAGCAACTAAGGGCTTGTTAGATGAGCTATCTAAGGCAACAGGGGTAAAGATAGAAGAAGGGGAAGATGCTAAAAAATACGGCTCTAGGGTTGCCACTGAGCTAAAAAAAGGTGTTGAGCCTAATGATCGCATTAAAGAGTTAGAGGCAGAATTGGAGAAAACTAAGAATAGCGACAAACTCTACCAACATCTAAAAACCGAAATGAGCAGTTTGAAACAAGATTTTCAGACTCAATTAAAAGCCAAAGACGAGGAGCTAAAAGGCAAGGTTGCCGAAATGGTCACAGCTCGTAAAGAAGCTATTATATCAGCAGATTTTGCACAAATTAAGCGTAATCCTAGTATACCTGAGGTAATTTTTAACGATTGGAAAGCTAACCAAATTAAGACAAGAGCTGAAAACTCTGATTTAGATGAGGCTGGCAATATTCGATATAAAAAAGCAGATGGTTCTTATCACCGTAACAGTGAGTTGGGATATGCTTCTTTAGTGGAAATTATGAAAAGCGATGAATCCGCCAAAGGTTTGTTTGCGGATGCAGCAGGTGGTGGAGCTAGCGATAAGGCAGCCCCTAGTAAAGACGGTGGACAAGGAATCAATAAAAAGGGTACAAAATACACCCTTGAAGGGCAAAAGACAGCAGATGCAGACACTAGGAAAGTTATTTTAGGTGTAGATAGCTTTTCTAGTAAGAGAGAATTTGGCGACAAGTTCGAGGAAGCTATGCGAGATTTAGGAGTACCTTATGGAACAGCAGATTATCAACACCTAGAAGATCAAGCACTAAAAGAATATAATTATTCAGAGCTACCCTCTGGATTATAGCAGATAAAGCCTACCCAATAAGGTAAGGTTGTATTTTTTAATCAATAAATTCAAAAACTAAAACACATGGGTTATTTAACTACAGCCTTACGTTCTCTAAGAGAAAATGGCGTTGGGCGGTTCGACAAACAAGAAAACCGAATGCCTACTTTTGGCATGATCGGGATGATTGAATCAATGACTAGAGCTGAAAACTCTTTGTTTTCAGCGGAACAACTACAAGCCTTTATGGGTTCGTTTGGTCGTGGAACGGAGATCGCTGTCACAGACGTTGAAAACATGACAGTGACAAACACACGAAGCTGCGCACAAGTACCCAACGAGGGAACATCTGAATTAGTTACTCTTAATTGGGGTACTCTTTCAGTAGGTTTTGCTCTATCTCCTTATCAGTTCAATTATAACCAATTGGCATTTGAACAAGAGTTGATGCGCCGTTGGAAAAACGCTCAAAAGGCTCTTGGTAAAGCCTATGAGGTTATTATCGAAACAATGTTAGACACTAACAAGTCTGTTGTTTATGATTCCTCTTTAGTTGGAGCTGCTGCTGACTATCCTCTTACTGGAGATACTTTGCAAGTTAGCACAGCGTTACGATCATTGTTCTTTAATGATGCTAAAAGCATATTGAGAGCAGATGACTTTGATACGCCTTTGTATGTAATTGGTAGCACAGAATTAGAATCTTCTGTAATGGAATACGCTAATCAAGGTGGTGGCAACTCTACAAACTTAGGATTCCAATTTATGGACTATTTGTTCAATTACTCAAATCGTGTGCCTGTAACAAGTGGGAGCCGTTCTACTGGGTATATTATGCCAGGCGGAACAATTGCCCACGCAGTACGTCACACGCCTGAGCAATTAGCGAACGCAGATGCTAAAGGTGGAGCTATCAAGTGGAGTACTCAATTTGCGGAAGAGCTTGGGTTTACTGTTGGATTAACAGAGGAAGATGATTGTGCGGATATTTCAGCACGTTCAGGAGCAGCAGAGCACACAGCAGGTAAAGTAATTAGTTTCAAAGTTGACTTTGACTATATGACAGCAGTTGCTTATAATAGCGATGATACTACATATCCTGGAGGGATCAAAAAGTTTGATTTGCTTTCATAAGAACCATATTCTTTATTTTGATGCTAAAAGGGCAGCCTAGTATTGTCTAGGTTGTCCTTTCTTAATAAAAAAAACTATGTACAACACAACTAAAGTACTTACAGTCTTAAAGGGCATCTTAGGGTGGAGAGACCACTATAATGCTGCCGTTGTTCCTGCTTTGCCTGCTGCTTTAACAGATAGCGAGACAGGGCAATACTACCAAGATGTTCACCCTGCTTTAGATTTGGAGTACATTAAAACAACTTTGAGAGATGATGACACCATAGATGCTTATCTAGCAAGAACGGAAGATATTGTTATCCCTCAAATGCTAAACAAACTAATTGTTTCAAAGCAATTGCAAGATTATTTTAAATCTATTCTTAGACAAAATGTAATTCACAACTCAGACGGGTATTACAAGGATAAGATTATAAACGAAGGGCGTTTTGTAGGTGTTTCTATCCGTGTTCATGCAAATAAAGGCTTAAAGACCGTTATACAAAAAATAGGTTTACAGTCTAGTGCCGTTCAATCAGATTTAGATATTTATGTTTACCACAGTAGCAGAAAAGACCCTTTAGCCGTTGTTCAGTTTAATTCTACAACAGCAGATTCTTTTGAATGGGATGATCTAGAGCAAGAGTTATTTTATGATGATGGGGAGCAGATTGTCGGGGGTGTTTATTATATTGGGTATTATCAGGATGATTTGTCAGGTCAGGCGATAAAATACACAAAACTTAATTGGAATACAGGGTATTGTAAGAGTTGTGATGGTGGTATAGCTAGTTCTTTGTTTAATAAAGTGGCTGCCTATGTTGACATGATGCCCTTTTATGTTCCTTCTGCATCTTTTACAGCTGGAGAATTGTTTGATCCTAATTCAATCATTTATACAGCAGATAACAATTGGGGTTTAAATTTCCAATTTGTTGTACAATGTGATCTTACTCAATTTTGGGTTTCCAATAGTAAGGAGTTTGTAGAATTACAGGGGCTAATGATGGCGCATAGGATTTTAAGAGATATGATTTATTCCCCTAAAATAAACTATGTAGAGGAGCAACTCAAGTTTATGATAATTAGAGACTTAGAAGGGGATAAGGAAACAAAGGCAATGAATATAGAGCAAAGAATAAGCAGGGCAATGAAGGCAATAAATATAGACCAAGGTTCTTTAAATTCTGCCTGCCTGCCTTGTACTAAAAAACCTCGTAGTTTCATAGGCACAGCATAATGAGTATAATAGATAAAATAGAATCGTTAGTAACTTTCTTAGAAAACATTATTCCATTGTCTATAAAGGAAGCATTCGAGGAAAACAAAAACTTTGTATTATCGAAACAAAAAGAGCAACTTTCTAAGGGAGAGTACAAACAAAGTGTTTCTATTAGACCAACTTATAGTCCTGCATACAAGAAATTAAAGAGAAAGTTAAGTAACACGCCAAACCTAAGAGACACTGGCACGTTTTACGATTCGATTCGATTAGATGTCCGTGAAACTTACGCAGAAATAATAACAGAAGACCCAAAGGCAAAGTATTTGTTTAGTAGGTACGAAAGAGCAGGAAACGACCTTTTTGGTTTGCAAGATGGTTCTATAGTCGAGTTTGTGGATGATTTTGTAATACCTATAATAAATAAGAAAATAGATGAGCTTATTAGAACCTAACATACCTGCACCTGTAGATGTAATAGATATAGATGCAGCTATATTGGACTTGCAATATAAACTAACTACTAATTTAAGTTGGTTGTCTAATGGTTATGGGCGTGCTTATTCGCACCTAAGGATTCCAAACACAGGTAAGCAAATGTATTACCCAGAGGTCTATTCGGGAGTTAAAAAGAACGGAGCAACAGATGGTCAGGCGCAATATTATAGAGTAACCTTTGATAGCTCAGTTAATGGTATGTCTTTTTTTGTAGTAGGTAGAGAGAATATAAACGACTTTCAAGAAAACTTATACAATTATCTAAATTATGACTTGGGTATTATTTTTCAGGTGAATTTAGATAGAATAAATAGTGCTTGGTTAGAAACATCTTTATTTACTCAAAACCTAATAGCAGAAGTAAGGGAGTTATTGAGCAGAAATGTACACGAATACTATAAGGTTAGTGTAAACAATATAGTTAGAACCTTTAAAGATGTGTACAAAGAGTTTGCTTTAGATGAGAAAGAAGGGTATAACAAAGCCCCGCATCAACTATTTAGGTTCAATTGTACTTTAAGTTTACCTGAATCTTGCCCTATCCCATTAGATAGAGATCAAGCATTAATAAACAACCTTACACTAAGCGAAATATTAAATACAATATTACCAACAATAGATTTTTCAAACCCTAATGCAGTCGCAGCACTAACCGCACAACAAAGGATTGATTTAGGCATTTAATATATATAGAATATGGAATTTTTAGCCTTTTTTTTAGTCTATCACTATTTACTTATACTCTTTTATAAATGGGATGCTCCCAAGTTTATTAGGAAGTTGCAAAAAACACCCTTACTTGGGCGTTTTTTTTATGACTTATCAGAGTGTGAGTTTTGTATGGAAAATCACATTGCTTTTGCCTTTGCTGCCCCTATATACATCTACACTAGCAATTTAGTTGTTTTTCTATTTGCTATTATGGCTACTGCATTATCTCAACTACTAAAAACACGTCCCAATGATAACTAAAAATATAGGTAACCACACAGTCGTTTTTTATGACAGTGCAGAAGATTTGCCAATACGTAAATATCAAAAGCTCAATAAAAATTTAATGATAGCTTCTCAGGTTGGAGATACTATTGCGGATTACGACACAAGACAGGGAAAAGTAATTACTTTTTTAAAAAAAGATATGCCAAAGGAAGCAGCTAAGGAATTGCAAAACCAAAGGCAATGCTTTTATAATGCCCTAGAAGAATACAGTGCATCAAATATTGCTACAGCTTACTTGGTTTATTCAATCGATGGCATTATATACCTTGGTAGAGATAGTGCCACAATAAGCCAAATAATAGACAAGCTAGATAAAATAGGCTTCACTAAAAAGGCATCAACCAATACAGTACAAGAAGTAAAAAAAAAATTGATACCGAACTTAGATTATATTTCCCTCATCACTTTTCTAACGATATTATTATTTCTAATAGTGTTCGCTTGGAAATGTGTAAAGCTGATTTGGAATATATATTAGAGGTTCAAGGTGCTGATATTAAGATAGAAAAGGCAGAACTAGAACTTTTAAGGCGCAATTTGCCCGATTCTTGGAATGTTTATGTAGAGGGAAATATGGAACTAAGGATTGAAAGGGATTTCGAGCAGTTCTTATTTTCAGTGGCAGAACATACGAAAGAAGATGTTGAAAATATGACAACCTATCGTTTTTATCATCTAATCGACTATATTAAAAAGAAGCAGAAAAATAAAACTTTCAAAAGTTTCTGAAAGTTCAAAACCTTTTGTTTCTGTGGTTGCATTTGTGTATATTGTATACGCGTTAATATAAATAATAGTTTATGAGCTTCATGAATTTTGATGACATATATAGCAATGAGGGTTTAGATCAAGCAAAAAAGGATTTGCTAGAGCTAAAACAGATTATTATGTCCTTAGCGGTGGATGCAAATAAGCGAGCTAAGATAGTTAACCCCTCTGATACGGAAGCGGTTAAGAGCATGGTTAATGAGGTTGAGAATCTAAAAAAACAAAATAAGGCATTAGTTGATTCTCTAAAAGAAGTAGAGGGAGCACAACAGCGGAACAACCAAGAACGTGCAAAGTCTAAGCAGAAAACAGATGAAGAGATAAGAGCGATCATTGTAGAAAGGGAGGCTCTTAAAGCTAGAACAGCAGAGATTAGGGCAGCCGTTAGAGTTCAACAAACACAAATAGGAAGTTTAGACAACCTAAATGCGCAACTCAAACAATCTACACTCCAATATAACAAAATGGGTTCTGCTCAAAAGAAGAACTCAGAGGAGGCGGTTGAATTGAGAGCTAAGATAGTATTCTTAAAAAATAGTATCAAAACACTAGGGAACGAAACGAAAACAGCCTCACAAAAGGTTAGTTTCTTTGATAAAGTAAATAAAGGGTTAACCAAGACCTTAACTCGTTTATTTGTAGGTAGAACAATAGTTGATGGTATTTTTAGAATGGTGTCAGGGCTTGGTAATTTGCTTACAAAAAATGCTGAAACAGATAAAAGCCTAGGAGCTTTACAAAGTTCTTTTAAGAGCGTAATGAAAGGCATCGAAGGGATAGGATTGGTTGTCTTAAAAGCAATTGCCCCCTTTTCTGGCTTAATTGGGGCAGTTGGTACTTTGTTAAAGAATATGACTGGTGTTTCTAGTGTTAGCCAAGAAGCAACAGATAGTTTTTTTAACCAATTAGACAAGGTTAATAAGTTAGAAAAGAGCGTACTCCCATTAGCGGACAAGTACGACAAACTAAGTAAAAAAACAAA
>Ga0210003_1002472_pt1 | contig 15539 bp, 12 predicted proteins | sample LantaG_FD_182804 | JGI IMG/M metagenome (GOLD analysis project Ga0210003, IMG submission 182804) | Deep subsurface microbial communities from Baltic Sea to uncover new lineages of life (NeLLi) - Landsort_02402 metaG (SPAdes) (version 2) | ecosystem: Environmental > Aquatic > Marine > Oceanic >... | reverse complement strand
CTTCCTCACTCGCAAAGTAGATGACAAATGGATCCTGGATGCTGCGGTAGAGCAGGAGATCAAAGATATCGTGGCTCTCCAGCATGATGAAGCCGGTCAGGAGCCCATGTCCGAGGAGAACGAGGAGGGCGAAGAGGCTGAGGCGGAACAGGAACCGCTATTCCCCGATGAGGAAGAGGGAGTTGAGGACAGCATTTTCTTAGAAGGGTGGGGGAATCTTAGTACCCCCAAGAAACGGAAATATGCTGAGGTCCTATTCAAAGAGGCGAAGGCGCGGGGATTGAAGCCGATGTCCTTCACCGACGAGACAATTGACACATTCATCGCGACCGCGGAGGCGATGCTCAAAGCCCAGGAAGGTCAAACTTCTCCTCAATAAATCGGGGAGCTTATGAGAGGCCAATCTCATAAGCAAGAGTTGACTAGCCTAAGTCCTACGAGGACTACGCATTGCAGAGACAATCACGTCGGGACGCTCGCCCAATCCTGACCACTGAAAGGCCCATTGGTCTTGGGAGGTCTGAAAAGACAACACAATCTGCAATAGCATTGGCGAGGGTGCATATACAGGAGCTACGCCTGGTCGTTTATCGGCGAAATCGTAGCAGGGACAAAGATGCGTATATCAGTAGTTTCACAAGACGGGAAGCCCTTGATGCCCACCTCCTCCTCGCGGTGTCGCAAGATGCTGCGTGATGGAGTAGCAGAGAAGCACTGGAGCAAGGAGGGGGTATTCTATATTCAGATGCTTGTTCCTGTGGGCGAGGAAACTCAAGAGATGTGCCTCGCCATTGACCCGGGCAGCAAGTTTGATGGATATGCAGTATCAGGGGCGCAAGAAATGGCGTTGCAGGGGATGGCGGTTTTGCCGAGGCTGGTTCGGAAGCGCATGGAAACCAGGAGAATGCTTAGGCGAAGCAGACGTGGTCGTAACTGTCGCAGGCGCGAGGCAAGATTAAACAACCGAAAGAAAAAAGCGGGCTGGATAGCGCCGAGTCAGCTCGCCAAAGTACAGTTGAGAATTCGATTGATGGAGAGACTTTGCAGGCTATTTCCAATAACGGACATTGTGATCGAGGATGTTCGTTTTGATCATTGGAAGAAACGATGGGGGAAATATTTCTCAACTGTAGAAATTGGCAAGACAAAAGTTTACGAAGCAGCAAGGAAACTCGCCAGGCTTTGGCTGCCAAGAGGATGGGACACCGCACAAGCCAGAAGTGATTACAGAATCAAAAAGTGTAGTCAAAAGGGCAGGTTGGCCCCAGAATCTCATGCGAACGATGCTTGGGCAATGATCTGCTGGCTGTTTGGAGAGAAGCCAGAGAACACAACAGGTGAATTCTATATTTGGCGACGACAAGAGTGTTCAAGACGACAGTTGCATCTGCAAAATCCAACTAAGGGCGGAAAGCGCAAATCGTATGGAGGCACAACATATCCAAACAGCGACTTACGAAAAGGGGATGTGATCCGCTATGCGGACAAAAGCACGGGGTATGTTGGGGGTTGGGCAAGCAGTGGAAAAGTAGTCAGTTTGATTGGCAGTGATGGCAAACGTATTCGACAGGCGAGCACAAATAAAATAGAGTTCTTGGCTCATGCCCCACATATCTTAACAGAAAGGAGAAAAGCATATTCATCCCCCGCTTGAAAGCGGGAGTATCCTATGCCGGGTTTTATGACTGAAGATAACACCGACGAAGAGGTTCGGGTAACTGAGCCTCTTCGCGCCGAGTTGAAAGAGGCCCCTCTCTTGGGTATTTCTATGAGAGCCCACAGGGCCTCATGGCGGCTGGGAGGAGCGCCCAGGTTCTTTGAAGAATGTTTCGAGATTGGCATTGATGTTGATTCGTTCAAGAAGCTTGATGATCTATATAAAGAATTTGTGAGGATGGAAACATGCCTGAGGAGATCCAGATAGTACCAATGACACTTGACCTCAGTCGAGAGGTTAGCTACGAGCAGCTTGAGTATGACCTCAAGCGGGCAGCTCAAGCGGAGGGCATGGCTGCGAGGATGACACAGACATATTTCTCGATCATCCTCCTGCAAGAGCGGTGGCGGGAGGCCTGCATCTGGGTCGACGTGGACAGTGAGGAACTCCATGACAATCCCTATGATGTTCCGGAGGAGATCGAGCGGCTGGTCAAAACAGACACGCCACGCTTCGCGACGCCTACCGAGTGGATGAACCACATGGAACAAATGCCAGGCTTTGCGCGATCCACGTGCTATGCGCGTCACCGTGAGATCGTCAGGCAGATGCAGACATTGGGGCGCACATTTGAGGAAGCAGTAAGGGGCGTCTTGCTCTCAAAAGGCTACGGTCGTCTGATGATGGGCGTGGTCGCCAACGAAGACACGGGCGTCTTCCTGCCAGAACAAGTGGTTCAGATCCTCCCAGAGCCGCTGCGCGAGGCTGCCCTGGAAGACATTGAGGAGCGTGGGGCGGCAGCCTGTCGCGAGATCGTTCTCAATAAAATGTGCGCAGATGAGATCCGACTAGAAAGCGGCGAAGATCCGAGATCTGTCATTGGAGACTTGCGCTCAACACTTATTGATGCGGCAAAGTACAGAATTGCAAGACATCCGCGCTTCTTGAACGCATTCGTAGTCCGCGTTGAGGAAGAGGGGGAACAGGAGACGTATCTGCTGTTACTTGAGGATGTGGACCACAAGCCAGCGCCTCAGCCGGTTGTGACCTGGCTGGCGTCGCGACTCAAGGTCATCTAAATATTCCAACCGTCCATGCTAGCGCGGATTTCCTCTAGGCGATCGCGTCCCTGGTAGGCGGCTCCCCTGAAAATTGCACTCCCATCAGGTTCAATGAAAATGGGCGTGATCGCATTTGCGGTTCCGCCGATTTCGTATTCCACTAATGCCGCCCCGTTTTGCCACTGATCGGTCTTGGTACTCCCCGGTACACGCCCGTCTGTCCAGCATGCGCAACCTGGGCAGAACGCAGTGACGCGCACTGGCCCATCGTATGAGTGGATCGTCTTATCCATCATTTCCCTGCGGTGGATGTGACCGAAGACGTGTGTCTCGTGGGCATCTTGGACAACACGCTTAACTGTATTGCCAGGGGACAATGCTCTTGCGCCGTGCTCAAATGCAACACCGCGATTTGCCCAGTCCTTGTCATTGGGATAGTCAGGGATCCACTCGATCTGCAGCGTGTGCAAGGCCAGTAGCTTTTGTACTGACAGCGCTGGGGGCATGTCCAATTCGTCGACGGCCTTCAGTCCATATGCAGCGGGCAGATGTGTTTTGATGGCGCTCTCAAGTCGCAGGTCGTGATTGCCCTGGTGCATTCTTATCTCTGCCAGTGGTGCCGCTGCGCGGATCTGTGCTAGCTGCCAGGCCCCCTCTAGCAATGCGGGCTGCGTGGTCCAGTAGAATTCTGGATCCCTCATGAATCTATCGGTCCACTCAGCCATGTCTAGCCAGTCTCCCAGAATGTCGACGCGATCAGGCTTGACTTCTGCGATTAGCTGCACGCACATATCTAAGACACGGCGATTGTGGAACGGGGTCAGTTTCGCGGTTTTCAGATCCTTGACAAATCCGAAGTGGGCATCTGGAACGACGAATGAAACACCGAGACCCTCGCGCCTTGGTTCTGGCGGTCTGTCGAAAGACACGGACATCTCAACGGGGAAAATAACGGGGAAGATCGGGACAGGGTTCTTCTTGATGAATTGTGCTTTGACCTGGTGGTTCTGGAAGTACTCAAAACCGTCAGCCCCGCGACGGGCACGCGGGGTGGTCCACACATTGTGCGTTACTGGGCCGTGCTGGAGCCAGATATTGAGGTCAATCTGGTGAGATGCTACAAGACCGTCAAGCGTGCTGATGGGATCCCCTTTGGAGACCCATTCAAGTGACGCTTCGTTGCCGTCCTCAATGAATGAGGATCTGTCTACGCCTATGTCATCGTCGTCTACTGGGCTCTGGGCATAGTCGTCTATTTCGCCGATGGAACGTAGATGCCGCAGCTTCCTCGCGAAGCTGGTTCCCAATAGCCCGTATGCTGTGGCTACTGCCCACTTGTCCTCGCCTCTGAAAACTCGCTCTACTGCTTCGTGTTGTTGCTCATGCGTTAGGTCAGACCATACCGCCATGGGCGAGCCCTCAGATTATCTGCGAGATCAAATAGGCGGTTACGAGTGCTTGACTAATTGCCAAGATCGTTTTTGCGATCTCGGCCCAGTTTGCGTTACGCTTCCTCGCATCTGTTTCAAGTGTCTCGGTGCGATGTCCTAGTGCCACGATATCGTCCCCTCTCTTTACACAGGGCAACTTGCCAGACCCCTCTTGCAGTCCGTTTATATCCTTCTGGATAATAGCGATGTTCGTATTGATAGCAGGGATCAACTCTCGCATCACTTTACGCACATCGGTATGAATCGCATCTAGTGTTTCTAGTGCCCTAGCATCAAATGACATGGTTCTCCTTGTAAGCTAATTGGTGGTCTCTAGGATTCGTCGGATATGGTCTCTTCAGCTTCGTCGGATTCTTGAGCAACCGCAGCCCGCATGATTCGCTGTTCATATTGTACAGCATCTGCACGCCACCTTCAACTCTACTCCCACCGCCCCCCCGGCCACATTTGCACCAGCCAGCGCGTGATATAGCCGCCCACTAGCAGTAGCATGCCGCCGCCTAGCATCAGCGCGTGAGCCGCAAGCAGCGTCGCTACGTTGTGCCAGGTGTGCAGCGCTAGCCCATAAGCCAGCGTAATTAGCCCCAGCTTCTCAAGTAATGTCATTGCCTCTCTCCTTTTAGAAATTACGCTGATGCGTTTGTTCATTCGCTCGCCGATGCACTAGCTGATTCACTTGCAGACCCACTTGCTGATTCACTAACACTCTCACTGGCGGATCCAGAAATGGATTCGCTTGCTGATGGAGACTGGCTGGCGGACCCAGAAACCGACTCACTAGCGGACGGTGACTGGCTCGCGCTCTCACTTACTGACTCACTAGCTGATCCACTGGCGCTGCCACTTATTGTGGGCGATTCACTAGCTGACCCACTTGCAGACGGTGACTGGCTCGCCGACGGTGACAAGCTAGCCGACGGCGACAAGCTGGCTGACGGCGAAAGACTCGCACTACCACTAGCTGATTCACTAGCAGACGGTGATTGACTTGCGCTTCCGCTAACGGACTCACTGGCTGATCCGCTTACGGATTCGCTTGCGGACGGTGATTGACTTGCACTCCCACTTATGGACTCGCTAGCTGATGGTGAAAGGCTTGTACTTCCGCTAGCAGATTCACTAGCCGATTCACTTGCGGATTCACTTGCTGATTCACTCGCGCTACCACTAATGGTGGTTGATGCACTGGCCGATGCGCTAGCCGATGGCGACAGGCTAGCTGATTCACTAGCTGATGGTGACAGGCTTGCGCTGCCACTAATCGACTCGCTTGCTGACGGTGATTGACTCGCGGACGGCGATTGGCTTGCCGATCCACTTGCACTTGTCTCTGCAAGATTAGCAGCCTTCAATAGTTCAATTGTCACTATCTGAGAAGTTTTTGTATTGCCCGCAGCGGCGGTCCCCCAAGTAGCAGTTACATCTATAAGAAGCTGTGCCGTCGTGTCAATTGTCGTAGTGCTTGTTTTGGTCATTCGATGACCAGAGTCATCGTTATATTCAAACATCCCCGATGCAACTACTGTTCCTGATCCTCCTACTGTTCGACACACAATGTCTACATTTAGCGACCAGCCCAATTCAGCTATCCCACTTAGAAGAGTTACCACACCCGTACTACATACTTCTGTGCCTCCAAGTTTGGCTATGATATTTAGTGTGGGCGTTCCGGTGTCACTTAAATAACCGTATAGCGTTAGGCGAATAATTGTACCGATATCAAGTTCATTCGCGAGTAAGAATTTGTTCCCACGACCAGTGCCTAGCAGGGTGGTTTCATTTATAGTATCAGCAATTGTTTTATTCTCGGTTTGAGAGAACAACAGCCTGATTGTGCCGGTCTCTGATACTGTTACTCGTGCTGCAAGTTGATCTAGCGCATCATCGGCGTCCCCTGGATCTGCGTCTCCATCCCAGTCGGTGTCATCGTTTGGCGTATAGGTTAAAACAGAAGAATCTAAAGCATTAACTCGTTGCCAGTTTGTACCATCAGAACTTGCTATACCGCCCACCGCGCCAGGCAGCGGCAGGTGAATTTGCAAAGCACCGTCTTCCCAGTCAGAAGCATGGAGTGTAGGATCAGCTATCGACTGAGTAGCACGCGAGCCTTGCAGATCCGTTCCTCTTGTTTCAGGCATCTAAGTCTCCAACATTATGCTACCAGATACATTCTGCTATCATCCTATGTTGCTTTCCCGAAGATCACATCGCCGATATAGATTGCTGCGGCGGGTGATGGTGGCGTACTCCCGCTACTAATTGAATCTAGTTCATAAATGTCTTCTATGACATCAGTTATATCTACACTGGTCCAATCCGTCCCATTAGCAGAATAAGCAAGGTTGTACGGCCTGGCTACTGCTGTATATCCCCCCACAACCCAAATTAGCGTTGCTCCTATATAGGCGTGCGACACTACTAAACCGGCACCGATGGCAATGGCACCGAGTCCAATAAAGTCTTCTCCATTATTGGAGGTAGCAAGCGTGTGTGCCGTTGTTGAAGGTGTTGCGCAAGCAACAAATAGGTCGTTTGCCAAATCCAAAGAAAGGCATCGTTTGTCAAAGGGATCAAGTCCCCATCCTCCCCATGAAGACGGCGGATCTCCAGCAATGTAACCTAGTGTATTGTGTCTGTAAGCGCTGTCGTAGCCACTCACAATCCATCTGCTCTCGTTTTCGTCCCAGAGCATATCCGTCATGTAATCGTAGAATGGCCGAGTGGCGGAGTTATACCAGCCGGGGACTGCTGTCCAATTGATGCCATTGTAGGAATAATATAGATACCAACAGGTATTACCGGTAGCCAAGAAGTAGCTGCCGTTCCAACGAATTTTGTTACAGAAAGCGTTGAAAGCAGTAGTTCCGTCCGGTTCGTAGGTCCAGTTTATTCCATCATAGGAGTAGGCTATATTATGAGAACCGTACTCCTCGTCTACGTATCCTTCGCCACCAACTACCCATATAGACCCATTCCAGCAAACGGCGTTGGCACCTTCTGGGAATATATCACGACCAAGACCGACCCAGTCTATTCCGTTATAAGAATAGGCCAGTGTATTCCCGCCTTCTGTCCAATCCCATCCAGCCGCAACCCACAGTTCTCCATTGTAAGCAACTCCATAACAGGCATTATCAAATATACCGGCACCAGTTACAGCCCAATCCACACCATTCGTGGAGTAGGCTATGTTGCCAGCGCCAATCCCCTGTTTGCCCACAGCTACAAATAATGCTTCCATGTTATTCTGTATAATACGGCAGCAAAGCTGTCGTCCCCCTTGCTATCCCCGACCAGTGATAGAAGTCGCCAGAGCTGACGTACACAGCATATCCCGCGCTCCCTGTCTCTGCCAACAGCTCCGCATCATGGGCGTCGATACGTCCGCCGTTCGCCATGTACACAGCATACGCCACGCCGGTTGCGTTCGCTACGTCAATAGTCACATTAACGAGTGTCATCGTGATGTCGCCCACGCCTTCGACAAGCCCATAGATTGCGCCCGCGTCATCCTCGCTGCGGGCAATGCGTAGGTTCTCAAGGGCTGTTGCGTCGCCACCAGTGAGTTGCCCATCAAGAGTTGAACCCTCGCGGGACAGCCCGATCAACTTGCCGTTCGCCAGTGTCCAGGGGCCGCCAGTGATTGTGCCTGCTGGTAGTTCTAGTACATCCCCCGCTGCCATAGCTGCAAGGGCGCTTGTGAGTCCGCCATCGGTGAATGCGTATTCCGCTACCGGATCTCCGCCAGAGTCATACAGCAGGAGCGTGTCTCCGCCCAGACCCCACGTAATGCCGCTGACGACATCAAGCCCGGGCCCTTCGACCATAGTGCCTGGCGCGATATCTACCCAATTCGTGCCGTCGTAGAACAACAGCAGCACTCTGTCGCCGGTGAGCACAAAGTCGTATCCGCCGGTGATGACGATATTCCCTGTCCCGTTCTTGACGGTGATCGTGTCCCCGGCGTCTGCAGAAATGGCCAGCGGCTGTCCGGTGAGTCCTCCGTTAATGGTCACCAGATCATCAGTGACGCCAGCTTCGGCGGCAATGATATAATAGTTCAGGGCAACCGTGATAACACCCACTGCGATTGTAAGCGTGCTCGCGTCAAACAGGCGGATGAGGTCTGCAGAAGGCGCAGAGCCATAGCCCCCGCCCCCGAAGTAGCTCATGAGGGGGTCTACGTCACCCCTGACATTGCGTTTCTTAACGGGGAACATGGTTTATAGTACCGACCATTGAGCTAGGAGGGCATCCAAGCGATCGTCTTCTGTGTCCAAGACAACGCGCAGACTTGGGGTTGAGTCGTCATATTCCAATGTCATCATCTGTCCAACTCGCTTTCTGTCCCAAGAAGATGAGAACAAGTCCGGCGTGGGGAACAGGTCGTTAATGCGTAGATACCCACCCCCACGTTTAATGGGATACCACAAGGGCCACTTCGATCCGTAATTGTCGCGAATGTGCGGAGATGTGATAGGCATAGCACGTTTTAAAAGAGGCAACTTCTGTTTGTTGAGTATCAGATCCCGATATTGATCTGCGGCGTCGGACGTTAGCAGCCCTCCCGTAGCCGCAATTTCTCTTGTCCAGAAATCAGACTGGCTATCAGAGTCAGAAGCCCAAGTGGTTAGAGTTTGCTCGTTCCCAACAATGTCTCTGTAAATAACAATCACGCGATTCGCGAGGTCTTCTATGTTTCTCTCTTGAGTAACGCCGTTGCCGCCCAGATTCGCCTTTACTATCTGCCAGTTAAATGTCCCGTCATCTACCTGCGCCCGGAAGAATGGTATAGGTTTTTGCGGCGTAACACCGTTAAACGCAGCACTGCGCATCCAATAATTCCACTGGCTGTAACTGGAATCACTCATTTCAGAGAGCTTCTTGATAACATCGCCTGGATAAAGTCCGTAGTCAGAAAGATCCCAATTCCCGTCCTCGCTTAGCGAGAACGAAGTTTCGTCGATATTGCTATGATCGTCACTAGCTACATCAACGAAGTTCGTTAGTGACGCTTTGATAATAGCACTAGATGTTTGCGATAATGAATAGTCCGTATCGTCGAACTCGTCAAAGTGTCTAAACCACGCGCCGCGACATAATACAGTGCAGCCAAATGGAGCTATTGCAATTCCATATATCCAACTGTCAGCAACTGGGTAATCAAGATATTGGTCAAGTGTTACCACACGCTTACCGAGGTTATCCTTATAGAACTGATAAGCAGAAACAGGATCAAGGGCATAATCGAACTCTACGGCCTGTACTCCTCCTGGGATCTCCCACAATATCCGCGTGCCACTACAGTGAGGCGAAAGATCCTTTTTGTAGACAGGTGTGTTTAAGTCGTTTGTGTAGAGATAGTTAAACAAAGGCATTACGTTGTACCCAATAGGAATCTAGATCTAGGGCGATATCTGATTGCAACCAAAATGTAGTTATTTAAGAACCAGCGATTTGTATCGCTCGTGTCCTCTAGGATAAATGTGAACTGGTTATCGCTAACGGGTGAAAGGCTAGGAACCTCTCCCAGTAGCGTATAAGACGACTTATATCCAGATCCCGATCCGCCATAAGTTACCTGTTTTTCTGAGTCCATATATACATTTGCGAAATCTGTTCCGCCAGAATCAAGAATCATGAAAGTAGGTGCAGTCAGCATAAAAAAGTCTATCCTGACATCCCCAGTCGCAGAGCCGGATGAACGCATGGCTTGCACACGAACAATAGTGGTGTCGAAATTAGACTGGCCTCCAATCTCTGCGGGGTCCGTGATGTCAACGATGCCGCTATACTGGACTAGCCACTTGAGGCGCGTTTCAGATTCTGCCTTCTCGCTATACTCGAACGACGCTTCAGATCCCTTTTGAATACCGATTCTGTAGTAAAGAGAACCGTCACTCCCATCGTCGTATACACGAGCAAAAGCAGCGAACTTTCCATTATAGACTCCTCTGGTTGAGCTTAGTGTTTTTGACGCCAGTGTAGTCCAAGAAGTAGCCACGGACACAGCTGAATATTCATCACCCAGAGACGAAACGTCCGCAGTCCCGCTTTCATCCTGAATAAAATCGTCAGACTCGCTCCATGCGCCTACATCGCGGATCACGTAAACCCTGTCTGTGTTATTGCTGCTGGGGCACGAAAACTTTGTGAGGGCATCTATGTCACCAGGGACATCCGTGACAACAATGAAGTTCTCTTCATTTTCTGTCTCGTCCCAAACATTTCCAGCATAGTAGCGGCTTGACCATGCCGTTGGTATACTTGTGTCTCCAATATAGGCGTAAACCTTATCAACAGAGAAGGTTGTCGCCTCAGATGCGTCACCGCTGTCCCGATAACATAGCATCTGGAATGCGCCAGTGTCATTGACTTGCCCTGTTACGGTTAAGCGCCTCCATGTGTCCCCTGCTGCGTCAACGACAGTTACTGTCGACGCTCCATATGTAGCAGACCCCAGATTAACGCTACCCGACCCACTGCCAATACTAACAGATCGCGCCTCAAGTGTAATTTCATCTGCGCCGTCGCTGCGGTAAACCCAAGCATATAGGAGGAAATCTGTTCCAGACGATCCTGTCCAATACGCATTATTCCCATCACCGCCAATACCTTCTGTGGACGAATCGTCCGTAACAACCTTTTGACTTTGCCAACCAACAAGATAATTCGTCGTGTCTATGCTTGTTGTGGGGGAGCCTGTTTCTTTCCAACCGTTCGCGAGCCCGTCAGAGTCAGTATCTTTAACAAACCCAGGGTTAGAAACATAATTATAGAGGAGCTCTTCGTCCCCATAGCCATACGGTTTTGTTTCAAGTGTGATAGTAATCTCCCCGTCACCGCGACGCCTGTGGAACTCGTCCAAAAGAGATTGCCCGTTAGGAGCGGCTGTGACAACGTCGTAATACGTCGCGTTCGTCGCACCATCCATTTTGATGTAGAGGCAAACCTTGTCTATATCTCCTATGGTGTTTGATCTCTCAGCCTGAGACATCAGCTTTCCAAATTCGGTAATAGAGTTTGCCAATGTGTCTGCCTTGGTTGCGCTGTCCTCGTCTCCGCACTTGAATCTCATGGGCCATAAGCGATTACCGTCTCTGTGACGAACCATGTCGTCGCCATCCTGCCAAGCGCTCTTGTGCATTACGTTCTCTGGCTCAGGAACGCCCATCTCAGTCCCAGGGACGAGTAATTGGAAGTTATCCGTATCAGCAGATAAGGAAAGCTTTGGCGTGGTTGTTTCCTCACCTACAAAAAAGTAAATGTTGTCTGCCATTATGACGGAACCCTCCTATATGAAATCAACCGCGACAACTCCTCAGACATCGACTTCGCGAATGCTTGCCCAACCTGCATATTAGGAACAACGATCTGTCTTATTTCAACCAGCGGACCAGATGACATGATTGTATCTGTGCCCTCTGGGGCAGAGAGAGCCACGTCGGCAGCCGCGCCGCCGTCCAGCGCAGAGAAGTCGCCAATCATGCCGCCGACCCACGAGCCTACCGCCCTGCTCGTCTCTGAAATCATGTCGTCGAACGACTGCACGATAGCGGAGTTCATGTCAGGGATGATAGAACCCCCAACAACTTCATCCTGAAGTTCCCGGAATTTCCGCAACATGTTATCAATCATCCAGTTGATTTCCATGAGTACCCTGTCAACCGTAGTCTCGAAGTCAAGCACGCCCAGTTCCATTGCCTCAAAAGCGGTGACCACAGCCGTTTCCAGATCTTCGGTCGCGGTCGTGAAGAGTTCATAAAAGCCACCGGGGCCAATGATATTGTCCACTACTGTCCCGATAGCTGTATCCAAATCGTCCCAACTGGTGATCATGTCCACGGAGGCTGTATCGGTGTCGTCTCTCAGGATCCCGGTGTCTTTTCCGAGGGTGTCAATATATCCAGACGTGTTGGCTTGCGCCGTATTGATATCTTGATCTAGCGTGCCCCAGTCCAAGCCAAGATCTGTGAGCAAGGTTGCTGCGTCTGCGCCAAATGTGCTAAGCACAGTACCCATATCTGTAATGGCGGTGCTGGACTCGACAGTCTTTCCAGAACTGATGCGTGCATATGCCTCCCAGTCTGAGCCTGTGACAACAAGATCTTTCGAGATGTCAGAAGTTGCTCCCGCGGTCTCGCTCTCCAAGCTGGCAATGGTGCCCATAATCCCAGCCAGGGAGCCACCAAAGATGCTCTCTAGGCCCCCAGCTTCGGCGCCAATATCCCCAAGATCCCCTTGGATGTCCCCAGAAGCGTCAGAGGCGGCTGTGCGCAAGTCGCCGAATCCAATCCCGATCCCCCCAAGTGCTGTGGCGGCTGTGGTTTCTGCAGTCTTTGCGTCTGTTCCAAGAGTTGATAGCGATACCCCAACATGTCCAGAGGACGTCTCTGCCTCTGTCGCCAATCCGCTCCAGTCTATACCGAGTGCCTTGAGAACGCCGCCGAGAACATCCCACAAAATTATGGCTTTCTCGACAACCCAGTCCTTGGCCTTTGTCATCCACTCGTTAATTTTGTTGGCCCCTACAGCAAACGCGGCAACAACGCCTACAAAGATATCCTCCGAGCCAGGCACAAGCCAGTTGGCGAGGGACCCAATAAAAGCACTCGCCCAGCCCAAGACGGCACCGAAAACGGTTAGTATTCCACCCGCAACGAGTTGGAACATTCCTTTCATGAAAGTCCAGGTGCTCGATAATACCGCGGCTGCGCTTGAGCGGAATCCTTCTATGTCGCCGGTGATAATCGCCCATATCATCTTGAGAGCATTAGAGAAGAAGCCTATGACACCCGCAAGAATATTGACAATGCCCGTCACAAACATAATAAGACCTGGCAGGGCCGTTGCGATTGCCCCCGTTATAGTCTTCACAATGATTGTCATGATGCCAACGATGCCGCGCCACAGTAGATAGAGGATGGGCGCAACAACATCCCAGAGATCAGCGAATGCCTGTCCGAGAGCGACAAGCGCCTCTCCAAGCTCTGGGGCGGCCAGGGTGTCTCCCAACTCCTTAAATACACGGGAGAACCAATCCAGGTTTTCAACGATTCCTGTTACAAGCCCCCCGATGGCGATTGCCGCGATAGCTATCCCGGCAATCAGTAACACAAAGGCCAGCAAAGCCACGCCGACAACAGTTCCCAGGTTTAGCCCAAGCGCCGCCAATCCTGTGGAAATTTTTCCTATCGTCGTCACAAATGCTACGATCGGTCCGATATTGGAGATAATTTTGATAAGCCCCGCGATTCCAAGCGCGAAGAGTGCAATTGCAACAGCTATACCAAGAATGTCGCCGATATGCTCCTTTATTGGATCAAAGATAGCCCCTATCCCTCCACCATCTTCTCCGCCACTGAGCGCATCCTTAATGCGCCCCATTCCAGTCTCAATGCCAGTCTCAATGCCAAGCACGAACGTGTCAAATCCGGTCTTAATCTCGTCAAATATGCCCCAAAGTGTGCGCCCGAAATCATAGGCGTCGCCCACTTCTTTGCTGGCGAACCAATCTTCTGCGGAGAGGGGATAACCTTCGGGTATTTTTCCGCCGCCGAGTGCCCAGAAGAAGGTCTCGATTGCTTTCTTGCCTTCTGCGGAGGTTGCGACAGAAAGTTCAATTCCCTTCATAAGCTCTTCCCAGTCGCGGATAAACTCCTCAAAGTCCCCAAGGTCACCGCCAAGGTCAATACCGGACAATGCGCCCGCGAATTCACCCGCAGCGCCAGCCGCAGCTTTCAGTGCTTTAGCCATAGCCCCCGCCGCACCAGCTTGGCTATCCATCAGTGCTTTTTGATCTGCGAGCAAATCCAGTTCGTCTAAGTAATAGTCTACCAGTCCCTCATGGGTATTTAGTTGCCCTTGTAGAACATCAAGCTGGTCCTCTGCCGCATCGACAACACCCTCCTGCGCGGTCTCCTCGTCTTCTAGGGTTACCAATTGCTCGTCGCGTTCGTAGCGCGCCTGAACGATTGAGGATAGTTGCTGCAGTAGTGGCTTGCCGCTCTTTGTGATCGCCCGCACCTGGCGATCATAGGTCTTGTTGATCCCCTCACGCAAATCGCGGATCTGTTCAAGCTTATCAATCTCTTGATCGTAGACTTTCTGTGCGGCGTTGACTCTAAGTTGCAGTTCCAGGTATCTTGCAACCATGTCGCCCATCTCGCCCATGCCACTGGAGATCTTGTCCAATACGCTCTGTGAGATTTCCCCGGTTGCTTGGAAGACAGACAGGAGTTCCGTAAACGCATGCCTGATATTTAGGATCCCTGGGATGACTTTTTTCTCGTCAATCATACCGAGCTTCCCGAGATTGCGGAAATATCCTCCGATGAGGGAGGTCACATCCGCAATTGCAGAGAAGTCAGCACTCTTGAAGCCCTTGATATAGGTATCAATCAGGTTCTTGCCCCAGTTCAGGATCTCGGACAGCGGCCCCTTCTTTGGTGGCGAGAACGAAGCAAAGAATTGCGCGATTGCGTTGGCGATGGTGATGGCAGCGTTGATGACAGCAGCCATGCCACTCAACATCCCGGATGCAAAGTTGCCGATCAGGTTGCTTCCCCAAGATTGTGCCGCCTCAGCATAGGAGAGGAATGTGTCGCGCACGTTCTTCATGGCGTCTTCTGCTATGAACGCAAGTCCAACCAGTGCGACGCCAATCCCCGCCACGAGTCCTATGAGAGGCAGGAGAGAGCTTCCCATAGCAGCAATGCCGACAACGAAGTTCCCAATCGCAGAGATAGCAATACCGATAGAGAATGCTAGCGTGCCTAGGATCATCGTCAGCGGCCCCATGATGGCGAGGAACGCTGCCCCCGCCAGGATTGCAAGGCGCACGGGCGCATCCAGCCCAGCGAAGGCCTCGGTGGCCATCTGCACTGCTGGCACGACGTATTTCAAAAGCGTGTTGATGATCGGCAGGAAGGTGTCTCCTAGCGTGACGCCAAGCACCTTGAGGTTGTTCTGCAGTACGCCAATCATTGCCTCGGTGGAGGACATAGCCTTAACGTACTCATCTATGAGGCTGGTGCCGGTCTGGAACTCCTCGCGTGCCGCTTCGAGGTTCGGGATCAGCTTTTCCTCAAGTTGCGCAGAAAGAAGCGCGACGCCCTTCATGCCCCTGACGCCAAAGATCTCATACGCGATGTCCATCCGCTCGCCTGCGCTCTCCACTTCGCGAACCGCCCGGAGAACCCCTAGCAAGCCGCCGACGAAGTCTTTATCAAATGACTCGCGTATCTGGCTTACGCTCAGACCTGTCATGTCTGCGAGGTCTTGGATCTTTGTGGTTACATATGTGGTCATCCTAGAGAACATCGTACCGGCTTCTAGGGAGCCGATACCCACCTGGTAGAGTGTCGCTAT
>Ga0210003_1002471_pt1 | contig 15545 bp, 24 predicted proteins | sample LantaG_FD_182804 | JGI IMG/M metagenome (GOLD analysis project Ga0210003, IMG submission 182804) | Deep subsurface microbial communities from Baltic Sea to uncover new lineages of life (NeLLi) - Landsort_02402 metaG (SPAdes) (version 2) | ecosystem: Environmental > Aquatic > Marine > Oceanic >... | reverse complement strand
TAAGGTATCCAGAGTATACTCAGCTTCTCCAATCATTGAGGCTGGTAGAATGTGGATACCCAGTAAGAAGAAGTGGTCAGATGAATTAGTAGAGGAACTACTAAGGTTCCCCAATGCTGCTCACGATGACCAAGTAGATGCAATGACAATGGCTATCCACTACATGAAAGAGTCTTGGCATCTAACACATCCAGACGATCCAGATTTTGAAGATGCACCACCAACTAAAAAGAAAACTTATTGGTCTTTTTAAATTTGGATAACAATAAAAAGTATGGTATAATAGTATAGTGAAAATATTTAGGGGAATAACATGCCGGGACTCTCAAGCTTACAAGTGAATATTAAAGATCAACCTCATAATCTTGCATGGATTAATGAGGCAGAACAAGCCTTGCTTAAAGACCTTGGTGGTTCAGGCCGTCCTGGCCCTATGGGTATCCCTGCTTACTTTAGCGAAGGTAGTGATGATAACGACGAAGGTGAAGGTGAAAGTGACACCGGAGATGGCACTGGTGGTGGCAGTGGAGGATCAGGAGGATCAGGAGGATCAGGAGGATCAGGAGGAGAAGGATCAGGGGAAGGTGAGGGAGAAGACGACTTTGACACTGACTTGGATGAAGACTTTGGTTTTGATCAAGGTCCAGCGGGTGCAGCAGCAAGTGCAGACTCAATGGACCCGGATGCTCTTTCCACTGATGCCCCCGGCCTAACCGCAGCAGAAGCGGAAGCAGCATTCGCAGCAGCAGAAGATCCAGAAGCCCCTTATGAAGACCAACCATATAGGGAAGTACCAATCTATGAACCCCCTTCACAATATAGAACAACTGAATATGCTCCCGAAGACAAGATAGCATCAGCTCTTATCAATGTGATGTTTGGTGCAGCAGTACCCGGAGCGGGAATAGCAAGATTAGCAGGTTTTAATCCGGGGAAACTGTTAGCCGGTGAAACAACTAGAAGTTATTATTCAAATAAAAAGGGTGAAGAACTAAATCCCTATACAGAACCACCTAGAGATGATTTTGGTCAGAAAGAATATATTGATAAAGTTGATGAGATAGCCAATCTTTATCCACAAGAAAAAAACCAAGAAGAATTAGGAGCAATGGCACAGTCTTTTAACAATAAAGAAAACTCTGAAGTATTACGTAATATAACTGAAAGACTTACTGCTCAAAATAAAAGTATAGAACCATTTAATGAATGGTTAGCTGGACAAAGTGAAGCAATGCAAGCAGCAGACGCAACTACTCAAACAAATGAATATCGTAAATCTTTAAGAGATGCGATACCTACTTCAGAATCTTACCTACCTATTGTTCAACCAGCAACTAATACAGTAGAACAAGAATTTATTAATAAATTATACGCATCTCCTACAAAACTATCACCTACTCAAGCTTTATTTGATGAATTAGGAATTGTTTAATGGCTACAGAACGTAATCCCTTTGATAAGATGCCTGAAGCTACAGAGACTAATGTAGTAGCCATGATGCCTGAAGAAAATTCCAATGTCTCTATTGAGATTGATCCTGATGACGGTGGTGTAATTGTAGACTTCTCTTCAGAAGAAGATGCAGTTATGGAACCATCAGAAGAAATCAGTGAGTGGTATAGTGATCTAAGTCTTGACCTCGATGCAGAAGAACTACAGGATATTGCCAGTGATGTAATTGAGAACTTCAATGCTGATAAAGACAGTCGTGCTGAATGGGAGTCTATGTTTGAACGAGGCTTTGATCTGCTTGGTCTTAAGCTGCAAGAAGCATCAGAACCATTCCAAGGAGCATGTACTGCTGTACATCCCCTTCTAATTGAATCGGCTATTAAGTTCCAATCAAAAGCTTCAGGTGAACTCTTCCCTGCCACTGGCCCTGTCAAGACACAGATACTTGGTGCAGCCACACCAGAAAAAGAGATGCAAGCCAACAGAGTTCAAAACTTTATGAACTTCCAGCTTACTGAACAGATGCCTGAGTACTTCGATGAATTTGAAAGAATGCTTTTCCATCTACCCCTAATAGGTTCAGCATTTAAGAAAGTTTACTACAGTGCTACACTGAAACGCCCCGTATCAGAATTTATTCCTATAGACCAGTTCTATGTGTCTTACTACGCAAACGATCTTAGAAATGCGGACCGTTATACTCATGTAATTCATAAAAGCCCAGTAGACATGAAGTTGGATATGATGGCCGGTGTCTACAAAGACATTGAACTTCCTCAACCAGCCCAGCTTTCTGCATCAGGGTTTGCCAGCAAGATAGATAATATTCTTGGATTGTCTCCCTCATATGATTCTGATCCACAGTATGTAATACTGGAACAGCATTGTTATCTTGATATTGAAGAAGAGGGCGTACCTTGCCCTTATATTGTGACTGTAGAAGAGCAGTCAAGACAAGTTTTAAGTATTCGTAGAAACTACAAGCAAGATGATACAAACAAAGAGAAACGAAGTCACTTCGTTCATTATAGGTTTGTTCCCGGCTTTGGTTTCTACGGGTTGGGCCTTATCCATTTCCTCGGTAACCTCACCATGTCGGCAACTGCTGCAATGCGCTCCCTAATAGATGCAGGACAGTTTGCCAATTTACCGGGCGGATTTAAGGCCAAAGGAGTGCGGATGGTTGGTGACAACGATCCTATCGCCCCCGGCGAGTTCAAGGAAGTTGAAGCAACTGGTATTGATTTATCAAGGGCAATAATTCCCCTGCCTTATAAAGAGCCTTCCCGAACGCTCTTAGAAATGCTTCAGTTCGTGGCTAATGCTGGTCAGAAGTTTGCGGACAGCACTGAGCAAGTTATCTCTGATGCTGCTTCCTATGGACCCGTGGGTACTACAATGGCATTGCTTGAAGCTTCAAGTAAGTTCTTCTCTGCAATCCACAAGAGATTACATAAATCACAGAAGGATGAATTTAGAATCCTTGCACAGATAGATTATGATTATCTACCTGATAAGTATCCATACCAAGTACCATTTGAAGATCGTGATATCTTCAAGTCTGACTTTGATGGACGTGTAGATATTATTCCTGTCTCTGATCCTAACATTCCATCCAATGCACATCGTATGATGTTGGCTAATATGGCTCTGCAAATGGCACAGCAATCCCCACCGGGAATGTTTAACATTGAGGAACTAAATAGAACTATTCTCAATGCTGCTAATATGCCTAACCTAGAGCAGATACTTCCACCAAAGATTGAGCCTCAACCTCTTGATCCTGTCTCGGATATCATGGCTGTTACAAAGGGTCTGCCTATTGCAGCATTCCCATCTCAGAACCATGATGCACATATACAGGTTAAGATGGCTTATCTTCAAGACCCTCAGAATGGGGCTAATCCTATTATGGCTAGGATTAAACCTGTACTTGAGTCTAATATTCAAGAACATTCTGTACTGAAGTATCAAGAACAGATGAGTGGTGTTACAGAACAGATGATGCAACAAGCACCACCTGAACAAATGAATCAACCACAGATTATTGAAATGGCTATGGCAGAAGCAGCAAAACAAGTAATGAATGCCAATCAAGCTATGGGTCAAGCACAATCACCAGAACAACAACTGGTTGCTCTTGAACAAGAGAAGGTTAAACTACAGCAGCAGAAGCTACAATCAGATACAGCACTTAATGCCGCTGAACTTGAGATTAAAACAAAAGAACTTGAACTTAAAGAGAATGAACAGATACTTGGTATGCTTGAGTCTGGTGCTACAGATAACTTTAAACGTGAGAAAGCTGAAGCAGACAGAACAACAAAGAAAGAATTATCAGCAATGAATAATCTTACTAAGGTTAAAGTCGAAGAAATGAAAGATGATAAAGATATAAAAAATACTAAGGTTAATGTACTATCACGTTTAGCAGTTGAAGAAATGAAAGAAGGAGAAGACTAATGATGATGAAAGGTAAAGGGTATCCAGAGCATGTAAAGGATACTGCAAAAGGTTTTGGTGACGCACCCAAGGCTGAAGTATATGGTGGTCGTGGTTCACGAAGTGTTCTCAATGAATGGGATAAATCTTCTTATGAATTTCCAACCCCAAAGAAAAGCACTCGAAAGGCTTCACTGTAACCCAGATGGAAATTTGGGATGAAGTTGTTCAAGAGTTTAATGAAGAAATTGAGAGATTAAAAGTATCACTAAGTAATGGTGTTGCTGAAGACTTTGCCCACTACAGACAACTTGTAGGTTCTGTACAAGGTCTGGAGTGGGCAAGAACAAACCTAACAGAAATTATTAAAAAAAGGATGTATAAAGAGGATTAAATGAGACAGGTACAAATGGGTAATGCAATGAAGAATGACGAATGGATTGATATTGAAGATGAAGTAAGTGACCCAGCTGATCTTCCAGAACTACCGGGCTTCCATGTTTTAGTAAGGCCCTTGACAGTAAAGAGTAAAACAAAGGGTGGTATCTTTATTCCTGATTCCACCAAGGATGACATGAGTTATCTTACAACTGTAGGTAAGGTAATCGCATTAGGAGACTTGGCTTACAAAGATGTAGATAAGTTTCCCAATGGAGACTGGTGTAAGGTAGGAGACTACGTATGCTACGGTAAACATGCAGGAACAAAGCTATACTATCAGAATGTTAGACTATTACTATTGTTTGATGATCAGGTAATTATGCGAGTCAGTGATCCAAAGAATCTTGATCCTACATTTAATTTAGGAAAAGGCTCTAACTGATTTGTGATAAGCCAATAAGTATGGTATAATAGTATAACAATAAATTATTACGTAAGGCGTTTGTCTCGTAAGCAACGGAGAATATAATGGCAGAAGAGAATGATTGGAGTACTGTAGAAGTATCCCAAGGTGAAGTAGAGTATGAAATTGAAGAGCCTGAAGTTAATCAGGAGGCTGAAGAAGATATTAAAATAGAAGTTAAAGCAGATGAAGTCAAAGATGAAGAGCCTAAAGAACTTGAAGGAATTGAAACGGCTGGTGCAGAAAAAAGAATTAGACAACTTGTTAAACAAAGAAAAGAACGAGAAGAACAAGTAGCATCTTTACAAATACAGAATGAAGAACTAAATAAAAAGTTATTGAGTAAAGAAAATGAAGTACAGAGTATGAGTAAACGTACTCTTGATATGTCAGAGAAACAGCTAACAGATAAGATAGCGTTAGCAAAAGAAGTCTACCTAGAAGCATTCGATGAAGGAGAAAAAGAAAAACTCCTTAATGCTCAAGAAATGTTAAATGAAGCACAAAGTGATTTGAGAGCAGTCAATAGTGCTAAAGCACGTTATGCACAGCAATCAAAGCAAGCTGTGGCACAGCCAGTGGCACAACAGCAACAGGTTCCACAGGCAGTGTCTGATCCTAAAGCAGAACAGTGGGCATCAGATAATAATTGGTTTGGTAAAGACAATGTGATGACTGCGGCTGCACTTGCTATTGATGCAGAGTTAAAGAATGAAGGATATGATCCAAGTGATAATGATTTTTATCAAGAGATTGATAACCGAATTAAAACGTCTTTTCCACATAAGTTTGAAGAAGACAAAGAACGTGTTCAGGAAACTACGTCAAGTCCTGCTCAAGTGGTGTCGGGGAGTTCTCGCTCTTCTCCGAGTTCTAGGAAAAAGATTAAGCTTTCGCAAGAAGACTTAAGACTTGCCCAAAAATGGAATATACCTCTTGAAACGTATGCCGCCCAAAAGCTTAAAGTACATCAAGCTGACGGCGATTATACAGATATAAAATAGTAGCGTGGAGAATAAAATGGATACAACACGAAATGAAACACGTAGTGACGCCCTACGAGAACAGAATCTACGAGAAGATCAGTGGACCTATGAGGAACCCGATGCCCTCACTATCCCAGAGGTAGTAAAAGCACGTTATGACAATGAGGGTATGGCCCTTCGTTGGCTGCGTATATCGTTAAAAGGTCAAGACGACATCACTAATGTTGGTAAGAAACAACAGGCAGGATGGATTTTCGTAACTCCTGATGAAGTTCCCGAAATGGCTGTTACATCCTTCGTGAGGGATGAAGGCCGTTACCTTGGTACAGTCTGTCGTGGAGACTTAGCATTGGCTAAAATGCCCGCTGGCAAGGTAAATGCCCGGAGAAAGCATTATGAAAACAAAGCAAATGATATGATGGATGCAGTAAACGCCCAGCTTATGAAAAACTCTGATTCTCGTATGCCTATCTCTAACACAAGTAAATCGGTAACAACACGAGGAAGGCGACCTTCTTTTCAGAACTAGCTTTCTTCATAACAAGGAGATGAAACAATGTCTACTACTAAAGCATTTCGTGGTTTCATTCCTGCTCGTAAAAAAAGTGGTGGCTACAATAACGAAGCCGTGACTGACATGATTACGTTGACTTCAACGGGTCAGGCCCAGTCGCCCACTAATAACATTTTCACAGGCGATCCGGTAGTTCTTCCGGGTGCAAACTTTGCAACGATTTCGCCTTTCATTGCGGCAACTCTTAAACCTTCAGGGGTTTTCATGGGCTGTCAATATGTAGAAAATGGAGAGCAGAAGTTTTCCCGCCATTGGAACGGGGGCTTGAGTGCCACGGATATTAAATTCTTTGTAATCACTGATCCAGATCAGACGTATTACATCCAAGCCTCTCTCTCGCTTTCAGCGGGTGAGTTGGCAATTGTCAAAAACTATAATGTAACAGTTAGTTCCACTGCAAGTTCAGGAAGTACAGTCACAGGTCAGTCTAGTTACTACCTTGACGGTGCGTCAGGCACTGAAGCAGCGGCTGCGGTTCGTGTAATTGGTAAAGCTAAATACCCAGACGAGAAAGATTCGGATGCGTATCCAATCGTTGAAGTATGGCTCAACCATCACCGTGATCGTTTCGTAACTGCTACGGCATCAACAGCTTGATAGGAAGGAATTATTATGGCTATTAATAGAGCTAGTATTAGCAAAGAACTCCTTCCCGGTCTAAACGCTGTTTTTGGAATGGAGTATGGAGAGGTAAACAACGAACATGAGCCTCTCTTTGAAATTGAGAACTCAGATCGTGCCTTTGAAGAAGAAGTACTCTTCACTGGTTTCGGTACTGCACCCACTAAGGGTGAAGGTGCTTCTGTTTCTTATGATGACGCACAGGAAAGCTATTCAGCCCGTTATACGGCTGAGACGATAGCTCTTGCCTTTGCTGTCACCGAAGAAGCTATGGAAGATAACCTGTATGACACGTTTGCGAAACTTCGTGCGAAAGGTCTTGCACGGGCGATGGCGAACACCAAGCAGGTTAAAGCGGCAAACATCTACAACAATGGTTTCTCTGATACCATTGGTGATGGTGCTGCGTTCTTCTCTGCATCTCATCCAACCATTTCTGATGGTCTCCAGTCAAACCTTCTTGGTGCGGCTGATCTGTCAGAAGCAACCCTTGAGACTGCACTGACCACTGCTCAGAAAACCAAAGATGATCGTGGTATTCTGATTGGTGCTTCTGTAGTTTCTTTGCACATTCCCGTTGATTACTGGGCCGTTGCTGATAAGATTCTCAGCAGCCCCGGCAACACCGGAACGAGTGCAGCCAGTGCCAACCCCAATACGAATGCTATCAATGCAATTCGTAACATGGGTATGGTCCCTGAAGGCTACTACATTAACCGTCGCTTCACTGATACTGATGCGTGGTTTGTTAAGACTGATGTGCCGAATGGAACGAAGATGTTCGTCCGTTCTCCGCTTCAGACTAAAATGGAGCCTGATTTTGATACCGGCAATCTGCGATTCAAAGCCCGTGAGCGTTATAGCTTCGGTGTCTCTGATTGGCGTGGATGGTACGGTTCTGCTGGCTGATAAGATAGTTGAGAGGGGTAGTGTATAGGGTGAAAGCCCCCAAGCTACCTCTCTCATACTTATAAGGGAGTTATTATGACAACAAATATTAAAGTAGCACAAAATGTAAGTACCGATGGTGCTATTATCACAGGGTTTCGTTACGTAGATACCGGCCTAACACTTGGAGATGAAGGCACAGGTAGTACTCCTACGCCCTCACACACTCGTGTCATGGCTATGCACGTATACTCCACAATTGTTGGAGACATTATTATTAAAGGTACTAAACAGATTACGAATAAGACAGCAGCAGGTACAGCTATTCGATGGCGTGTTGGTGCTACTGATTCACAAGATACTTACATAGGAGATATAGGTGTAGGCGTATTTGGAATTGTAAGCCTTGCAACTTCAGGTGCTGCTGATATGCTCCCAACCATTACATTATATGTAGGCTAACGATGTCTACATACTCTGATTTAAAAGCAGCCTTAATCTCTACTACTGAGAACGACGGTACTGAATTTACTAATGAGATACCTAATTTCATTAGCAGAGCAGAGCTACGTCTAACAAAAGATATTGATGACTCAGGGCTAGATGAGTATTCGGCTATTACTCTTACTGCTGGTAATGCGGTTGTAAGTTTAAATGATAGAGTACGTATAGTTCGTAATGTAAACTTTACAACAAGTGCAGGTAGTAAAGTTAATTTACTTCAGAGGACAATTGAATACTGCAATGACTACTGGCCTGTAAGTGCTTCTACAGGTGAGCCACGTTATTATGCACGTAAGAATAACAGTTCTATATTTATAGTACCAACTCCTGTATCCACACTGACAGGAGAAATCCAAACAGCTTCCCAACCATTAGCCTTGGCTTCTGCTACAGGCACAAGTGTTACTACAGCAAATTATTTTACTAACTATTGTTTTGATGCTTTATTCTATGCTGCCATGATGGAAGCTACTATGTACATGAAGGATTGGGCTACAGTTCCTGCATGGCAAGCTCAATATGAAGCAGCAATTATTACACTAAGAAATCAAGCTAGAAGGACACGTCAGGATGACATGGCAGTTGCTGCCTCACCTGCGGGTGGTCCTGATACAATTCAACAAGGAACCCCCTAATGGCATTTTCATACAAAAAACAAATACACAAAAGTAAAGGTAAAGCAGGTAGGATACCTCATCCAGTAGGAGCAAGTCCTCATAGCGGTGGTAGAAAAAATAAGATATATGATGCACTTGTTGCTAAAGAAAATAAGGTAAGATCAAAAACTGCTCCTCTTCCCAAAAAAAAACCAAAACAAACTAGGGATAGTCTTCCTATAGAAGAGACAATGAAAAGCATAGGAAGATTAAATAAAATTCAAAACGCTACAAAAAAGAAAGCTGGCGGTAAAGTAGAATATAAAATGGGTGGCGGTAAAGTAAAATATCGTAGTATAGGTGGTAAAGTAATAGATGGTAATGATATTACAAAGATGATTTATGATTAATAGATCAAATACAAGACAACAGATTATGAAACCAAGGCTAGGTAGTGGAGTTAGATTTAAAAATCTTACTGCTAAACTAAAGAAAAGTGGAGCAAAAAAGCCTAAAGCTCTTGCTGCGTTTATAGGTCGTAAGAAATATGGTAAAAAGAAAATGTCAGCAATGGCAACTAAAGGTAAAAGAAGAGTTTAAATGCAAAAGAAAACAGAAGTAAAAACAGTAGCTGTTGTTGAGCAGCCTGTTAAGAAGCCAGAACCTAATCCTAATAATAATATTGGAATAGCTTGTTTTGTTGCTGTAGGTATTGTTCTTCTTGCAATTGTAATCTACAAAAAAGTAAAGGAAAAGAAATAATGTCGGGACCACATACACTAATTGATCGTAGTATTCCTCTTGATAAGATAGTAGGGAAACCTACTGGACAAGGCTTTGGTGCTGCACGTAAAGGACCATCTGTAAAAGGTAAGCCACATGATGTCGTTGTTGATGAAGATTATCAACAGGGCAAAGCTTTTAAAATAGAGGATTAGTAACATGGCTGAACGAAAACTTACTAAATCAGAATTAAAAATGAAGCAGCGTGATCCGAAAAAATTTGCTGCACTTCAAGAAATAAGGGCACGAAGAGCTAAAGGTTACAAAAGAACTCTTGGACCTAAAGTTGTTAAACCTACTAAGAAGAAGAAAGTTACACGAAATCAGCGGATTGGTGGTGGCACTATGAAACCGGGATTAAATGCCGCTGTAAAAAGTGCTGAAGAAAAAGAAGATAAACGTACTATAGCTAAACCTATTATAAAGAAAAAGCCTTTGGATTTAAAAAATGTTATAAGGCGTGGTACGTTGAAACCGGGATTAATTGCCGCTGTAAAAAGTGCTAATAAAAGAGAAGATAAAATTAGACCATTCGGGAAGAAAAAGCCAACAGTGGTAAAGCCTACGTCAAGAAAGACTACTCCTCTTGATCTTACTTATAGAGATGATGAAGGTTCACCTATTGGCACAGTAGATAGAAAAAGTAAACCAAAAAAACTTAGAACTCTTACAGAGGCTATGTTTGGTAGTGACCAAACATCTGAAAATGAAATGGTTCGGAATCCATTTACAGGTAAACCTATGAGTCTTGAGTACGATTTTCCTGAAGACCCTGAAGATATGAAAAAGGGTGGTAGTATTAAAAAGAAGATGAAAAAGGGTAAAGTAAAAAAACGTGCCGCTCTTCGTGGTCAAGGTAAAGCATTAAGAGGATTTTAAAATGTCTGCAATCGTTGGTAAAACTGCTGCTCAATTCGCTAGAGCTTTAAAAAATATTATATCTGAAGCTAATAGAGAATTTAGTAAAGAAGGACCACCTAATCAAAAAGTAATACAAAAATTAAGAAAAAATTATAAGGAAACAAAAGTTAAATTAAAAGAAGTAGCTCCAGTAGATTCAGGGCTTACTAAACTTCCAAATAAAAGAACTGCTAAAGAAAACGAAGCAATTAAAAAATATCGTGAAGCATTAGAAGATGAACAAAATCTTACGGAAGACCTTACAGCAAATCAAGATAAAAAACCTGTAATGGATAGAGGAGATATACCATCACGATCAATAGGGGCTGGCGAAGGTTCTTATTCAAAAGGCACCACACCTTTTCGAGATGATGTGCTAGAAGATTCTAAAAAAGTAGGCGAAGGTACAGATACTGGTAAGGGAGAACATTCTGATAAAGCAAGAGAATTACGTATTAGAGGTGATAAATCTGTACCATTCAAAACAGGCCGTTCTAAAAGAGATGATAAAGCAATAAAAGCATTTAAAGGTAAAGTTAAAAAAGTACCTGAAGGTAAAGCTACATTTAAAAATGGATCATCTTCATCAAAAAATCAAAGAGCTGCGAAAGATGCGGTAGAACAAGCTCGTCAACAAAGTGTACGTATTGGTAAAAGAAAAGTTGGTGATAATAAATTTGCATCTCCTGCGGAAATAAATAAATTAGTTAAACAAGCAAATGATTTAAAAACAACCATAGCAAATGCTGATGTTAGTCAAAGAATTGACAGAGTATACAAAATTAAATTAGATAAAATCACTAACAAAGTTAAAGAAATAAAAAAATCTGAACCATATTATTTTCCTAAAAGTTCTAAACCACCTGAAAAACGTAATCCAACAGATAAAGACTTTGCTCATGTAGAAAAAACTAGTAGACAATTAGCTAAGTTAAGAAAAGAATTTGCAGCTATAAAAAAAGATTTTAAGGAAGCACTCGATAATAAGAAAAAGTTAGTTGAAAAACAAGCTGGAATGAAAAATACAGTATATGGTCCACGCACGACTAATAAAAAGAATCTTGCTCCCGGAACCTTAACTGATGATAAAGATCGAAAAAAAGTTAGAGATAGACGTAGACTTCGTAAAGGGGAAAAATTAATACAAAAAAGAAAAGATAACCCAGTAAAAATAGAAACAGGACCGACAAAATTAAATGCTGCAAGAAAAGACTATAAAGCATTTATGAATAATAGAAATAAGATTGAAGAAATTTTATCTGATCCTGATTTTGCTCAACAAGATAGAAAAATAAATCAACTACAAAAACTTGCGGGTCGTTATACTACCGGACAGATAAATGAAATCATGAAAGGTACAGGGTCTCCACCTCAAGTAGGAAGAAAAAAATCTATACCTGATGAGAAAACAACGTATAGTAGTTTTGCAGATAAAGATAAATATAAAAGTGCCCCTGATTCCAGAGGAACTCCTGAACAGGTAGCATTAAAACGTAAAAGACCAAAAAGAAGTCGTAGTCAAATTATTAAGAATGCACAAAATGCTCCAGTAGCAATACAAAATTTACTTGTAAGACAAGGTATTATAAAAAGGTCTGAGTTAAAATCTTCATACGTTCCTAAGAAGACAAAAGCTAAACCTTACAAACCTAAGAAACCTGAAGTACGTAAGGGAAAGCCAAGAGTAGTTAATGGTAAAACAGTAGAAACAACTCAATATCGTAAAAAGGGTGGCAAAGTTTTAAAAGCTAAACCTAAACGTAAAGTAACTGTAATTAAAGCTGTTAAACCTAAACGTAAAGTAACTACAGTTAAACGTACAACAACTGCACCACGCAAACGTGCAGCACTCCGTGGTTACGGTAAAGCACTCAGAGGATTCTAGTGGATAGTAAAAAAATAATAAAGCTATACCAAGAGTCTGTTGATCAAGGTATAGATAATTATGATTTACTAAACAATGATATTAAGAAACCTATTAAAGAAGACTATAGTGATTGGGATGACTACTGGGTTTCTTTTATCAGTTACATGAAAGAAAAGTATAGATATACATATGGCAGTAAAGCGCAAAAAAAGTAATATGAAGGGCATGACCATTGGTAAGGGAATGAAACGTCCTACCAAGGCTGGTGCTGGCATGACCAAGAAGGGTGTTGCTAAGTATCGTAGGCAGAACCCCGGCTCTAAACTACAGACTGCTGTGACTGAAAAGAAACCTACTGGTAAACGTGCGACAAGGCGTAAGTCTTACTGTGCTAGATCAGCAGGACAAATGAAAAAGTTCCCAAAGGCTGCAAGTAATCCTAACAGTCGTCTAAGACAAGCCAGAAAAAGGTGGAGATGTTAATGAAAAAAGCTGTAGATGCTCCTAAAGGTTTTCATTGGATGAAAGCTGGTAAGGGATTTAAACTAATGAAGAACCCTAGCACTGGCTATAAATCTCATAAAGGTGCTTCTAAGAAAGCAAGCTTTGAAGTTCAAAGTGTTCATAAAAAATGAGTGTTGCCACTAAGCGTGATCCTAAGAAGTGGGCTGCGGCTAAGTCAAGAGCAAAGGCTAAGATGGGTGGTAAGCACTCAGCAAGAGCAATGCAGTTAGCCACTAAGTATTATAAGGATGCAGGTGGCACGTACTCAGGTAAAAAGAAAGCCAGTAACAAATTATCTAAGTGGACAAAACAAAAATGGACAACGAAATCAGGCAAACCAAGCAGCAAGACAGGCGAGCGGTATCTTCCCAAGAAAGCAATCAAAGCACTATCATCAAAGGAATATGCAGCGACCACCAAAGCAAAGAGAAAAGGGACTGCTGCCGGGAAACAGTTCGTGAAGCAGCCAAAAAGAATAGCTAAGAAAACAAGAAAGTATAGAACATAATGGTTACAATTCCATCCATAACTGCTAGAGGCATTCACGAGCCTTTTTACCTTCAGGTAGCTAGGGGTCAAATTCTAGAACATGCAACAGTTTTTAAGTTTGGCTTTAATCCAGACGTAAGCGGTACAGAAGAAACTATCTGGGATGTAGGTGGTATTTACGCCTATCCTAGTTCTGCCGTTGCTATGACTGTAACAACAGATGCCGGTACGCCAGCAAACGATAATGGTGTAAAGGTAATAGTCTTTGGTTTGGATGAAGATTACAATGAAGTTAATCAGGAAGTAACTCTGGCTGGTTCTGGTACAGCCACGACGACGCAGACATTCTTCCGTGTAAACCGTGCCTATGTTTCAGGTTCACAAGAACCAACCGGCAACCTGAACATCACCAATGGAGGGACTACATATGCTCGTATTACCCTTGGCGAGAACCAGACACTGATGGCTCTCTGGACAGTTCCTGCCGGATACACAGGATTTTTGGATCATGTCAACATTGCTACAGGTACAACAAATGCTAACCAGTACATCACTGCTCAGATTGTTCAACGTCAAATAGACGGTGTGTTTCGAGTCATGATGAAACAGACTCTTGGCTCTGGTGGCGTTGCAGATTTTCTTTTACGCTATCCAATCTTAGTCCCTGAAAAAACTGACGTAGAAGTACGAGCGTTATCTTCTGGGGCTAATAACTTAGTTTCTGCAAACTTTTCTATGGTGTATATTAAAAATCCTTATGAGGTATGTTAGATGGCAGTATCAGGTACATATGATTTTAATCTTGATATAGATCAAGTAATACAAGAAGCAATGGAGATGATTGGGGGAGAGCAAACCCTTGGTCACGAACCTGCTTCTGCTAGACGTTCAATAAATCTTATGCTTAAAGACTGGCAGAACAGAGGAGTTCTCCTGTGGACTACAGAGACTACTGCTGTTACTGTAACTTCCAGTGTAGGTTCTTATAGCCTCAGTAGTTCTACTATAGATGCTCTTGAGGTTGTTCTTAATAGGGATAGTACTGACATTCAATTGGAACGTATCTCTCCTGAAGAATATCTAATAATCCCCAACAAGACTCAGACAGGCAGACCTTCTCAGTATTCTATACGCAGGGGACGGGATAACCCTGTTCTTTCAGTATGGCCTATTCCTGAGAACTCTACTGATGTAATGAAGATTGAACGTATTAGTTCTCTGATGGATGTAGATAAATCTGCTGGACAGAATGCAGACATGCCTACACGTTTTCTACCACCTCTTACTTGTGGTCTTGCTTACTACATGTCAATGAAACGTCCCGGTGTAGAAGCTGCTAGAATACAAATGTTAAAGACTAACTACGAAGAACTTCTTGCCAGAGCATTCCAAGAAGATCGTGAACGAGCTACCATGAGGGTTGTACCTAGATTGAGGTATGTCTAATGGCAAGTAATAAGAACGCACTAGCCATGTGTGATACATGTGGCTTTGTCTACCCTCATCGGGTAATGCGTTTTAATAGTTATGGTATGTTAGTATGTCCTACAGACTTTGAAGGACAGTTTGATCTAAAGAATCACCCACAAAATAAAATTCCTGATGTCAGAGACAACCCTGCTATACGTGATCCACGCCCTGATAATGGCGGTAGGAACCTTACGTGGGCGCAAGCTACGACTAACTGGGAAGACACAGACAAGTATTGGAACCTAATATGACAGACTTAACCGGAAAAACAATTGCTAATACTTATAAGCAACTACTAAGAGTTGGTGTAAGTACCAATACTGGTGTTAGTGCTGGCCTTACTACTATTGAAAGTGGTGATGGAACAGACAGTTCTTTTCAATTAGCCACTGAATCAGCTAAATTTACTGGTACACTTGCTATAACTGGTGCTACTTCTATTGCTTCTAATCTACATGTGTCTGAAAAAGTATGTGCTTCTGCATTCTATGGTGATGGTTCTAATATTAGTGGTGTTACTGCAACTATTGCAGGAAACATCTCAGTCAGTAATGCCACAGTAGGTGGTAATTTATATGTAAGTGGTACGGCTACCATAGTAGGTGCGACACACCTACAGGCTGCT
>Ga0210003_1002470_pt1 | contig 15552 bp, 14 predicted proteins | sample LantaG_FD_182804 | JGI IMG/M metagenome (GOLD analysis project Ga0210003, IMG submission 182804) | Deep subsurface microbial communities from Baltic Sea to uncover new lineages of life (NeLLi) - Landsort_02402 metaG (SPAdes) (version 2) | ecosystem: Environmental > Aquatic > Marine > Oceanic >... | reverse complement strand
TTTTTTTTTTTTTTTTCGATGCCATCAACAAGTGAAAGAAAACGGAAAAGAGATATCGAGCTCAAACGCTGCTCACCTGGCCAGCGCCCGCATCTCGGGCTGCGCTAGCTCGAACGAGCGGATCCACGCGTCCTGCGAGGGCGACGACGGCGACGATGGAGACGCGGCGCCGCCGCGGTTGTCGGTCGAAGAATCCGTGGCGCTCGCCGGCATTGCCGCCAGCGAAGCCGACGTCGATGGCGGCAACGTCGGCATTTTGCAGTCGCTTCGCTGCCTCTTGCCTCTTTCAAACACTCTGCTCTCGCGGCCGCATTCTTGATCCTTCTTGGCGTATTAAGCGGCGTGTGCTAGTGGCGCGAGAAGCGGAAAGGCCAGGGAGCAGCGGCACAAGCGAAAGCGAAAGAAAGAAGTGGAGAGAGAGTTGTCGTCGTTGAGAAAAAAACAAAAACGAACACTTGTCGAAAAACCGAGGCCAGATCGCATCCTCGCTCGAAGCACTTCGAAATGAGGCACCGCTCCGCGCCTCAGGACACTCTCTCCGAGTGCCTCGCGCGCCTGAGGTCGCTCCCGCGTGCTACGTGGCCCCCAGTCAGCGACAGGGGGCACGCGGCCGTCGTCGCGGTGCTCTTCGATGTTGCCAAAGACCCAACCCCTCGGCTCTTGCTGACCCGAAGGGCCAACTTGAGGTCTCATTCGGGCGAGGTGGCGCTGCCCGGCGGTCGCAGGGACCCGGAGGACGAGGCAGAAGCCGCTGCTGCAAATCGAAGAGTCGGAAATGCAGGGGGAAGCGGGGGGGGAGGAGAAGCCGCACGCGCTTCTCGAATCGTCTCGACGGTGTCTTCCTCCTCGGCCGCCGCGGCAAACCCAGCGGCCAACCCTTCCTTCTCCTCCTTTCAACCTCTCCCCCTCTCCGTCGACGCCGTCACCGCCCTGCGAGAAGCGCACGAGGAAATCGGCCTCGAGCCCTCGTCGCTCGAGGTCGTCGCCGAGCTCCCGCCGCTGCTGAGCAAGCACCTCCTCTCCGTCGCCGCCGTCGTCGCCGTACTGAAGAGGCAGCCCGAGAGTGTCGAGAGCCTCCTCGCCTCTCTGAGGCCCTCGCCCTCGGAGGTCGACGCGGCCTTCGAGGCCCCGCTGGCGGACTTTTTGGAGCCGACCTCTTCTTCTGCAGCGGCGAGGTCGGCGGCGGGAGAGACGTCGAGGACGGCGGCGAGCGAGGGAGGGCCGGCGGGGGAAGGCTCCGGCTCCGGCCCCTGTCGCCCCTGCGCCTCCCGCTGCAGCTACAGCCACCGCGACGCCCGCTTCGGCCGCGTGGCCTCGGCGCCGCGCTTCAGGCTCCACTTTTTCTCCATGAGGGACCGGCCCTGCGTGTTTTCGGAGAGTGCTGAAGAAGCGAAAAAGGGGCCGAAAAAGAGAAGCGACGACTTCCTAGTGTGGGGCCTGACGGCCGGGATCGCGGTCGGGGTCGCCGAGGCCGCGCTCGGGAGGCCTCCAGCCTTCGAGGTGTCGCCTCCCAGGACGGCCCCTTACTCGTGGATCTGCAGCTTCCGGCACAGCAACGGCGGGATGCCGACGGTGATGAGAGGAGCCGATAAAGGCAAGGTGGCGACTGTAAAAAAAAGGAAACGCTAAAAAAAGGGGAATGAGATTTGACACGGAGGGGGACTCGCTAAAAAACGAAAAAAGAAAACGCAGCTCCTCTGTCTATCTGCTCTCTCTCTCCCTCTCTCTAAAAAGAATTCGCGCGCTCTCTCCACACGAGGCGGCAAATAGGCCGCAAGCGCGCAGACGCAAAACGGCAGTGCCCCCTTTTTGTTTTCCTCTCTCTCTCTATTCTGTTTTCCCCTCCTCTCTCTCTATTTCTCTCTCCCTTGAAACGTTTCCGAAAAAGTTAAAAGACTGCGAAATCCGCTTTCAAGTCGTATATCCGCTCGTCGTGATGGAGTCGGCCGAGTTGCTCGCGGACCAGACGGTGTGGAACCACCCTTCCTTCCCGTCGGTCCTCTCGTAGGTGTGGGAGCTGCGTCGTTTGTTTTCGTTTTCGTGAAGTTTTTGGAAGGAAAAAAGTGAGTTTTTCTTCTTTGTCGGAAAAAAAGGAAGACTCTTCCCCAAAATACACGTTTCTTTTCCTCACCCGAAGTAGTCGCGCTGCGCCTGGACCAGGTTGGCGGGAAGGCGGGCGCGGCGGTAAGTGTCGAAGTAGGCGAGCGAGCTGGTCATTCCCGGGGCAGCGACGCCCGATTTGACGGCCTGTTTTTGTTTTCGAGTTCAAAAGCGAGAAAGGAGAGAGAGGGAGGGTGAGTTTTCTTTTCCTTGGGCAATTCTTCTCTCGCTCGACCCCCTCGCTCTCCATCGAAACGTACCAGAGCGACCACGTCCCTCCACGCGGCCTGCCTGTCCGCCACGGCCTGCCCGAAGAACGGGTCCACGAGCAGCGACGCCAGGGCCGGGTCGCGCGCGTAGGCCGCCCTGATGTCGTCGAGGAAGGCCGCGCGGATGATGCAGCCGCCCTTCCAGATCCGGGCCAGCGCGGCGAGGTCGACGCCCCAGCCCTGCGCGTCCGACTTGGCCCTGATGATGTTCATCCCCTGCGCGTACGAGCAGATCTTGGACGCGTACAGGGCGGCGCGGACCTTGCCGACGAGCTCCGCCTTGTCGACCGCGGAGGAGGAGGACGCCGACGGCTGCGCGACGCCGATCTTTTCGTAAAAGGCCGCCGCGGCGACGCGCTCGTCCTTGAGGCCCGACAGGAAGCGCGCGTCGAGCGACGCCTCGATGGTGGGCGCGGCCACGGACAGGTCCGCGGCCTGCTGCACCGTCCATTTGCCGGTCCCCTTCATCCCGGTCTTGTCGAGGATGACGTCGATCAGCGAGCCCGCGGCGTTCTCGCCGGCCTGGTCGTCCTTCTTGGCGAAGATGATGGCGGAGATCTCGACGAGGAAGGACTCGAGCTCGCCCGAGTTCCACTCTGTGAAGGCCGCTGCGAGCTCGTCGTTTGAGAGGCCGCCTTGTTTTTATTGGGGGGGTTGAGGAGCAGGTGCAGAGGCGAGAAAAGAGAGAGAGAGGGAGATGGGAAGGGTGAGGGGAAAAAAACTTGAAAAAAAACGAAAAAAATAATTGAAAAAAAACTAAAAAAAACATCACAACTTACCGACGGTCCTCAGGATGTCGTACGCCTCCGAGATCAACTGCATGTCCCCGTACTCGATCCCGTTGTGGACCATCTTGACGAAGTTTCCGGCTCCGCCGGGGCCGACGTACATCGTGCAGGGGCCTGTTTTGATTTGGGCATTTTTTTTGGAAGAAAAAGGTGAGTTTCTGTTTGTCCCCTCGGTTTCGTTCGGCCTCGACCTCTCACTTCTCTCTCGACACCCCCAAGACTCTTCTTACCGTCGTCCACCTGCGCCGCCACCTTGGTCAACACGGGCTCCAAGGCATCAAACGCTGCCCTGTCCCCTCCCGGCATCATCGACGGGCCGTTGCGCGCCCCCTCTTCTCCCCCAGACACTCCCATGCCGATGTAGCGAACGCCCTTCTTCGCGACCTCAGCCGAGCGCCGCTCGGTGTTCTCGTACCACTCGTTCCCTCCGTCGATGATGATGTCGCCCGGCTCGAGGCCCGCATCAAGCAGCCCGGAAATGGTGCCGTCGACGGGGGATCCGGCCTTGACAAGGATGATGACGCGGCTGGGTACGGAGAGCGTTTTTTTTTCCGGTGTTGTTTTTTTCGGTTTTGAGGGAGGTGAGTGAGTGCGAGAGAAATAGAGAGCAATAAAGAAAGAGAAGCTTGGAGGCAAGCCGTCCAAGCAGAGAGGGGCGATTCTCGCTGTCTTCGCTTCTCTCTTCTCGATGAGCCCTTCTCGACGGGCGGCAGAGAGAGAGAGAGAGAGAGAGAGAGAGAGAGAGAGAGAGAGAAAGCGGAGAAACGCGGTGGGGTCAAGGTCGGGGTCGAGGTTTGAAAGGCGTTGTTCTTTGTCCGCTCCTTCGATGGGCGAAGATGGCAACGATGATGGGCGAGAATGGAAACGTATCAACTAACTCATGCACTCACCGGGGTTTCTCGAGGCTCGCCACAAACTCCTTGAGGTCTTTGAAGCCCTTAAGGTTGGTCAGGCCTGTTCGATTCATGGGGTTGAATAGGGTTAAGAGAGGTCAGAACGGTTTTGTTATTCTCTCGAGGGCGGCACCCGAGAGCGACGAAGAGCAGCGGCGATCGTCTCTTTGCCTTGGTCGCTCGCCGCAGAGAGAGAGAGCTCTTGCCTGCAGCCTCCTTTCCAATAGGACAAATGTATCATAGAGCTCGTCGTCGACGAACGCAAAGTAAAAACCAAGTTCGCACGCAGCTCCAAGGCCGCGCCGCCGTGTAACTCAAGAAAAGAAGAAAAACCATCGATCCCCAATCGAACCGAACTCAATTCTCACCTTCCTTGGCGGCGCGCGAGACGCACGCGTCGGTCTTGTCCCCGGACCTGTTGTACACCGAGATGGGGAAGCCCTTCTCGGCGACGTTGAGGGCCAGGTTCTGGCCCATGACGGCGAGGCCGATGAGGCCGACGGTGGACATGCTGGCGGAGGGAGAGGAGCTGAAAAAGAAGGATGTTTTTTTCCCACAGAGAGAGAGAAGAAGAAAACGGTCGAAAAAATGAGCGACCAAGAGCCAAGACCCGAAGACCGAAGGGCAAAGAGCTCGACTGCGGCCGGGCGAACGAAAGAGATGGCATGCCCAAAAGAAGAAACAAAGGGCTGCGCGTTTCGGCCCGAAAAACGACCTCTTTTTGCAATTTATCCTCGATGGATGATGCCAAACACCGGCATGCCACGTACACTGCAGCCGGCGGGGAAGACAAAGGCCTGCGGCGAGCAGCGGAGGCGCGCGATGCCGTGGTCGCCGTCGTCGATCTCAATGCCGCCGCCTTTATCGACGACGATGCAGAGGCATTGCACCGCAGGGGCCGCCTGCTGGGCGTTCTGGACGCCGAAGGCACGGGGCTACGTAGGGAAGCTCCGAGGCCCTGTCCTGCCGCGACGGGGAGGGACGTCGTCGCGAGCATGGCTGTGAAGGAGGGGCGGGAAGGGGAGTTTTTTTTTTGGTGGGGGGGGGGGCGAAAGCTTTTCCTGTTTTTCTGAACCGCCCTCAGCTCTTGGTCTGATTTTTTTCCTCTCATTTTCTCTGTTCCCTTCTAAATCGTCTTCGTCGCCCTCGCTCGCTTCTTAAACCGATGCGCGTTCTCTGCGCCCTAGTTTACAAAAAGAATGAAGGCGACACAACGAGAAAAGTGGACTCGACCCTGCATCAGACTCCTGCTCCTCCCCCTCGTCTCTCGCCGCCGCCGCCGCCGCCTCGGGTCCCCTCGGCCCGCCGCTTCCTGAAGAAATCCTTGAGCAGGCCGCCGCACTCGTGCGCGAGCACGCCGCGCGTCACCTCGAGCGCCGGGTGCGAAGGGTGCGGACGGGGCGGGAGGGGCGCCGTCAGGGAAGGATACGAAAAAGCAGCGCCGCCTTCTCCTTCTCCCCCCTCTCCCTCTTCATCCTCTCTCGGCAGCAAGCTGACCCAGCTCCCGTCCGCGCCCGCGCCGGCGTTCCTCGCCCCGTAGACTATCCTCCCGACGCGTGCCAGCAGGGCCGCGCCGGCGCACATCGCGCACGGCTCCAGAGTGACGTAGAGGGTCGATCCCGCGGTGGCGGAGCGGGGCCAGAGGGTAGTGACAGAGGAGGAAAGCAGAGGCAAGGAAGACGACGCCGAACACTCTGAAGAAGAAGAAGAAGCGCCTCCTCTCTCTCCTCTCGACGACGCCGGCGCCGCCTCCGCCACGGCCTCCGCCGCGGCCCGCTGCAGGCAAAGCAGCTCCGCGTGCGCCGTCGCGTCGCCGGCGCTCTCGACGCCGTTGCCCGCCGCGGCGAGCACGGTGCCGCCGCAGCGCGACACAAGCAGGGCCCCGACGGGGACCTCCCCCCGAAGGGCGGCCCGCCTCGCCTGGCCCAGGGCGAGGCGCATAAAGTGCTCGTCGAGGCTGGCTGCGGCGGCGACGGCGGTGGCGGCGGTGGCCGCGGCCGTGGCTGCGGCTGCGGAGGGGGGTTCCTCGGAGGGAGCGACGACAGCGGCGGCGGTGGTGGCGGCGCCGTCGAGAGCTAGCTGCGGCGCCGCCGCCGCCGCCTCCGTCGGCAGGGCGCTCGAAGAGTCGATTGCTCGATGTTTCTGCGGCTCCGCCGGTGAGGAAGCGATGCTGCTGCTGTTGAAGCTGTTTCGAGATCGCAGATGATCACTTCTTCTTACTCGCAGCAAGAGCGAACGTGCCGCGCGCGCCGTGGAAGCGGCGCGCGAGAGCATGATTGAATTGGGAGTTCGAGAGCGGCGCTCAACTTTGACGACGGCGAAAATGAGAGAGACTCTACTTGGCTCTCTTCTGCGTCCTCTCTCTTCTGCACTCTCTCTCCTCCACGCCAAAGACACAACGAAAGCCACTCCTTCACCCCAACGTTCTCTCTCAACACACTGCGGGCAAGAAACAAAGCACACGAGAAAGGGAACCGAGAAGAAAACGTTTCCCTCTCACTCAGCCCGCCGACAAACGCAGGGACGGTGCGGAGGCCGCAGCGGGAGAGGCGGCGGTGGCGCAGAGACTTCATCTTCCGGGGCTCTGCAGGGGACGCCTTGTCTTGGTGCGCGTTCCCTCGATTCACGTTGCCGCCGAGATCGAGAACCAGCAGTCCCGGGAGCTCGGCCAGCTCTTTGGGCAGCGAACGAAGGCGGCAGGGGCGGAGGTCGAGCTCTTCGAGTTTTTCAGAGATGAAATCTGGGCTGGAATCGCTGCGAGTCGTGAATGATGGGTCAGCTTGAGGCGCTGCAGCTCTGTGAGGGCGAAGACGGACTCGGGGAAGCGCGACAGCTGATATCCTCCATGATAAGTATCCAGCACCAGCTCATCGAGGGGGTCGTTCGCCTCGGTCATCGTCTGTTGCTTCGATGCTTGCCGGAGAGCGCCGGGTTTTCACTCTTTTGCTTTTGGAACCTCACCGAGAGCACTCTAGAACTCTCCTGTGTCACTCTAGGGGTCGCAAAGCGAAAAAGAGAGCGACAGCGATGGAGAAAAACGTGGATTGTTTTTCCGTTCCGATGCGCTTTGTCGTCGAAGGACGAGGCGAAAAAAGTGAAAAACAAAGAAGAAGAAAATAAACTCTTCACTTTTTTTTCGAAAAAGAAAAGTCAACGTTCGATTTCAAGAACATGAACCGCTCCTTGCTCCCTTCTCTCCGGAGCAGCCACGCTCTCGGCCAAATTGCAATTGGAGCTCCGATAGCTCCTGCTCGCTCCAGAGGCTCCCGTGTGCGTTCAAGCGAAAGCAATAATGCGACGGACGCCGCAGGCAAAAACAATGAAGAGCGATCTGCGTCTCCTTCCGCTCCGTCGACCTCCACCACCAGAAAAAACGAAGAAGAGAGAGAGAAAGAAGAGGACCTCGGCCTCGGCCTCAAGTCGGTGTGGTACGCCGCCGAGGCCCTGGGCAACGTCATCGGGGCCACCAAGGGGCCGGAAGACGGGAGCGGAAGCGAGGGCGGCTCGGGCTCCTCCCCGCCGACCTCCTCTTCTTCGTTTTCGGCCTCGAGCCCGCTCCCTCGCGCGACCGCCCTCGAGATGCTCCAGAGCGACTACGACGCCGACTACTTCATCTCCGGCAGGGGGGAGATGCGGGCCTACGCCGCCGACTGCGAGTTCAGGGACCCATTCGCGGGGTTCAAGGGAACGGCGCGCTTCAAGAGGAACGTGTCGAACCTGGGGTCCAGCCTCGAGGAGGCGCGGACGGACCTGCTCTCCTGGGAGGCGGCGGCGGAGGGAGGGGAGGGAGGTGGAGAAGAAGGGGGGCTCAGGACGACGTGGAGGTTCAGCGGGATCGTGGGCCTCTTGCCGTGGAGACCGAGGCTGGCGGCCGCGGGCTCGACGACGCACGTGTTCGACCCGGTGAGCAGCTGGAACGGGGGAGGGATAGGTAGAGAGCGCGAGCAAGCCAAGGAGGAAAACCAAAAAAAACTCATTTTCGACGCTTCAAGAAAAACAAAACACACAAAAAAAAACAGCAAACGGGCCTCGTCGTGAAGCACATCGAGGCCTGGGCCTCCAGACCCTCCGAGGTCGTGAAATCCCTGCTGAGACCGGCGAACAAGCTCCTGCCCGGGAACAGGTGGGAGGTTGCCGCCGCCTGCGCCTACGATGGAGACTGGACAGGCTTATGGTTCGCCTCTGCCGGCGGCGTGGCGAAGGTTAGCGGGGCCCTGGCTCTCGGCTCGGCCGCGCTGAAGCTGCTCCTCAGTTCGGTCAGCAGCGGTGGCGGCAGTGGTGACTCCGCCCACGGCCCCGGGGCCGCAGAGCTCGCGCTGCTCCTGCTCGCGCTCTCGGCGGCGGTCACCGTCGTGCTCGAGGCTCTCGGGATCGGCGACGGCAACGTTGGGAAACGGCGTTGACTTCTTTCTTTTCTCCCGTTCTCTTCTTCTTCTTCTTTCTTCTCTTTTCTTTGTCACGCCGCTGTATCTCTTTTCCCAGATTTTGTCTTCTTTTATCGCTTGAATTTCACGGAGAGAGAGAGAGAGAGCGAAACAAAACCAGAAAACGCCTCACCTCGAGAGCGCCCCCCCGCCTTCCCTGAGGGCCTCCCTCGCCGCGACAACTCCACTCCTCGACCCAAACGCGACGACGCACCTCGCGTCCGCCTTGTGCGCCCTCTTCTCCAGCACGCGCCCGTCCCCATCCTCGGCGAACCCCCCCGCCGCCTCCGCGATCAGCGCCAGGGGGGCGACCTCATACAAATACCGCAGCTTGGGCGGGGCGGCGGGCGAACCCGAGCCGCGAGACGCCGGGTTGAGGAAGACGCCGCTTCCCTTGGCCAGGATGTGATGGAAGTCGGCGACGAGCGCGCCCGTGTACCGGAGCGTGGCCCCCGACTCCATGAAGCGGGAAACGAGATCAGAATAGCGTTTGTTGTCCCTCGCGGCGCGGAGGTTGGCTGGGGCAAAGTAGCGAGGGAGAGAAGATGAAGGAGACGAAGAAGACGAGGGCGCTCTGTCGTTGTCGTCGTCGGCGGCGGCGGCGCTAATGTCGTCGGCGGCGGCGTCGTCGAGCCTCACCGCCGCCCGAGAGAGCGCCCACTTCCCCGCAGAATTCAGCAGAAACTCGTCGACAGTCTTTGCCGATGCCTCTCCATCGAATCCACCGGCAGAGTTGGCCGCCGCCACGACGAGCGTCGTCCGGGGCCCGAAGACGGCGTAACACGCCGCGGCCTGCTCGTCGCCGCGCCGGCCGACTAGCCCCCTCCCTTCCCAGACGCCGAAGATGGCGCCGACCGCCCACCCGGCCCCGGCCACGGACGACCCGTCGAGCGGGTCGTATGCCACCGAGTACGACCTGCCGCCCAGCTCCCGCTCGGCGGGGTCCTCCTCCGACGAGACCGTGGCCACGACGCAGCGGCCGCCGCCGGCGGCCGAGGACGACCGCAGGCGTTCGAGGACGAGCGCGTCGGCGGCGACGTCGGCCGCGATCTGCGAGTCGCCGCAGGCGTTGAAAGTTCCCGTCTGCGCGGTCGAGGCGGTGCGGAGGAGCAGGGAGACGTCGGCGCAGGCCGCGGCGATGGCGGAGAGGACCAGGCGCTGTTGTGTTGTGGGGGAAGAGGCGGGTGGAGGGGTTGAGCAAGACGAGAAATAAATCTCGACGCCCGATCGAGAAGAGAGACGAGACGTAGAATTCAAAACTGCATCGACTTCAAACTCACCAGGTCGGGCTCGACGCGCTCGAGTCGCTTCTCGAGGTCGATGTGCATCTTGGACCTGCGATTGAGCTGGGTTCGAAGGGAGAGAGAGGGTCGCTAGCGAGGGCGCGTCGGGAAAGTGAGATAAATTAACGATGCGCCGAGATGAGAGGGTTTCGAGGGAGGCATTCACAAAAAAAGCTTCAGTCCCGACCGGCGAGTCGTCGCTTGTTGTATTCGCACGCAGGCATACGCGCAAGCACACGCTCGCTCGAGGGTTCTCTGTCTCCCGCTCTCTTTCGCTAGATCCCGCGCCACACGCAGTTAGCTCGCCAATCCTCGCGGAAAAAGAAACCCGAGAGAAAACGTAGCAAAGAATGGAAGGAGCGGCTCGCCAGGCGGCATCCAACATGCCCCAGGGCCCCGCCGTCGGCAAGCTGGTAAGCAGTGTGGGGCTTCGAGTCTCGCAAGTCCCAAGATCTCAATGCGATTCGTACGCAGCTACGTGGCGAGGGGAGGCGATCGAGGAGAAGGAAAGGAAAGAGAAGGACGGTTCGGATTCGATCAAGTGTTGTTTTGCTGGCCGCCGCCGCTCTCGCCGCCGTCGCTCTTCGCCACGGCGACAACCTCCTCAGCCTCCTCTCTCTCTCTCTCTCGTTGCTCTTCCCCGTCCCCTCCCCCTCCCTCCCTCCCTCCCTCCCCCTCACGCGAACACACACACGCAACAACAAAAAAAAACTAAACAGGCCCGCGTCCTTCTCCTGGGAGGAGCGGCGACCTACGGGGCCCTCAACTCTATGTTCAACGTCGAGGGAGGCCACCGCGCCATCGTCTTCAACCGGCTCGTCGGCGTCAAGGATGAGGTCTACGAGGAGGGCACGCACTTCATGATCCCCTGGTTCGAGACGCCGCACATCTACGACGTCAGGGCGCGGCCCAACGTCATCCAGAGCCAGTCCGGGTCGCGCGACCTGCAGATGGTGAACATCGGGCTGCGCGTGCTGACGCGGCCCGTGCCGGCGCGCCTGCCGCACATATACCGGACGCTGGGCACGGACTACGCCGAGCGCGTGCTGCCGTCGATCATCCAGGAGACGCTCAAGTCGGTCATCGCGCAGTACAACGCGTCGCAGCTGCTCACGCAGCGCGAGATCGTCTCGCGCGACATCCGCCGCATCCTGACCGAGCGCGCCGCGCACTTCTCAATCGTGCTCGACGACGTCTCGATCACCAACCTGACCTTCTCGCGCGAGTACACCTCCGCGGTCGAGGCGAAGCAGGTGGCCCAGCAGGACGCCGAGCGCGCCAAGTTCGTCGTCGAGAAGGCAGAGCAGGACAAGCAGAGCGCGGTGATCAAGGCGCAGGGTGAGGCCGCCTCGGCGAGGCTGATCGGCGAGAGCGTGCAGGGCAACCCGGCGTTCCTGACGCTGCGGAAGATCGAGGCCGCGAGGGAGATCGCGGCGACAGTGGCGGCGTCGAACAACCGGGTGTTCTTGGACTCGGACTCGCTGATGCTCAACCTGGGGGACGAGGCGGCCTCGGCGAAGCTGAAGAAGTAGAGGAGAGGAGAGGAGAGGCGGCGGGTGGGAGAGAGAGACAAGGGAGCGGGGTCCATCTTTTTTCTTCTGTTGCTTTCTCTCCTCTTGATTTCTCGGTTTCGTTCCTTTTGTTACAATTTGGCAGAACAGATTTTTCGCAATTGGCATTTTGTTTCGTTCGGGAGGGGGGGGGAGGGGGGGGGGAGCTGAAAGAAGAACCGCGCAAGAGAAAGAAAACAGTCCAGAGTCGAAAGGAGAGGTCGAAGGTGGGGAAAAACACTTCTTCATTCGCCTCTTTTTTCCGATTCCCCACGATGGCCGCCGTCGACGTCGCATTTAAGCTCACGTGCGCGACCCTCTTCGCCACGGCACTCGCCTCAGGCGCGTGGCTCACGGCCAGCATGGTGAAAGGATACAATGACGCGCAGGAGTATCAGGTAAGGAGAGAAGAGAGAAGAGAGTTGGAGAGATCAATCAGGCCACGACGTCGAGAGCACAAGACCTCATTTTTCAAACCTCGACACTCTTTCTCCCCCCGTCCCCCCACCCAAAAAAAAAACGCCGCAGCGAACACACCCGCCGCCCCCCAAAGAAGCAGACCCACCCGCCGCCAAGACGTCTTGAGACTTTGCTTGTTCTACGAAAACAAAGATTTGTAACACTGAATTTCCATTTTGTTGCGTTTTTTTTTCTATTGAGTTTTCTCTTTCTCTTTTCTCTCCCTTGTCTCTCTCTTCTCTTCTCTCAACTTAAAGAAACTAAAAAAACAATTCGTATCATCACGCCATCACCCCGGCAAGAGCTGCGGCGGCGGCGCAGACGAACCCTGCCCTCTCGTCGGCCTGCAGCGCCGGCAACGACGCGGCCGCCACCGCGCACTCGGCGAGGCGCGCCAGGCTGCCCCCTTGCTCCTCGACGTTTTGGATCCCGCTGCCGCCGCCGCCGCCGCAGCGGAGCAGCCACCTCGCGAGCTGCGCCGCGATGGCGCCGCGCGCTCCCCTGCGGAGCATCGCGAGCCTCGTGGCGTCGCGGGGGCAGGTTGCGGGGAGGATTTCGAACGGAGAAGAAGAAGAGGAGCGGAGAGCGTCCGCGAGATCGGCGAGGGCGGAGACGCTGCCGCGGAGGTCGCCGTCTTTTCCTTCGTCATCGCTAAGGGCGAAGAACGAGGCAAACACGCCCGCGCCTCGCCTCCAGCTCCCGCTCCCCAGGGCCGCGTCGACCTCGGCCGCGTGCGGCGCGATCACCGCGAGCGCTTCGCGCAGGCGCGCCATCTCCCCTTCTCCCTCGGCGAAGAGCCTCGGCGCCAGCGAGCGGCAAAAGACAGAGTGCGCGGAGCCCCAGGCGCCTGCGGCCGCCCACGCGCCAAACTCGCTGCCGTCGTCGAGGGCGCCGCGGGCCGCGAGAGCGCGCGCCGCGGCAAGCGCCGCCCGCGGGACGCCCAGCGCCCCGACGAGCACCGAAGCAGCGGCTGAATCAGAGGAGGCGCCCCAACGGGGCGCGTGCCTCTCGAGCAGCGGAACGATGAGCTCCCTGTCCCGCGCGGCGAGGTCGAATTCGACCTCCCCGCCGCCGCCGCCGTCGCCCAAAACGACGCCGGCCGAGCGCGGGAGCATCAGCAGCGGGAGCATCCCCCACTCCGGCAGGCCGGCGGCCTCCATCGCCGCCGCGGCGCTCGTCGCCAGCGCCACGTCGGCAGCGGAGCAGCTTCCGTCCGTCAGCGGCGGCAGGGCCCCGACGGCGCGCGCGACGGCGACGAGCGCCCAGCCGGGCAGCGCGTCGAGCGGGTCGGGCGTGATGCCCGCGGGCGCCCCCAGGGCGACGACGGCGCCGGCGGCGGCGGCGGACGACGAGGCTCCGCCGCCGTCGCTGGCTCCGCGGGAGGCCAGCTGGATGAGGCGGAGGCACGCGTCGGGCGCCGGCGACGGCCTCCTCGCGCCAGCAGAGTCTGCGAGGAGGGCGGAGGAGGAGGAGGAGGCGGAGGAGGAGGCGAAGGAGGAGAGCGACGGCGGCGCCGAGGGGGCGGCCATCGCGCCGCTCGCGTACGGCGGCACGGGCTGCGGCGCCGCGCCGCGCCCGGCCGCGGCCTCGTAGGCGGCCAGGGCCTCCGCCGGGCTGGCCGAGGGGCCCGCCGCCGCGCCGTGCCAGAGCTGCATTCCCAGCGCCCCGCGCCAGCTCTGTGCGAGATCGGGGGCGACGGCGTCGACGTCTCCGGCGAGTAGGCGGTAGGAAAGAGCCCGCGCGGCAGAGATGCGGTTTTGGTGGGCTCGGTGGTGGAGCTGCAGCTGCTGCTGCTGCTTCGCAGGGCTGCTGCCGCGGCTGCTTCCTCCCAGCACGTCCTCGCCTCCCTCCTCCTCCCCGCCCAGGATCCCGGCGTTGGCCCACTCGGCCAGGCAGGCCGCCAGCGACGCCCGCGCCGAGGCCGAGGACGCGGCTCGGGGGATCAGCGCCGCGAGCCTGACGTCCCCGCGGCCCGCGGCGTCGGCGGCGGCGTCGAGCGGCCGGCCCCCCGCCAGAAGCACCGCCGTCCTCCCCGCGGAGGAGGGCGGCGCGCGCTCCAGGGCCGAGGAGACCTCCGGGGCGACGCGGTCGCGGAGCCAGGCGGAGAGGCGGGCGCGCCTCGCGGCGCCGCGCGGGGTGTCGGCGGGCGCGGCGAGAGGCGGCGGGAGGGGGGAAGAGCGGGTCGACGGCCCCGTCTCTTCTCCTCCGCCTCCTCCCTCTTCCTCTTCCTCTGCCTCTCCATCCTCGACCGCCGTGTAGAGGGCGTCGAGGAGCTCCCAGGCCCAGGCCTCGTGCTTGAGGACGACGGCCTCCGGGGAAGGCAGGGCGGCAGCCGAAAAGGAGGAGGAGGAAGAGGAAGGAGGAGGAGGAGGATGGCGTTGCTCGATGGAAGGAGCGGGGGGGAGGTCCGGAGAGAGCCCGTGCGAGCGAGCGTGCTCGGCCCCCGAGGCGAGCAGGGCGCAGACGAGGCCGCGCAGCGTCGGCAGCGGTGACGAAGAGGCGGGGGAAGGGGCGGCAGAGTCTCCGGCAGCAAAGGCGCCCTTCGCGCCCGTCCTCCGCGACAGCCGCAGCGACAGCACCGGCAAGTCCCCAGCAGCAGCTCCGCCCTCTCCGCCGCCGCCGCCGAAGCGGCAGCGGGCGGCGAGCAGCCCGAGGGCGGAGCGCCAGCGCGAGGCGTACCTCGCCACCGCGGCGGAGAGATCGGCGCGGGAGACGGGGAGCGCCTCGGGCTCGCCGCGGCCCCGAGGCGAAGGCGGGGCGGCAGCGGCGGCGGCGCCCTGCCTCCGCAGCGGCAACAGCGGCGCCGCGAGCGGGAGCCGGTGCAGGGTGATGACGCTCCCCCCCGCTCCCGACGGCACGGCGAGCAGCCCGCCAGGGCCCCAGCCGGCCCCGAAGGAGCGCCCAAGCACGGCCCCGGCGTCGACGACGACGGCGGACTCGGACGAGGAGGAGGAGAGGGACCAGGGGGCGGGGGCCGGGGAGCCGCCGCCCCCCGCGGCGGCGCCGCCCGCCGCCGCCGCCCCGGGAGCGGCGTCGCTGCCGTCGCGGCGGCCCCTTCCGGAGGCGCCGTGGAGGGGCGAGGGCGGGGCCGCCGCGGCGAACCTGCGGGCAGCGATCGCGGGAGAGCGGGCCGCCAAAGATGGGGGAGAGGCCGCCTCGAGGAGCGGCAGCGGAGGCGGCGGCAGCGGGGGCAGGGGGCCCCCGGCGCCGCCGAGCGGCGTCGGCGGGAGAAGAGCTGATGCGGAGTCGGAATCTTCTCCGTCGCCGTTGTCCCAGAAGTTGGCGCTCGGCTCCTCTCCTTCGTAGAGCAGCTTATTCCGAGGAGTAGGGCGGGCAGGAGAAAGAGGCGGCGGAGGCCGAGCAGAAAGGGCACCTCCGGTCTCGATCGAGCGCGCTCCGGCTCCGTCGGCGAGGCTCAGCGCGCCGATGCCGACACCGCCACCCCGCCCCGCCGCGGAGGCCCTTGCCGCTCCGCCGCCGCGGAAGTCCATCGCGACCTCCAGAGGATCCACGCCCCCCCCGTCGGGGGAGGGGCGCTTCTTCCTATGGCGGCTGAGCGATATCTCTCCTGCGGCAGCAGAAGCGGTAGCGGAGGCGGCGACGGCGACACGGGGGAAGAGCGCCGCGCGGGCCGCCGCGAGCGCCGCGGCGTCGAGCCCCGTCCTCGCGGGCAGCGCCGCGACCAGCTCCGGGGAGAGCGCTCCCGGGGGCAGGGGAGCCGGCTCGAACAGGGGGCGAGAAGGGGGAGGGGGGGGGGCAGGGGGGGGGGCGGCGGGAGAGAAAGCT
>Ga0210003_1002469_pt1 | contig 15557 bp, 22 predicted proteins | sample LantaG_FD_182804 | JGI IMG/M metagenome (GOLD analysis project Ga0210003, IMG submission 182804) | Deep subsurface microbial communities from Baltic Sea to uncover new lineages of life (NeLLi) - Landsort_02402 metaG (SPAdes) (version 2) | ecosystem: Environmental > Aquatic > Marine > Oceanic >... | reverse complement strand
AAAAAGAAAAAAGAGGACCACACTATCTCTATAGTGCAAATTTTCAAAAGGATATTCATATACCAACTATTTATAAACTGGTTCGTATGAATGCTACGGAGAAAATAAGATAATGTCAATGTGGAATAGATGTAAACGCTATATAAATAAACGAGAAATTGGAACAGTTATAACCAGACCAGAATTTTTATATTATTTATATCAAGGAGCACCACCAAAATGTCAGACGTATGGAACTGGTGGAGATAATTATAGAAGATGTTTATCTATTCTGGGTATTCTTGAAATAGTTGAAAGAGGTAAATATAAAATTCTTCACCATATAAAAGAAGATGTAACTGCAACATATATAAAAGAAATTTCTTATGGTAATAGCTGGAAACAATGGTTTTATAATATTAGAGCAGAGGAATAATTATGAGAAAAAAAGCTTTAACAATGGACTGCAATCAATGTCAATTAATGAGCGTTGATAATGATAACAGGTTTCTTTGTAAATGGGGTAAAGGAGAAGCTAAAGTCTTAGAACCTCATAAAGGAAAGAAACCGTTAAGTTGTAAATTAAAGAGGTAAATATGCCATACATAGAAGATGAAATGAAAAAAGAGATGAAAGATGCCATTGATGATTTGAGCATATGGATTCATAGTAAAGGTGATTTAAATTATGTCATTTGCGAACTGGTTGGTCGATTTATTTTAGATGATAATTTGACTTATACTAAAATATCTGAAAAAATTGATGCAGTTCATGATGCCGAAACTGAACTCAGACGAAGGATACTAATCCCATATGAAAATATTAAAATTGATCAGAATGGGGATGTACCTAGTTTTGTAGAAATCCTAGAACGTATGAAGGGATAAAAAAATGGGAACTAGAGCAGATTTTTATGTTGGAATTAGAAAACCAATATGGATTGGCAGTTTATACAAAGATGGATTTCCGTGGAACATTCCATCTGAAATATTTCTTCAAACCAATGCTACAATGTATGAAGAAGAAGTGGTTGATTTCTTAACATTGAATGATGGAATAATCAGATCAAATGGAGATACTTGGCCCTGGCCATGGGAAGACAGCCAATTGACGGATTATTCATATCTTTTTAGTAATCAATCAGGAATCGTCTATGCATATTCAATGGTAGAAAAATTTACGTTTAATCCATTGAAAATTGTTCAGGGCGAGGATTTAAATCAAGCACGAGTATTAATACCAATAAAATTTCCTAATATGGGAGTAGGTTATGGACCAAACACTGCCAAGGCTGTATAAAGAATATGGTCAATATTCAAATTATAGAAATTTTCCTTTGGATATTGATGGTTTAAAACCTGTAGAGCGCAGAGTATTGCTATCAGCTTATAAAATCGCGAGAGCTAAGTTTGTAAAATCGCGGCAAGTTGATGCATATACAATTGGTCATTATCATCCACATGGTGAATGTGTTGCTGGTGATACTAAGATATTATTATTAAATGGAAAAAAAGTTAAAGTTAAAAACTTAGTTGGAAAAGGATCATTCTGGGTATATTCTTGTACAAAAGATGGTATTATTAAACCAGGTTTGGCACATTCTGCGAGAATGATTAAAAAAGTTTCTAAGATATATAGAGTGTATATAGACAATGAAACTTATTTTGACTGTACAGAAGATCATCCAATTATGTTAAGAAATGGCGATTTTATTGAAGCAAAAAGTTTGAAACCTGATGACTCTCTAATGCCATTAAATTTAAGAACAGAGGATGGTTATACATTTTATAAAGATAATAGTGGAACTATATGTCGAGAAGAAAAAGTTTCTTGGATGGTTATTAGAGAACTAATAAATAAAGATCTTGATAATCTAATTGGTTTTCAAAAATATCATACCCACCATAAAAATAATATTAGAAATGATGATAGCCCTGATAATTTACAACTATTGTATTATAAAGATCATTGCTCAGAAACATCTAAAAACAGAAGTGATGAAATCAATAAAATAATTGGTAAAAAAGTAAAAGAGGCATATAGACTGAACAAAAACAATTTTAAAGAGAAAGCGTTAAAAGGTCTGAAAAAAGGAAGAGAACGAATGTTTTCCGGAAGCAGCCCATTAAGGGAAAAAATAAGACAAAAAAATTCAGATCTTATGACAACATATAATAAAAGATATGTTGAAGATCGAATTTTAAAAATATTAAATAAAATGCTTTCTGATAAGATTGAGATAAACAAACATACTTATGAACAATATAGAACAGAAATTTATAATGGACCACTGTGGAAAACTATTTTTAAGAAGTTTAATTGTTTACAAGATGCCATTGATATAGCAAAAGATTATAATCATAAAGTTTATAAGATTGAAATTATAGACTTGGAAAAAGAAGTTGAGGTTTATGATATTTCTGTTGAAAAATACCACAATTTTGCAATTGATGGAGGTATCTTTGTTCATAACTGTTATGGAACAATTGTTCAGTTAGTTCGTCAGGGATTCCTCACAGGACAGGGCAATTTTGGAACCAATGTTGGTATCGAACCCGTTGGTCCAGCTGCTCCAAGATACACTGAATGTAAAATCAGTCAACAATCATTGGATATGGTATTTAAATATTTTAAATATTCCACAATGATTGATACTGAGTTGGGTGATAAAGAACCTCTTTATTTGCCAACAATGTTTCCAGTATGTTTAATGGGAAAAGAATATACACAGGGAATAGGATTTGGTTATAAAACATATATACCTTGTTATGATGTACGAGAACTTTATCAAAGGTTGTTGTGGTTATTAAAAATAAGAAAAAGAAAGCCAATCATACAACCAATAACAAATTGTACTATTACCTCATCGCCTGATGAAATTGAAAGTTTATTGACTACAGGAAAAGCAAAGATTGATGTAAGTGGCGTATTTGATGTTAATGTAAGAAATAATACGGTAACATTAAAATCATGGCCTCCTGGAAAAAGATTTGAGTCATTTCTAAATAAATTTTCAGCAGAATTAAATTCCGGTATGATAGGGTTTACGGATCTATCAGTTACAGAAACAGAAATATTATTTCAGGTATTAAGAGAAAGAAGTAGAGACAAAATATTTCAAGATTTTGTTGAAAAATTAAAAACAGAAGTAAGTGGTTCAATATCATTTGAAAATGTATTAGTAGATATAAATCAACAGGTTATTATCAAGTCAGTTGATGATATGCTTTTAGATACATATAATATGTTTACTAAAACAAACGAAACTATGTTGAATGAGGAAATATCAAAAATACAAGAGTTAATTTCTGAATATACCATTCTTGAAAAAATAAAAGCTCCATTAGTAAAATGTATTGGAGAAGGAAGAGATATAGAATTTTCATTGAATGTAATTAAGAAAGCAACTGGAGTTGATGTTGAAACTTCAAAGATGTTAATCGAGAAATATAAAATTAGAAAATTATTAACTTTAAATACAGATACAACAGAGTTGGAAAATAAAGTTAAAGAATTTTCAGATAAATTAAAAAATCTAACAAATTTCGTATTGGAGCAATACAATGAACTCTGCTAACTACGAATGTAAAGAGTGTCATGGTTCTAAACACATAAAAGGAAATTTTTCAATTATTCAAATATGTCCGGTTTGTAATGGTAAGGGAATCAATGACTGGGTTGAGCATGCTATGGGTGATCGTTTTCAAAATCATCCTGCCACAAAAATGGTACATTCTATGGCGATGACTAATATTCAGATGCTTATGCATGAAATTCAAAGGCAGGGACAAACATGTGGCATTCATATAGATGTTAAACTTAATTATGCTCATTATAATGAATATAATAATTTCTCTAATAATGGTTATATAAAATATCAAGATAAAATATATAATAAAGATGCAGTATAAGGAGATATAATATATGTACAAAATTGAAAAAAGATTTACATTGCCAATTGGACATAGATTGAGCAAACATAAAGGACGTTGCTTTTCAATCCATGGTCACAACTTTACTGTATTAATTGGAATTAAGTCAGAAACCTTAGATGATAATGATATGGTTATAGACTTTAGTAATTTGAAGGCAGTTGTTGATGGTTTTCTTGATACATTTGATCATTGTTTGGTTTTAAATAAATGTGATATGGATCTTTCTAATGAACTATCATCTTGTGGAATGAGAACTTTAATTGTTGATCATGATCCAACGGCAGAAAAGTTTTCTGAAATTATATATAAAGAAGTAGAGAAAACATTATGTAAGATGTATCCATATATTAAAATGGATTATGTAACAGTATATGAGAATGAAAATTCAAAAGCAATATATGTAGAGGAATAAAATGAAAAATATTGACGATATAGAAACAGAAACTTATTCTCTTGAAGTATATGAATGTGAATGCGGACTCCATACAGGATTTGATACTACATTTCTTGAGCAAGTAGGATCAATTGAGGGTATTTGCCCATCATGTAAAAAATCATTTCATGTTCAAGCATATTTTGTGGAGGATTAAAAATGGAAGTTATGAAGCGTTCTGGTTTGTTAATTCCAAAGCAATATAGAAACTCACAAATGTATGTTAATATAAAAGAAAAACTGGAAAGAAGAACGCGATCATATAATTCGTCTGATTACACAGTAAATATATTCTATATTGAGTCGGAAAAGTTCCTTTTAATCCCAAGGAACTTTCCGATTCATGAATATACATTTGATATGAAGATTAGTGATTATAGACATGAAGGACAGCCAATTAATATAAATCATAATATTAAACCAAGAAGTAAAACTCAAGAAAAAGCAATTGATTATTTAATGAAACATGAAAATGGCATTCTTCAATTGTCGCCAGGTGTTGGAAAAACGGTTATTACAATTTATATGATTGCTGAAAGAAAATTAAAAACTTTGATTCTTGTACATCGTGATGGTCTTGCGGAACAATGGATGAACAGATTAAAAGAGTTTACTGATTTACAAGATGATGATATTGTAAGATTGACAAGCACAAAATATAAAGAACAATTAGACAAACCAATAATTATAGCAACAACACAAACATTTTTATCATTATTAAAAAGAAAACGTGAAGGTTTTCTTAGAAAATTAAATGAGTCAAATATAGGCATATTTGTTGCTGATGAAGTTCATACATCAATCGGAGCTCCAACATTTTCAGAATGCTCTATACATATACCATCAAAATATACATATGGATTAAGTGCAACTCCATATAGATATGATGGTAATGGAGATATAATTGAGTTTCATCTTGGACCAATATTTTCAGATGATGATGTTGAAGGAACAATGAATCCAAAAGTAACAGTAGTGCTTGCGGATTATCAAATAGATACACCCCGGAGAGCTACGTATGTGCGGTGGGGCGGTGAGTTCCAGAGAGCAAGGTATCTCAATCTAATGCGAAAATCAAAACCCTTTATAGAGGTTGTGAGGGGGTTATTGACCAAATTAAAGGATAACCGAAATCTTATATGTATAGTTGAAAGGATTAAAGTAATTGAAGATCTTTATGACTGGATGCCATCAAAAAGCAAATCTAAGTTTTGTGGGACTGGATCTTTGGAAACCTTAGATTATCAACATACATTTGCAACACCAGGAAAATGTAGAGATGGAATTGATGCACCTTGGAAAGACGCAGTTATAATGACATCTCCAATCTCAAACATTGAGCAATTAACTGGGCGTGTTATAAGATCACATAAAGGAAAACAAACTCCAGCAATTATTGATATGGTAGATTATGGATGTAAGGATATGAGAAATACATTTCATAATAGAAAATCATTTTATGATAAAAAAGGGTGGCCAATTCAATATGTATTATATGTTAGTGGAAATTTAAAAATGATTGAAGAATCTTTAGTAGAAGAAATTTTAAGAGGTGGAGAATGAAAATAAAAACAGATTTTGTAACCAATAGCAGTTCAAGTTCATTTGTAGTTATGGGAGCTACCATAGAACCCAGTCAAATACCAGAAGAAATATTACAAAAGGTTATAGAAAAAGAAGAAGGTTTGACCACTGAAAATCTATTGGATTATATGCATGAATATGCTGAACTTTTTACCAAAAAAAGTGGTCTTGAATATTCATTTGGATATGACTATGATGGTGAGATGCAAGTTGGTATGTGTTATACAAAAATGGATGATGATGAAACATTAAGAGAATTTAAAATGAGAACGAAACAACTTATTCTAGATACATTTGGAATAGAAACTGAAGTCAGCCATATTGAAGATTGCTGGATGGATAACTGATGAGAGCAAAAACAGATTTTGTAACCAATAGCAGTTCAACTGCATATATTATTTGTAATATAAGTGATACAAAAAAGACTTTGGTTGATTTTGTAAAAGAGAATCCACATTTGATTGAGGATTTTAAAAATGAATATGGATATGATAATGATCCAAATATGACACAAGAAAAACTAATTGAATCTGCCAAATCTGAAAATGAAACATTCGACCCAGGTGATCGAAAATGGTGTACTTTCGGGGATGAAGATGGAACATTGATTGGACATGTGTTTGATTATATTCTTCGAGATGGCGGTTCATCTAAAAGTTTTACTTGGCATTTTGAAGAATATTTGAGATAGGAGTAATAATGAAGATAAAATCTGAATTTATTACAAACAGTTCATCAGCATCATTTGTTATATTAAAAGAACATTTAACTGATATACAAATTAGTATGATAAAAGATCATATTGAAATTGGATCTATTATTGCTGCTGAACAAGGAATAAACATATTTCAAGATCAGTGGGATATAACAGAAACATCAACTAAAATAGAAGCATATACATCAATGGATAATTTTGATATGCTTTGGTTTCTTCATGAAATTGGAGTTAGCGAGGAACACATTGAATACGACCACTCGTAATATGAAACATATATCTGAATATGAAGGCAGTCCATGTCTCAATTGTGTTGTAAAAATGGTGTGTACAAAATCAGTTATACGACAAAGTGCATGTCAAAATTATAGAGATTTTATAATGGGAAATATTCAAGCTATTAGAGAGGGAAAAGTATATGAGAATGAAAAGTGACTTCATAACAAATAGTTCTTCAACAGCATACATTGTATTAATACCCAATGATTATAGATTATCAGCCGAAGCATTTTATCAGACATATAATTCAAAAAAAGAGCATTATGATGAAGCAATTGATGCAACCATGGAAGAGTGTGAGGCAATTATTGAGTTATTAAAAGAGGGTGAAAATGTGTATGCAAATGGAGATTTTCATCATAACGATAGTCTTCTTGGTGGAGTATCTAATTTTATCTGGGAAATTATATTAGACATTTTTTGTGATGATAATCTTCTTTTAAATTCATTAGATACTTCTAGCGATACTCCTAATATTATAATAGGAGTAACACAGGAAAAAACTCAAGAAATTCTTTTAAACCATATTAATTTACAAAAAATTCTTAAAACTTGTAATGAAAGGGGAACTAAAAGTGCTAATGAAACTCAGACAAAGTAAAGTTGGTTTTACTTTAATTGAACTGATAATTGTTATTTTTATTATTGGAATATTAGTAGCGATTGCGGTTCCAAACATTGCTGCTTATAGAAAAGAGCAATTAGAAAAACAAAAAATCAGTGAAATGAAGAATAATATAAAACGAAATCAAGAAGCAGCAAAAGACGAAAAACCAAACCCAACCACACAAAATAAATCAAAAGGGGATTTACGAAAACTATGATATTTGCATATACTGGAGATATTCATCTTTCAAGATATGGACAAGATAAAATTGAAGATACAACAAATTTACCTGAGCGATTACATAGTATAAAAAATGTTTTGTATGAAATAGCTAACTATTGCATAGAAAATGATATTAAGGATTTATTCATTGGTGGTGATATACTTCACGGTAAATCGGTTATACATGCAGTCGCTCAAGATATAATGCTTGATTTCTTTAAAGACTTTGAGGGTAAAATTTTCTTTCATGTTATTGATGGAAATCATGATTTATCTGGTAAAGGGGATTCAGTTGTTTCTGCTTTAAAAACTCTTAGAAGTGTTTCAAATGTTAGATGGATTGGTTTTACAGAAACTTATCGTATAGAAGAAGATGATATATTGTTTGTGCCATATTCATATAATTTGCCACGAATTGTTAATGATAATAAAGCAAAGATTCTAATTTCACATTTTGGATTGAATGAAGGAATGTTAAATTCGGGATTAAGTATTATTTCAGATATTTCTATGAAACAATTGACTGGAAGTTATGAGTTGGTATTATTAGGGCATTATCACAAACCACAAGAAATTATTAATCCCAATATAAGTCTTTATTATGTTGGTTCCCCAATTCAATTAGATTGGGGAGAAAAAGGTGATGAAAAAAGATTCTTAGTTGTTGACTCAAATACAATGAATGTTCAAAGTATCCCAATAACTCAATATAAAAAACATATTGAACTTGAATTAACTGCTGAAAATAAAACTGATATTTTAAAACTTGCTAAACAATCAAAGGATAATGGCGATCATGTTAAAGTTATAATGAAAGAAGCAGTTGATCTCACAGATGTATCTGGAGAGTTTAATGTTATTGATAAAACAGATCAAGATATTACAGACAGAGGTATAACAAGCACAATGTCTGAAATGGATAAAATGGAAAGATATATGGAAATAAAAAAGATTCCAGTTGATCAATGGGATAAATATAAACTGGCTGCGACAGAAATTATTGATGGATGTGAGGTATAAATATGCGAATCGTTGAATTTCAAGAAGTAGGTATGGAAAACTTTGGTCCGTATATTGATCCAATGGTTTTACCATTTAAAAATAACTCATTAACTTTGATGACAGGGCCAAATGGTATTGGTAAAACAATGTCCTTAGATGCAATACCTTTTACATTATATGGCATTACAACAAAAAAAGCAAAAGGTGATGATGTTGTAAATAATGCTATTGGAAAAAATTGTAAAACATACGTTAAATTTAAAGTCAATGAGGATCAATATATTGTTACGAGGTATCATAAATATACACAATTAGGCAATACAGTTATCATTAATAAAAATGGCGTTGATACAAAAAAGGGACAAAAAGAAGTATTGCCGGAAATGGAAAGAGTATTATGTCCACAAAAAGCATTTATGAATACTTTAATGTTTGGACAAAAAGTAAAAGACTTCTTTACAGATCTCGTCGATTCTGATAAAAAAGAAATTTTTAGAAAAATACTCAATCTTGAAAAATATCAAATTTATTATAAAGAAACAGATAATAAATTAAAAGTTGCAACTAAAGCTCTACAAGATATGGAAAATGAGCTACAAGTTAATATGCGGTTATTAAAAGATGCAACAGAACAGATTGCATTATTAACTTTGGCTAAAACAGAATTTTACAAAACTATTGAAAATGATATTGCTGAATATAAAAAATCTCTACAAGAAAATGATAGATTGTTGAAGCAATGGCAGGAACAATTGGGTTTATTAAAGATTGAGGATGTAACAAAAATAGATAAAAAACTAAATGAGATTTCTTCCAACCTTCAATCTTTAGATACAAAATATGGAATAATGTATTCTGAATTAGACAAACAAAAAAATATGAAAATATCTGAAATAAAAGAACAAGCATTTAAAGCTGATTCAGAAATCAAAAATAAATATTCAGATGAAAAAGAGAAGTTAAATAGTTTAAAATTAGAAAAACTTGATGAATTAACATCTATTAAAGAAAATCTTAAAGAACAATTACATTCTCTTGAGATTCAGATTGGGGCAAACAATCAAAGAATTATTGGTATTGAAGGAAGAATAAATGAAATTAAAGTTGGAGTCCTTGATGCAGAAATATCAACATGCCCCACTTGTGAGCAGGATGTAACTGCTAAAACAATTCAGTTATTAGGGGAAAAAGTATCAAGATATCAAAATCAAATTGCTGAGCATAAAAATGATATAACCAAAACACAGCAATCAATAAACACAATGAAACAAAACTTTGATAAAGAAGAAAAATTAATTCAAGAAAGAATTAAAATAATAAATGGACAAATAGAAGAAACAAGAAACAACCAAGATCAGGAATCAAAAAGCTTATTGGAACGTCTACAAACTGCAATTCATCAAGTTGAAAAAATGGCTTCCAATCAAATCAAAGATTATAATCAAAGAGCTGCAACTGAAAAACAATCTTTAACAGCAAATAAGTTAGAATTAGAATCAAAGAAAAAATCTATTGAAAAAGAACAACAAAAGGTTAATGAAATAAATGAAACAATATTAAAAATTAACCAGCAAATGAAAACCATAAATGATAGAATAAAATTTTCAGAAGAAAAAGAATATGATGAAACACAACTCAATTCATATACTAAAAAAGAGGGGGAATTAGAACATTCAATTCACCAATTTACAGAATCAATAAAAATGATAACTGATGATATATTAGTTCTACAATTTTGGAAAGTAGCATATTCACCTTCTGGTATTCCATCTATGTTAATTGATGAGTCAATTCCTTTTATGAATAAAAAAGTTTCACATTATTTAGACTTATTAACAAATGGAAGATATATTGTTTCGTTTGATACAATGGATGAAATAAAATCTGGAGAGTTTAGAGATAAAATTTCAGTTAGAGTTATTGATACACACACCCAAGCAAATTCAAGAGTTCAACTATCAGGTGGACAAACTCGAATTGTTGATATTGCTACAATATTAACACTTGGGGATCTTCAGTCAAATATAAATGATGTTAAGTTCAACATCTTATTATTTGATGAAATATTTGATGCATTAGACGATGAAAATATTGGTTATGTTTCAAAAATACTAAATAAATTAAAAATGGATAGATCGATATATATTATCTCACATCAACACCAGGATCAACTTGAGCCAGATGAGTTGCTGGCGTTTGCTTAATAAGGAGACAAACAATATGTACATACTAGAAGATATGGTTGATTTGGGTTTGCCGGATGGTGCTTCATGGCCAACAGAATGGCATAGAAAGGCAGCACAGGCACTGTTATTGAATAATCCCGAGATACATACAAGAGATGCACTAAATACTGGGGTTTCAAATATATTAAATATTCCCAGTCATAAAATTAAAACAATTAAAATAGAAGATTTACCAACATATGGATTTAATATATCAACAAATATAGGTGTGAACGTATGAAAATAAAAACAGATTTTGTGACAAACAGTTCATCAACATCATATATTATTATTGAAAATACACCCATTGAAGATTTAAGAATAGATGATCTTGCATGGGAAGCAGGATTGAAAAAACAAGAGCTAAATGATTATCAAATATTTTTAGGTGGGAAAGGTGAAGAAATTGAAAAATATAATAATCATGGAAAAGCGCTAGATTGGATTGAAAAAATAACAGGGGTTAAATGGGGAGAGCTTGGCGATTGTTATGAAGAAAGCTTACAGAGTGTAAGAAATAATCAAACAGTTCATTATATTATATTTGAAAGAGGTCAATTAGATCTAAATAGTTTATTGGCTGCCTACGATGTAAAAATAATCTTTTGTGAGGAGCATTAAAATATGAGCAAAGTCAGAATAGTAAATTGGTTATTAACGAGGAAATGTAATTTAAATTGTGACTACTGTGCTATTGTTAAAGATTACAAAGGAAAACCTAATACATATCCAGATATGAAACATTATATAAAATATGAAATGTCTGCTGAATATGTTATTAAGGTATTGAAATTATTAAAAGAACATAATCCCGATGTATTCAATATATTCTATGGCGGCGAACCTTTGTTGAGAAAAGATCTTTCAGATATAATTAACTTCTGTAATGAGAATGATATTCATTATACAATCATTAGCAACAACACCCCAGCTGTTCGTGAACTGATAAAACAATTAACGGATAAGGTTGATTATATTCAAGGATTTACGGCATCAATAGACCCTGTTCTAACACAAGAAAAAAGCAATCTTGATAGAGTTATTAAAAGTCAAGAAGGATTTGAATCATTATTAAATATGAAAGGGTTTGTAAAAGATGTTGTGGCTGAAATAACAGTCATGAAAGAAAATGTAAACCTTTTATATAGTTTAGTTTCATTGTTATCATCGACTGGAATAAATAGCGATATTACATTTATTGATATTGCAAAAAGTCCATATTATGATTTTTCAAATATATATGATCCAGATCTTTTAGTAACAAAAAAAGATGCTGAATTAGAAATGCATAAACTATTAAATAGCAATTTTAATATTCATATGAAAGATAAATTGTTGCCTGAGATATTTGATACATTACCATCAAATATGGATTGTGAAATTGAAAAAGGATTACATAATATATCAATTGATGCAGATGGAACATTAAGATTATGTCTTCGAGTTAGAGGTGTTAATGTTCCAAATGTTTATGCAGAGCAATTATTTCAGAGAAATTTAAATGGTGATGTTATAATTTCTCCATTTGTTCATAAGATGATTAATGAAGATAAAAAAGCATATTGTAAAAGATGTAACCATACATGTCAACTGATGAGCAAGCTTATTGATAATGAAGACTCAGGTTCAGAGGAGTTAATACATAAAGATATACGGGAGGGATAATTAAATGGCAGGTGCCGATAAAAGCATTATTTCCAGTGCAGTAGAATTTTGGGAAAAATTATATGAAGCTGGAGAAGCTCAAGTTAAGTTTGTAAAAAAAGATGGTACAATAAGAATTATGAAATGTACTCTTGACTTTGAAAAAATTCCAAAAGAAAAACAACCAAAAAGTGTAAACATGTCAAAAATATTAACTCTTATGCAAAAGAGTGGAATTATTCATGTATATGACTTAGAGAAAAAAGACTGGAGATCTGTTCCATTCAAAAGCGTTGATTGGTTGTTAACTGATGATAATATCAGATATAAAATTAGACCATAAATAAAAAGTGAGGTGAATAGTGGGAATATTGAAAGTATTGTTAGAAGAAATTAAAACTTCTGACTTAACACAACAAGTACGAGAGATATGTGACCAGATCATGGAGCAGGAAAAGAATAATATAGAATATCCAGAATTAGCTCCAAAAGGTGCAATGGTATTTTTATCATTAGAAGCACCGGGAAGAAATACAAAAGAAGTTGGGTTTCTTACATTAGAAAGAGAAAGTGAAGAGCGATATACTGCGGTATATCATACTATTGAAAAACACAGAATTAATCATGAAAATCTTGATAAAACTCTACCACCTCGTAGACGATCAGTGTGGGTAATTAATGAAAATACAGCAGAGAAAATTTTAACCAAGTTTGCAAAAAAACTTAAAATGTTAAGAGGTGAATAATGGATAAAATGTTTGATGGAATGCCTCGTGAAATACAAGTTAATGATAATTATGCAAAACTTGTATATGCAATGTTTGAAGATTCAAGTACAAATAAAAAATCAACCCCAATTATTAAACTGAAAACAATGGGTACAGAAGATTATATGAGAAAACTTAGTAAGAAGGGGTCTATCGATGGATTATTCCCACCAAACTGTAGGCATATTGAACCTGTCGGTGATGGACATTTACTTATTATCGAAGAACCCCCTGCTTATAGAACCATCACAACCCATATGGATATGGGGTCAGAAATACGTAGATTAAGAGCAGAAGGACTATTAGAAAAATATGGATATACAGATGAGTTTTTGAGATCATTTAAATCTCCATATAAATTCACGTTAGCTATGCCTTATGTAACTTTCATTATGGTAGTTAACAAACTCAATGAGATACTTCAATCTTATGTATTTGTAAGACCAAGTCAATTATCAGGATTTTCAGATTATATTTGTAGAGCACCATTTACAAATATTGCATCTAGCCAAAACATCTGCTTGGGTGATAAATCACATAAAAGATGCCGGTCATTACAAGAACTGGTTTCTCATATTATAATGGTCTTTTGGTCTGCTGAATTTAACACAGACTATATATATAATTATGAGTCATACAAAGAAACTCCAATATTGAATAGTTATATGGAATGGCAATATATGTCTCAAGCAAATCCAATGTTTATCTATAATGCTGAATGGATAAAATGGGGAACAAATCTCGGAGAACAGATTGATAAAATTAAGACAAACTATCGTAGGAATGATTCCACTGCAAGTGAAAAAGGTTTAACCTACAATGAGCTTGCAGATGTGTTTTTCGCACATGAAGATTCTGGAAAAGATATAAAACCAAATCCAAGATCAAAAAATATGGAAAGATTGTATTATGATATTTCGCAAAGTGTATATTTATCAGCTTCAATAAATTTTAATGTTGGTGATTGTATTGAAATGAAAAATGGCACATATGCATATTTAGATTCATTGGCTGGTTTTATGAATGGTGGTGAAATAACCCATCTGCTTATGGAATGTAATGGACGCCCATTTCATATAAAATTCCACCAACGTGCCCAGGCATATATATTGGATAAAATAAGAGTTCAAAGACTTTCTCAAGAAGCAACACTATCAAATGGAACTGTTATTAGACCAGGAGATATTATAAAAATAAAGCGTGGTAGTATTGAGGTATATAAAAAGATTGAATATATAAGAAAAAGTCGTGGTGAAAATGATAATGTAATGGAAGTTAAAATTGGGAAATACTTCTATTTAACCGACCAATTGGAAGCTGAAGTATTTGATATAAAATACCCAGTAATCAGCGGAATGCAAATGAAGAAGGACCAACTTTATATTCTCAATGAATCAAGAGATGATTCTTATTGTGCATCTTCATCATCGCTGGTTAAATATGATACAATTACAGTTGGAGATAATAATAATCTAGTTGCTAAATATAGATGCGTAAATAAATTAATTAGCAGCAGGACAAAAATTATAAATTTAAACACACCAACTAGAACTCCACTGCTTAGTTATGATTCTGTAAAACCAATTGATAATTTATTTAGAGTTGGGAGAAAAATATTTACGCTTGTTAGAGATGGTAAGAGAATCACCGAAAATGATTGTGTATGGGCATATAATGGGCGTATATTATATGAAAGCGTGTATTCTCTTGGTACCCCAACAATAGAACAGATATCTTCTTTTATAAAAGATGGAAAATCTTTTTCTGTTCCTGGTCCAGATTTTGATACAACATTTACAATCGGAGATAAAGTTGTTGTAGCAGATTGGGCAAATCCTATTAATGTTCTTAATGTCAAAGAAATTCAAGGATTTAAAAACGATACAGACCACGGGGATATTTATTTTATCCTTTTAGATCGCGAAGGAGCTGTTTCTCAGGAACTTTATGTACGGAGAAGAAGCGGAACTATTTATACTGGCAGAATAAGACGAGTTACAAATAAAATAGGATCATTACATGTTGGAACTAAAATAATATCTAATAAATCCGGCATCGCTAATTTTCCAATGAAGGATACCAATATCATTGTAGCATTTGTTGTTGATGGTCCACACGAACCATTAGCACTTTGTTCAAATGGATGTACACTTTGGTACTCAACT
>Ga0210003_1002467_pt1 | contig 15565 bp, 12 predicted proteins | sample LantaG_FD_182804 | JGI IMG/M metagenome (GOLD analysis project Ga0210003, IMG submission 182804) | Deep subsurface microbial communities from Baltic Sea to uncover new lineages of life (NeLLi) - Landsort_02402 metaG (SPAdes) (version 2) | ecosystem: Environmental > Aquatic > Marine > Oceanic >... | reverse complement strand
GGAAAAGGGGATGGAAAAAAAGAGTGAGCCGCCGACGTCGCTCTCTCGGGTTCGTCGTCGCCGTCGCCCCTCGGCTCCCCTCCTCGTCCTCCCTCCCTCTCCCTCTCTCCCCCCTCTCTCACCCTTCCCCGGCCACCATCTCGGCGTCCGTCTGCACGTCAAAGGTCCACCGCTCCAGCACGTCCCCCTCGGGGCTCCCGGCGATCACCAGCACCAGCCTCCTGAGGGCGCCCGCGGCGAGCCACCGCTCGAGGTGCTCGAGCACCGTCGCGAGGTACGAGGCGAGCTTGTCGTCCGAGGTGACCGTGAGGGAGAGGCCGTACTGCTTCTTCTGCTGGAAGGACTCGGGCGGGTAAACGCCGCGCTGGTACAGGATGCTACGTGTGAGTTTTTTGTTTTTTTATTTCGGTTTTTTTGTGTCGAGGTGGAGGTGGAAGTGGAGGAGGAGGAGGAAAAAGGGAAGATGAGCGGCGAGAGAGAGCGTTTGTCGAATGATGCTTTTCCTTTTCCTCTCGCGTAGAGAGAGCAACGTGCAAGCTCTTTTCCCTGTGTATCGCCTCTGCCCTCTCGAGTGCCGAGCGTAGACTCGGATCTACACCTCGGAGCCAAAAGGAAGCCAACCAGACCCAGCAACGCGGCGCGCTCGGCCTTCATCGTGTTCCATACGAAAGCGAGAAAGAGAGAGAGAAGCAATTGAGCATTCCCTCCTCTTTTCTCTCTTTCTTCTCTTTACCTGTTGACCGCGTACGCGAAGAACTCGGTCACGATCTTGGACGAGCCCTTGAGCGTGATGGTGTTGCGCGTGGTGGTCGCCTGGAGGGACATTGCGAAGCAGAAGAGGGAGAGACGAAAGAGAAGAAAGGGCTCTTTCTCTTTTGGCGAGCGATTGTCTTCGCCGAAGAAAAAACGACGAGAAAAGACTGAGAGAGGAGGCCGTTGGTCTTCCTTTTTTTTCTTTTGCTTCGTTCACTTTTTTCCCTCTGCAACCCCGACGAGAGACCCTCTCCAATCTCCTTCCTCACTCTCTCGCTCGCGCGCGCGCAGAGAGTCTCAGAGCCATGCCGCAGCAGCCGAAAGGCGCCACCACAGACCCGCGCCGGCGCTGGCTCGCGAGCAGGGTGAGAGAGTGCTGGCCGTTGTGCGTTCTTGGTCTTTGTCGCTCTTTCCCTCTCCCGCTTTTCTCTCTCAACCCCCCGCCCTCCCAAAAAAAAACTCTTCCAGCTCTCCGATGCTTTCTCCCTGCCCCTGGTCGAGGCCACTGCCGCTATAGATTGCTCCTCGTCCGCGGTAGACGCGTTCTTCGACGGCAAGAGCAGCAGCAGCAGCGAAACGGGAGAAAACCAGGACAACGAGTCTCTCGCGTGGTTTTACCAGCCGCGAGTGACGACGACGACGACGAAGACCGCGGCAATGACGACGACGGCGGCGGCGGCAGCAGCAGTAACGGCAGAGCTCTTCCTCTCCGACCTCTCGGTAAAAGCTTTTACTTCTCTGTTTGCTCGTGAGCTTCCTTTGTCACTTTGAGCTCCTTATCTTTCGCTCCATTCTTTGCTTTCCAACTCTCTCTCTCTCTGTTTCTCACGCAAAAAAAAACAGACGACGGCCGCGACGGCGACGTTGCTGCTCGTCGTCCGCGCCGCGCCGGGTGCCGTGCCGAGGTCCCTGGCGCAGGGCGCCATCGACGACCACCTCGCCGTGTTGGAGCTTCCCTACTGCTGCAGCGCGAGCCCCCCGATGGCTACAAAGACCGAGACGACGACGACGACGACGACGAAGCCGCAGCAGCAGCAACTCAACCGCGGCGGCCCTCCCTCGACGCCGCTCCCGCTGACCCCGCCGACGTCGACCAAAAGCGCCGCCGCTCCCGCTGGGGCGCCCTCCCTGACGACGGCGACGGTCAACATCACCGCCACGAGCGCTTCTTCTTTGGCTCCCGCTCCTCTCTCCGCTTCCACGGCGTCGGCCCCGGCAGCTTCCGCGGTAGCCGCGGCGTCGCTGGTGACGAGCCTCCTTGCAGCGGGCGGCGCTGGAGGGCAACAGCAGCAGCAGCAGAGCACTTCCGTCGCCTCTGCTGCTTCTTCTCCCTTTTCCTTCGCGGCCCAGGACGACCACCTAGCAACCGCCCGAGGTGCTGCCGCTCGCCTCAAGGACTGCTTGCTGGCTCAAGGCAGCTCCTCGGCCTCCACCTCGACCGCCTCCACCGCCCCCTCTTCTTCTTCTCCTTCGACCGCGACCCTCCGCCTCCCCGAGGGACTCGTCGCCCTGCTCGAGCAGCCCGACGCCGGGCTCATCGCCTCCATCGACACGAGGCCTGCCGCTCTGGCTCGCTTGGCCAAGGCAACTGGCGGCTGCGGCAGCGGAAGCGCCAACGGAGGCACGGCCTCGGCCTCGGCTTCGGCTTCGGCTTCGGCGACGCCGCGGAGGCGCAGCGCAGGAGGAGGCGGAACCCTTTCTTCTTCTCTGTCGTCGGGCGTTGCTGGAACTTCCTCCAGCTCTCTCACGGGTGTCCTGGGCGTCGACCACGTCCGCGCCTGGACCTCGGACTGGGTGGAGAAGCTCGTCGCGGCTCTCTCCGAGGCAGCGTCCGTGCCGCCGCCTCCGCCGCCGGCCGCTCTGCTTTCTTTTGCTGCTGGCGCTTCCGCTTCAGCCTCCGCCTCCGCCTCCGCTTCCGCTTCCGCTCCCGCCAACAGCTCCTACTCTCCTCCTCCGGAGCACTTGTGGCCCTCCATCGAGGCTGCGTGGTGGCGCGCGAGAGCGGAGATGCTCTCTTCCGTGGAGGCAGCAGCGGCGGCCCCCCCCGCCGCGGCGGCTCTCGCCCTCGGCGCCGCTCTCGCCCCGGCAGACCGCGCACGCCTCGGAGCGCTCCTGGGGGACGCCGCGGCAGCAGCGGCCGGGGCCTCGGGCTCTGCAGCTTGCCTTTCGACCCTCGCCAGGTCCCTCCACGCCGTCGTCTTCGGCGGAGGCTGCGGCAGCCAGCGGAAGCTCGAGGTCCTGGCCTCGGACGTCGCGACCGCGCTGGCGCTGGCTTCAAAGTTCCGAAGCAACGCTTCGAGGTTTTCTCCTTCCTCTCTCTCTTCTTCTTCCTCTTCCGGAGAGCTGATCTCCCGCGTAGGGGCCCGAGTCGTCTCTGCTCTTGCCGCGGGAGTCGAGGTGGGGGCTTCCAGGGCCCTGGCGAGGGAGCGGAGGAGGAAGAACAAGAAGGGGGGCAAATTTTCATCTTCTTCTTCTTCGCTTTCGAGCAGCAGCAGCAGCAGCAGCAGCAGCAGCGACATTTCCGAGTTGCTCTGGTCGGCGCCGGCGAGGCCCACGGCTCACTCGCTGGGCTTGGCAGCTGGGTCCGCAGAAGCCTTTTGCGAGACGATGCGGTGAGAGTTTGTTTGCTTGTTGCGGGTTTTTTCTGCACTCTTCTGCCTTCCTCTTTCCTTCTCCTTCTCCTCACCTCCTTCGCTCTCTCTTTCCTCGATTTCGCTCGCAGAGCCGCCCTCGCCGGCTCCCCCTCGTCCTCCAGCGCCTCCTTCTTTTCGTCTTCCTCAACAGCGACAAAGCCCCTCCTCACTGCCACGTTCGTCGACGAGGCCCTGGCCCCGACGCGAGCCTTCGCGGCGAGGGCGAGGGCGCTCGCCGACCTGCTCGTCGCCTCGGCGCAGTTCGAGGCCCTGGGGGCCCTGCCCCCCGCGCACGCGCCGCCTCTCCGAGGGCTCGCCGCAGAGGCTGCGGCGCTCGTCGCGGCCGTGAGGGAGCGCGCGAGTGCTTCTTGTTCTTCCCGAGGACGAGGAGAAAACTCGGCGGCGTCCCACGGCAACGGCAGCAGCAGCAGCAAAAACGGAGGCAGCCTCCTCCGCTTCCACCACCTCCTCCTCAACCCAAAGCGAGACCTCGACAGGGACCTCCTCGAGGCCGCCGTCGGGGTCCACTCTCTGGAAATGAAGGCGCTGGGTGCCGTCGACGAGGCCCTGGCTGCGGCCCCGTCGGTGGAGGCCGCCACGACGGTGCTGGCTTCGGTCGTCAAAGCGGCATCGGTCGACAGAGTGACAACTTCTTCCTCTTGTCCTTCTTCTCCTTCGTCTTCCTCTTCTGCTTCTGCTTCTACCTCTCGCTCGAGACTGAAAGCGAGTCTCTCGGAGCGCCTTCGGCCCCTGCTCTTGCGCTACGCAGAGCACGTCGAGGGCACGCTGAGAAACGAATACGAATCGGGAAAGGCGGACCCGAGGCCGCCCCCCGGAGCGCCGCGGGGGGCCGGTGGCGTGCTCTGGGCTCGGGGGTTGCTCGAGCGCGTCGAAGGGCCGATGAAGCGGTGAGATTAGAATCATCATGAGAGAAACAGAGGCCTTCGTGTGCTCGTCTTTTTATCTCGACTCACTCCGCGAAATGAAAGACGAAAAAACTCGGGGAAAAAACAAACAAAAAAAACTCAGCTTGGTCGCCGCCGGCGCGCTCGCCGTCGACACCCCCGAGGCGCGCCGCGCTGTCGCCGCCCACAACACCATGACCCGCGCCCTCGTCTCCCACGAGTCGGCGTGGGTCCAGGCGTGGTCCGCAAGCGCCGAGGCGACGCTTGCGGCGGGGCTCGCGGTGCCTCTGGTGGTCTGGTCGTCGTCGTCTTCGAGCGGCGCGGCCGCTGCTGCGGGCGGCGGAAGCGGCGGCCGGGCGAGGAGCAGCAGCGGCGGCGGAGGAGGAGGCAGCAGAAGCAGCAGCAGGAGCAGCAGCAGCACCGGCGACGCCGTCTCCAGCGCCCCTGCCTCCGCTCCTCCGAGGATCCAGAGGGGCCAAGCAGCGGCGGCACCAGCAGGCCACGGCAGCGACGCCAGGACCCTCTCCCTCGGCCTCGACAGGCGGGTGCTGGCCGCCTCGGCAGACGCGAGGTGGATGCTCCGCCTCGGCTGCGACGTGCCCCCTCGCGCCGCAGCCGCCGCCGCCTCCGAGGGGGAGCTCAGGCTCCTCTCGGCGAGCCTGCGCTCCAGCATCGAGACCGCGGCGAGCCTGCCCGGCGGGGGCGACGCGGCCCCCTGCTCCCCCCGCCTCTGCGCCCTGCTCTCGCCGCACGTCGCCGTGTTCGAGGCGTGGCTCGCTGCGAGGGGAGCGGAGCTGACGTGGACCTCTCCGAGGGCGAGAGCGCTCGCGGAAGAGGCTCGCGAGAGGTCGATAGCGCTGGTCGACCTTTCGGAGAGGCTCCGGCGGGCTCTGGAGAGCGGCGTCGACGAGCAGCTCGAGGGCGCCGCGGCCGTCGACGTGCTCGGCCTCCTCGGAAGGAGAGGAGCGGGTCCTCTCTCTGCCTCCTCTTCGTCTCCTGCTGCTGCTGCTGCTGTTCTTCCTCCTCCTCCGCTCCGCCCCTCCGAGTTCGCTGCCGCGGCCTCCGAGGCCTCCCATGCAGCAAGGCTCGAGTTTGCGCGGCGCTCGGAGGCCGCCGCGGCCGGATGCGAGGAGATCGCGACGATGCTCTCCGACGCCGCCGCCGCCGCGGCCGTGGCGGAGGCAGACATTCCTGTGTCCTCCTCCTCCCCCCTGTCCGCCTCTCCTTCTCTTTCTCCTTCTCCTGCTTCTTCTTCGAGCTTCTTTTCGCAGCAGCCCGCGACGCTTGTGGCCCTCAGGGCGCACGTACAGCACAGGTTCCGCCGCGCTGTGGCCTCCTCCGTCGCGGCCTCGCTCGCCGAGCTGAGGGAGCACATTTTGAGCGTCAGCAGCGGCGGCAGCAAGGAAACCTGTTCTGCTTCTCCTCCTCTCTTCACCGCCACGCTCGAGCTCGGCGCCAGGGGGCCCGAGCTTGACCCCCGGCCCCTGGAGCTCCAGGGCGCAGTCGATGCAGCCGTCGACGCTGCCGTAGCGGCAGGGGCAAGCCTGGCTCCGTGGGGCGGTGTTACTTCTGCTCTTGAGAATGGCTCTGCTTTGGCGGCGGCAACGACGACGCAGCAGCAGCAGTCCGCTTCTTCCTCTTCCTCGCCTCCTTCCACGATCGCCGACGCCATCGCCGGAGACGCGCGCGTGCTCTGCCTGGCTTTGGCGCTCTCGGGAGTGTTCTCCGAAGAGAGAACGGGATCTTTCTCTTCTTCCTCTTCGCCGCACTCTGTCGCCGCCGCCACCGCCCTGGGCCCCTTTGCCCGCTTCTCGCACCTCTGGACCAGAGACGCCGCGACCGACGTCGCCGCCTTCGCAGCGACCCTTCCTGACGTCGAGGCGTTCGTTCCTAAGCTCGCGGAGCACGCGGCGATGATAAAGGAGCTCAGCCAGCTGCAGCAGCAGCAGCAGCAACAGGAAGTTTCGACTTCTTCTTCGACTTTGTCGTCGTCGTCTTTTTCTTCTTCTTCTCCCCTCTTCGCCGTCGATGCGAGACCCCTCGTTTCGGCCCTGATCCGCGAGGCCTCGGCATGGACAAACGGGTACCTGCGCTCCTTGAGAGCTTTGGCGTCCGCGGACCTCGCCAAGGCGAGCGGTTTCGTGCGCTCGCTCGGGGGCAGGCTCGGTGGCGGCGGCGGCCGCGGCAAGAACTCTGCTGCTGCTTCTGCTGCTTCCGCCGCCAAGGTCGACTCCCTCATCGACGCCCGCAGCCTCGCCGACGCGCTCGACGAGCTCTCTTCTAAGACGGAAGAGATAGCCGAGACGGCTGCGCGCGTCGAGAGGGCCTACGAGCTGCTCGAGGCGCACGGGGGGAAAGAAGAAGAGGCAGCCGCTGAAACCTCTCCTTCTCCTTCCGGTGCCGACCCACACGCCGACGCCAGATCCGAGGCAGACGCCGCCGCCACTCTTTCCTACGAGCTCAAGAAGCTCCACCGCGCGGGTGCAGCTGCTTCGTCGGCTCTCGAGGCCCGCAGGCCGGCGCTGGAGCAGGACTTGGCTCGGGAGGCGTCGCTGCTCGCGGCCGACGCGGACGCCCTGTGCGCAGAGTGGGCCGCAGCAACGGCGGCGCTGCTGCTTTCGGGCAGCCCGTCTTCCGCTTCCGGCGGCTCTTCGACCTCCTCCGCCGACGCTTCTTCTTCTTTTTTTTCTGCCTCCTTGACGCCCTTCGTCGTCAAGGCCAGGCTCAAAGGGTTCTCTGAGGCCATCGCCGCTCGCAGCCCGCGCTGGGAGGCCGCCGCGGCCGCCCGGGCCGTCTTCGGCCTCCCGCCGCTCCGGCACGAGGGCCTGAGTCGGGCGACGGCCGAGGTCGCTGGCCTCTCCCGCCTCTACGCGCTCCACTGCGACGTCACAGAGGCGATCGAGAGGTACTCGGCGCTGCCCTGGGTGCATCATCAAGGAAGGAGCGGGGCAGATTCTTCTTCTTCGAGTCCCTCTCCCGCCGCCGTCGACGTCTTTGATGCGACGGCCGAGATGGCCGAGCGCGTCGCCGGGTTCCAGGCCGCGGCGCTCTCGCTGCCCAAGACCCTGAAAGAGTGGCCCGCGTACGCGCTCTGCCGCGCATCCGTCGACCGCGTGGCCGCGCGCGTGCCCCTTCTGGCGCTGCTGGCGCACAGAGCGATGCGGAGGAGGCACTGGGGCGAGGTCAGGGCTCTCCTGTCGCAGCAGCAGCAGGGAGAGGAGCCGCTCCCGCCGATGCCCTTTGCCGACGGCGACGACGTAGCCTTTTCTGCTGCTGCTGCTGCTGTTGCTTCCGCTTCCGCTTCCGCTTCCTCTTCTTCTCCTGCGACCACTGCCCTCCACGTCGGCCACCTCCTCTCGGCAGACCTCCCATCGCACCGCCTCGCCATCGAGGACATCGCCGCCAGGGCCCTCAAAGAACAAGCCATCGAGCTCAAGCTCTCGGCCCTCGCCGCGACCTGGTCCGCGGCGCGGCTGTCCTTTGCAGACCACAAGGACCGGGGACCCATGGTCCTCAAGCCCTCGGACACCGCGGAGCTCCTGGAGTCGCTCGAGGACTCCCTGGTGACTCTCGGGTCTCTGGCCTCGAACAGGCACGCCCTACCCTTCAGGGAGCGGCTCGTCGTCCCCTGGCAGGGCAGGCTCTCGGCGGTCGCCGAGGCGCTCGAGCGGTGGCTCGCGGTGCAGTCGATGTGGTGCTACATAGAGGCCGTGTTCTCCGGGGGAGACATCGTGAGGCAGCTGCCCGCCGAGGCCAGGAGGTTTGCCGCGATCGACCGCGGGTTCGTGAAGGTGGTCTCGTTCGCGAGGGAGGCTGGAGGGGTGCTGGAGGCGTGCCTCGGACGAGGTGGAGGTGGAGAGGGCAACGGCACCGTCGGCAACGGCAGCGCTCCTTCTTCTTCTTCTTCAGCATCATCCTCCTCTCCTCTCCCCTTGCTCGCCTCGACGCTCCCGCACCTCCTCGAGCAGTTCGAGCTCTGCCAGAAGTCGCTGACGGCCTACCTCGAGGGCAAGCGCGCGCTGTTCCCGCGCTTCTACTTCGTGTCGGACCCGACGCTGCTCGAGATCCTGTCGCAGGGCTCGGACCCGAGGGCCGTCGCGCAGCACTTCCAGTCCGGGCTGTTTGACTCGCTGGCATCGCTGGCGTTTGAGAGCAGCGGCGGTGGTGGCGGTGGCGCGAGTGGGGGTGCAGGGAGGGCGCAATCGACGGCAGCCGCGACGGCAGCAGCTTCGTCTTCGTCGCCGTCGTCGCCGTCGTCGTCGTCATCGTCTTCTCCCCTCGCTCTCTCGAACCGGATCGTCGAGATGGTCTCGGCCCAGGGGGAGCGTGTCAGGCTCGACAGGGCCGTGGAGGCGACGGGAATGGTCGAGACGTGGCTATCCAGGCTCGTCGACGGGATGAAGTCGACGGTCAGGGCGAACCTCAAGGCCGCGGTGCGGGCCATCGCGCAGGCGGCTGCGGCGGCAGACGGAGGAGCGACGGCGGCGGCGGCAACAGCTTCGTCTCCTTCCTCTTCTTCTTCTGCCGCAGCTTCTCCTCCCACGCCTCCCCTCACCCCCGCCGACGTCGTGCTCTCCTTCCCGTCCCAGGCCGCCCTGCTTGCCCTGCAGTACCTTTGGACGGCCGAGACGCAGGCCGCGCTCCGGGCCGCCGCGCGGGGCGACCGCGGCGCGCCGGCTAGGGCCCTGGTCCGCGCGGAGGCGCTGCTCTCGTTGCTCGTCGCGGCCACGCTCAGGCCCGGGCTCACCAAGAACCAGAGGACGAGCCTGGAGACGTGCATCACGGTCCACATGCACCAGAAGGAGGCGACGGGTACGAGATTTTTTCCTGTTTTTTTTATGATTATTTCATTCGCACGGCGAAACCAAAAAAACTCAAATAGAAAAAACTCTCAAAACTTTCAAAACTCTCAAAAACAGAGGAGCTCGTCCGCAAGCGCGTCCGCGACCCCTCGGACTTCGAGTGGCTCAAGCAGGTCCGCGTGTACTGGAACGCTGAGGCCGGCGTCGTAACGTCGATCTGCGACGCCAACTTCGACTACTCGTACGAGTATTTGGGTAAGGGTGGAGGGAGAACCAGAGACAGAGAGAGAAAAGAGAAGAGAGAGAGAGAAAAAAAAGTTTCGAGTCGTTTTCTTTCCTTTCTTTTTCTCACCCCCACTTTTTCTCTTCTTCTTATTCTTTCCTCCGCCCATCCTTCCATCCAATCACTAGGCGTCAAGGAGCGCCTCGTCATGACCGCCCTCACGGACAGGTGCTACATCACCCTCTCGCAGGCCCTGGCCATGCACCTCGGCGGCGCCCCCGCGGGGCCCGCAGGCACGGGCAAGACCGAGACCACAAAAGACCTCGGCGCGACCTTGGGCAAGTACGTCGTCGTCTTCAACTGCTCCGACCAGCTCGACCACAAGGCGATGGGCAAGATCTTCAAGGGGCTGGCCCAGTCGGGCCTCTGGGGCTGCTTCGACGAGTTCAACCGCATCAACCTCGACGTGCTGTCCGTCTGCGCGCAGCAGGTGCACTCGGTACTTTCTGCGGTCAGGGAAAGGAAGAAGGAATTCGTCTTCACCGACGGGTCGCTCGTGCCTCTGGACCCTCGCGTGGGCCTCTTCATCACGATGAACCCGGGCTATGCTGGCCGCGTCGAGCTGCCCGAAAACCTCAAGGCGCTGTTCCGCGGCGTGACGATGATGGTGCCCAACAGGGAGGTCATCATCAAGGTCAAGCTCGCCGCGTGCGGCTACCAGGACAACGCGAGGCTGGCCAGGAAGTTCCACGCGCTCTACGGCCTCTGCGAGCAGCAGCTGTCGAAGCAGCCGCACTACGACTTCGGGTTGAGGAACATCCTGTCGGTGCTGAGGACCGCGGGGGCCTCCAAGAGGGCGGAGCCGAACGCGTGAGTAGTTTTTTTTTTAGTTTTTTTCTTTTGAGTTTTTTTCTTTCGCTTTTCTCTTTTTTCAGACCGCCGTGTTTCTCTCTCTCTCTCTCTCTCTCTCTCTCCGCGCGCCCACCAAACCGCAAACCACAAAAAAAAACTTTCACCACCAGGCCCGAGGACCTCCTCATGATGCGCACCCTGCGAGACATGAACACCGCCAAGCTGGCGGCGGAGGACGCCCCGCTCTTCTCCGGGCTCATCGACGACCTCTTCCCGGGCACCCGCGCCGACGCCGCTCCCGCCGCAGACATCGCCGCGGCGCTCGCCGCGGCCGCCCGCGACCGCGGCCTCCAGCCCCACGCGCCCTGGCTCGACAAGGGCATGCAGTTGTACGACACTGGCCTCGTCAGGCACGGCATCATGCTCGTGGGGCCCTCGGGAAGCGGCAAGACGGCGCTGGTCGAGTGCCTGGCCGCGGCGCTGACCTCTCTCGGAAAGAAAACGGTGGTCTTGAGGCTCAACCCGAAAGCGCTGACGGCGCCTCAGATGTTCGGAAGTATGGACGCAGCTACGGGGGACTGGACCGACGGGGTATTTGCTGCGCTGTGGAGGAGGGCGGCGAAGTCTTCCGGAGGCGGCGGAGGTGCCTCTCCTGCTCCTTCTTCTTCGAGCTCTTCGTCGGCGGCGGCGCCTGCGGCGGCGAAAGACTCGGCCTCTTCCTCCTCCTCTTCCTCCTCCTCTCACTCCTTTTCCTCTTCCCCGACTTCCGTCTGGATCGTCCTCGACGGTCCCGTCGACGCCATCTGGATCGAGAACCTCAACACCGTCCTCGACGACAACCGTGTGCTGACGCTGGCCAACGGCGACCGCGTGCCAATGGCCTCGCACATGAAGCTGCTGTTCGAGGTCGAGCACCTCGCCAACGCGTCGCCGGCGACCGTCAGCCGCGCCGGCATCATCTACCTGTCGGGGTCCGAGCTCGGGTGGCGGCCGCTCGTGGGCTCGTGGCTGGCGGCGAAGAGGCCCGCCGAGGCAGCTGCGCTGGCGCCGCTGTTCGAGCGCGTGGTGCCCGTGGCGCTAGCGTGGCTGCGAGGGGAAGGATTTGAAGTCGGTGGCGGTGGTTTGGCGGCGGCGGCGGCGGCGTCTTCCTCTTCCTCCTCATCCTCATCCTCCTCCTCTCGTTCTTCTTTCCCTGCTCCCTCGCCCGCTCCCTCCCCGGCCATCAGGATCACCGACGTTCACGCCACGGCCACGCTCCTCAGGCTCCTCGACGGGGCGCTGGCGACGATTTTTGGTGGAGGAGGAAACGGTGTTGGCGACGCTGCTGCTGCTGCTGCTGCTGCCGGTGATGACCTCTCGTCCTCGTCGTCCTCTTCTTCCTCCTCCTCCTCCTCCTCCTCTTCTTCGGCCGACGCCAGCTCGCGCCTCTTCTTCTTCTGCGCAGCGTGGGGCCTCGGCGGGGCCCTCGACTCGCGGGACCGCGCCAGGTTCCACGAGCTGCTGAGCTCTCTCGCGCCGGCTCCGCTCGGACTACCGCCAAGGAACGAGGGCGAGAACGCTGCTGCCACTAGCGGCGGCGGCGGCGGCGGCAACGACGAAGCGACTTCGTCGTCGACTTCTTCAATTCTCACCCTCTTCGACGTCGCCCTCCTCGACCGCGCCTCCGGCTGGAAGCCCTGGACTTCTTGCGTGCCGGCGTTCAGGTACCCGACCTCCGACCCCAGGCCGGACTTTGCGTCGCTCTCGGTGCCCACCGCTGAGGCGGCGCGGCTCGAGGCCCTGCTGTCCCTCGTGCACGCCGCCGGCGGCGCGTCGCTGCTCGTCGGCGCGCCCGGCACGGCCAAGACCTCCGCGGCGCAGCGCTTCCTGGCCTCGCGGCCCAGGGCCGAGGCCGTCACCAAGACGCTCACGTTCTCTTCGCTGACGACCCCGGCGATCGTCCAGGCCTCTGTCGAGGCCTGCGTCTCCAAGAGGCAGGGCAGGAGCTTCGGCCCCCCCGTGGGCCGGACGCTGACGCTACTGCTCGACGACCTCGGGGCTCCCGCCCTGAACGAGTGGGGGGACCAGGTCGCTTCCGAGGCCGTGAGGCAGCTGCTGGAGGTCGGTGGGATGTACTCTCTGGAGAAGCCGATCGGGGACATGCGCAGCATTGTCGACACGCGGTAAGTTGGTGGTGGAGAGAGGAGGAGAAGTTTCTTTTTTTTTTGAGTTTTTTTTCCGTGCCCTTCCAACAAAAACCCACTGACTCTTTCTTTCTCCTCTCTCTCTCTCTCTCTCTCCTCTCACCCTCTCCTCTTTTTCTCTCTTTTTCTCCCAACGAAAAATAACAGTTACATCGCCGCGATGCAGACGCCGTGCGACGGCAAGAACGACATCCCCAACCGCCTCAAGCGCCACTTCGCCGTCTTCTGCGTGCCGCAGCCCGCGCCCGCGGCGCTTGGGGCAATTTTTGGGCCGCTCGTCAGGGTGAGCGAAAGAGTTTGGGAGTTTTTTTCCTTTTTCGGACTTTGCTTCTTCTTCTTCTTTCTTTCTTTTGTTACGTGTTTGCACGCGCACGAGCGAGAGATAAAACTGTCTTGCTGACAAAGAGAAACACAAAAAAAAACAAAAAAACTCTTCCAGGGCCGCTTCGACGCCCGCTTCGTCACCGCCGCCGTCTCCTCCGCCGCGGCCGCGGCCCTCGTCCCGGCCACCGTCGAGCTCTGGTCGGCGCTCCAGCTCAAGATGCTCCCGACGCCGGCCAAGCTGCACTATCATTTCACCATGCATGACCTTTCCAAGGTGTTCCAGGGCCTGCTGCTGGCCTCGAGGAAAGGGATGACGGCTGAGGGTGGAGGAGGAGGTGGTGCTGTTGCTGCTCGCAGCGGTGGCGGCGGCAACTCTTCTTCTTCCTCCTCTTCCTCTTCTACTTCCTCTCGTCTCCCTCCGGTTCCTTACCTGGCCGCGCTCTGGGCCCACGAGTGCGAGCGCGTCTTCTGCGACAGGATGGTTTCCACGGAAGACGCGCGCTGGGTCCGCGTCGCCATCCGAGAGATCGCGGCGAAGCACTTTGGGGAGGAGATGGCGGAGGCAGCGAGGCTCCTCCTCGGTGCTTCGTCTTCTGCTGCTGCTGCTGTTGCTGCTCCTTCCCCCTCTTCTTCTTCCTGCGTTTCTCCTGCTTTGCCCTTTGTCGATTTCCTCCGCGACGCAGAGCCCGACCCGGAGACCGGGGAGCTGCCGTCAAAGAGGCCCTCCGTCTACGAGCTGGTCCCTGCCGCGAGCGGAGAAGAAGGAGAGGGAGAGGGTTCCGGCTCGCCTCCTCCTCCGTCGTCGTCGTCGACGGCGGCATCGCGGCGCCTCCTCCGCCAGCGAGCAGAGCAGCTCCAGTCCCTCTTCGTCTCCTCCTCCCGGGGCGCAGCGAGCCCCTTAGTGATCTTTGACGACGCCCTATCGCACCTGGCGAGGGCCACGCGCGTCCTCGCGATGGACAGGGGCTCGGCGGTGCTCGTCGGCGTCGGAGGGAGCGGGAAGCAGTCTCTGGCCAGGCTCGCCGCCGCCGTCGCCGGGGCCGTTCCGTTCCAGATCGCGCCCTCGAGGGCCTACGGCCCCTCCAACTTCCTCGAGGACATGAAGGGACTGTTCAGGCTCGCCGGAGTCAAGGGCCAGAGCGTGGCGTTTATCATCAGGTAAGGAAGAGTTTGGGGGAAGGGAAGAACTTCTCTGTTCTTTTCGTTCTTCAACCCCTCACTCGCTCGATCTTAACTTCTCAACTCTCTCTCTCTCTCTCTCTCTCTCTCTCTCTCTCTCTCTCTCTCTCTCTCTCTCTCTCTCTCTCTCTCTCTCTCTCTCTCTCTCTCTCTCTCAACAACAACAAACAGCGACGGCGACGTCCGCGATGAGGCCTTCCTCGAGTACATCAATCAGTTCCTGGGCACGGGAGAGGTCTCCGGGATGTTCTCGAGGGACGAGCTCGACGCGCTCGCCTCGGAAGTGCGCCCGCAGTTCCTCGAGGCGCAGCTCGCCTCCGCCCTCGCCGCCGCAGGCCCCTCGACCTCCGCTCCCGCTCCTTCCGCTTCGGCCTCCGCCGCCGTCCCCCTCCACCTCCAGCCCGACTCCCCGGACTCCCTCCTCGCCTTCCTCACCTCCCGGGTCCGAGGCAGGCTCCACGTCCTGCTGTGCCTGTCGCCCGTGGGAGCACGCTTCGCCGCGCGCGTGTCGCAGTTCCCCGCAATCTTCTCAAAGTGCGCGATCGACTGGTTCCTGCCGTGGCCGGCCGACGCGCTGGCCGCGGTGGCGGACGCGGCGCTGACCGCAGCGTTCCCCGGGGGGGCGAGCGGCGTTGAGCAGGAGGAGGAGGGAGCTGCTGCCGCTGCTGCTGCTGCTGGAGCGACCCTGGGGAACAACGACGCCGACGGCGACGCCGACGCTCCTTTTTCTTCTCCCTCCGCCGTTTCTTCTTCTCCCCTCCGCATGGCCTGCTCCCGCCAAGTCCGCCGCGCCCTCCCGCAGCTCACCGCGTCCGTCCACGCCGCTGTGGGCTCCCTCTGCGAGGAGCTCCGCTCTTCGCGGAACCGCTCCGTCCACGTCACGCCCAAGTCGTACCTCAACTTTCTCGACGGCTTTGTCTCGCTCTACGGCTCGCGCCTCTCTTCGGCCAAAGAGCAGGAAGCCTCCGTGCACGCCGGGCTCGCCAAGATGGCCCAGGCCAAAGTCGACGTCGCGGAGATGAGGAGGGAGCTCTCCGCAAAGGAGGAAAAGCTCGTCGCCGCCGGGGAGGCCGCGGAGGCGCTCCTGGCCGATATCTCCGCCTCGACGGCGGCGGCGGAGAGAGAAAAGGCCGCGGTGCAGGTCATCGTCGAGTCCGTCACGGCGCAAGCCGAGGCCATCGCCGTCGTGAAAGACGGGGCCGCCAGAGACCTTGCGGCCGCGAAACCGGCTCTGGACGCGGCCCTCGCGGCCCTCTCCTCCATCACGCCAAAGGACATCGGCGCCCTCAAGGCCCTGAAAAACCCCCCGGACGTCATCAAGCGCATCTTCGACTGCGTGCTGCTCCTGCGGAGGTTTTCTGTGGCCAAGGTCTCCTGGCAGGTGGTCAAGGGCTCGGCGGTGATCTGCGGGGACTACGAGGCCGCGGTGCGGATGATGGGAGACACGCAGTTCCTCTCGTCGCTGGTCAACTTCCCCAAGGAGGCCATCACGGACGAGACCGTCGAGCTGCTGCAGCCCTACTTCGCCGCCCCGGACTTCAACTACGAAAGCGCGAAAAAGGTACGTTGGTTGGTGCTGAAGGAGGAGAATAGAGAGAGAGATGAGTTTTCTGCTTTTTCTTTTTCGTCGTTCTCTCTCTCCCTCTCCAACCTCTTTTTTTTCTTCTTTCCCTCTCCCCCCCCCCCCCCCCCCCCCCCAAAAAAAAAAAAA
>Ga0210003_1002466_pt1 | contig 15567 bp, 21 predicted proteins | sample LantaG_FD_182804 | JGI IMG/M metagenome (GOLD analysis project Ga0210003, IMG submission 182804) | Deep subsurface microbial communities from Baltic Sea to uncover new lineages of life (NeLLi) - Landsort_02402 metaG (SPAdes) (version 2) | ecosystem: Environmental > Aquatic > Marine > Oceanic >... | reverse complement strand
GGATTCCAGTAATAGCTGTTAAAGAAAATAAAAATATAATGAAAAACAATTTAAGAGGTTTACCTTTTAATAAAGATAAATTATTTTTTGTAAATAATTATTTAGAGGCCGCTGGATTGTTATCTGCAATGAAAAATGGAATTTCAGAAGAATCAGTTCGTAGGCCATTAAATTTTACAAAGGTAGAGAATTGTGATTAAAACAAAATTGATTAAAACAAAAATTAGAATTCCTATAGGAAAACCAAGCAGACCTATATCAACAAAGAAAGGAAAGAAGGGATATAATCGAAAAAATTTGAAAGAGGAGAGAATGTAATTATGAAAAACTTGGATCTGGTTGCACGAAAAGTGAGACAAAGAATTATGGAAAGATTTTCTATAACTTCTGGTGATATAGTAAAAGTAAATGGACAATACGGAAAAGTATTGAAAACAACAAAAGATTGGGTGCAACTTAAAATTGGTAATAAAGAAAAAATTGTAAATAGTTCATCAGTTAGAATTCTTACTGATATTGAATCGATGGCATATAAATATGCTCAAAAAATGCCTTTATTTGTTGTAAATTATGTCAGAGATCATCCTGAAGATAAAAACAATGCAAACTATGAAGGATTTTGGGATGATGTAGTTAATAAATTAGGAAGCAAATTTGGTTACGGAGCAGGGGTTGCTTATTGGAGAAATAAATGTGTTAAAAACTTAGGAGCACTTCCAAAGGAATTGGCAAAGAAAGTTGAACAAGTTCCCAAACCTGCCGTTCCATTAATTCCAGGGGAACAAGTAGAAGAATGGATGAATGCAGAAAGTATAACGAAGGATGTAATAACAAAATATATGCAAACAAGACAAAATTTAGAAAATCAACTTGATGCAGCAAAATCAAAACTATCTCAATTAGGTCCATTGGAAGAAAAAATACAACCTTTATTAAGAGAAATGAAAGATCAAATGTTTCAAGTAGGAAATACAGTATTAAGATATGAAAAAAGTAATAAAACATCTAAATCTTATGCTAATGCTTTTTCTAAAGCATTGCTTCATATTGATGAAGAAGAAAGAGAGTTTATAAAGGCACAAATTTTATCAGAGGTTACAAACAGAAATACAATAGAAAAATTAAAATTAGAAATAAAATCCAATAAAAAAGAAAGCGGTGTAATAATGGATTTCATAAAAAATATTCTTTCAAAGTTTGCAGGTTGGTTATCTGGATATCGAAGATCAGTAATGAATTTTAAAAAATTAGTTGGATAGGGAGTGTAAAATGTCGGAAACGGAATTAAAGAAAATTATTATTATGGGCGGCGGAGAATGGCTTGGGATAGATTATACTCCTTCAAAACTGAGACAGCCTAGAGAAAATTTAGTTCTGTTTAATCATCCAAAAACTCATTCGACACATGCATTGCCAATAAGTCAGGTTTCAATAGAAAATGTTAAAAGAAAATTAATGGCAAATTTGAAAATAAAAATGAGAGATATGATTCATGGATAGTATTCAAGTATTTTTAGCTTGTTATAAAAGAGAAAAATATACTGAATGTGTATTAAAAAACTTACACGAGAATACGAGTTATAAAAATGTTAATTTTTACTTAGTGGATGATGGAAGTAATGATGGTACTGATGAATTATTAAGACAATTTAAAGAAAAAAGACCGAACACTATTGTAAAAATCTATGATAAAAATGAAGGTTTGAGAGTTAGATTATTGGAATTTTTTGAAAATGCTACAGCTGATTATTTGGCAAAAATAGATAATGATTGTTTGTTTTCAAAAGAATGGTTAGAAAAATTATTAGAAATAAAAAAGAAAAGCGGTATTGATTTGTTGGCTCCAGATGAAATCCAAGCCAATGCGGCAAAAAGATTGGGAATTTATGATTCAGAAACTAATTGTTATGTGTTAAAAAGTAGATCAAAAGCTGTAGGAGGCTTGTGGGTTTTTAAAAGAGATTTATTGAAAAACGTTAAATTTCAACAATGTAAATCGTATGGAATAACAAAAGCGTGGAATATTTTGTTAGAGCTTAAACATCAAACTGGATGTAGCATGGCATGGACGACAGAAGTTTCTTTTGAGCACTTAGGACATCGTACAAATTTTCATGAATTGAGTATTAAAACCGATAAATATTATGCGGGATATATGAAAAGTATTGGGAGAAGTTTGGGAAGGAAAAAATGAAATTTCAGCAACCAATTCGTTTATCAAGAGATTCTAATTTTGTTTATAATGGAAAATCATTGGAAGTTATAAACACAGTTTTTGCTAATGTTTGTAGAAAGGATATTCCAGTTGATTTGATGACGAAAGATGAGTATCAAAAAGATGGAAAAAATTGGAGATCTGCAAGAAGAAGGTTTGTATTTCGAAGAGATTGTTTATATCCTTCAATAAAAAAGAGTGGAATTGTTGACCCTTTGATAATTCAATTTATTACAAACGTTCCAAAAGAATTGGGAGGTTTTAGATGTTTGATAGGAAATAATCGTTTGACGGCGATGGAAGAATATTCAGATATTGCTGAATGCTTGCTACCTTGTTTCGTAATTAACATAAAAGGCAATGGGGGTGATTTTCAACAACCATTAATTCCAGGAGAAACTATTGATTCGGAAGAAAAAGCTAGAAAATATTATAATGGAAAAATTACATATATTAGATATATCTGGAACGATAATCATTATTTGATTGATTTGCGAATTAAAAGATTTAGAGGTGAATATTAGAATGAGAAGATTCAGCAAACATACAACAAAATATACTACACATGGGAGTTTATAATCCCCATGCTTAAAAAGAAATTTCAATTATTCTCCTTTGAATCTTTATTTTTTAAATTTATAAAAGGATAATAAAATTATGTGGAGACCTTTTGAGATAATTGAACCTTTAGTAAAAACATTAAAACCCGATGTTTATGTAGAATTAGGAATTTATAAGTTTGAAACAATGTTAAAAATCCTACCTTTTGTGAATAGGGCAATAGGTGTAGATATTAAAAGTTTAACTGTTCCTAATAAAAAAATTGAATTTTATTCTATGACTACGGATAAATTTTATGAACAGAATAGAGATAAATTAATTATAGATTTTTTATTCATTGATGCAGATCATAGCAATAAACAAACTTTACAAGATTTTATTAACTATTCTAAAATTGTTAAAGAAAATGGAATCATTGTTTTGCATGACACATATCCAGAAAATGAAAATCATTTATCATTATCAAAATGTGGCACTGCTTACAAAGCGGCAGATTATATTCGAAAAAATTATTGTAAAGATTATGAAATTATGACTATACCTGTTTTTCCAGGTATGTCATTGGTGCGAAAATCTAGCAAACAATTGTATTGGAAAAAATAGGAGGAATTTATGGACAGAGAACTTATTAAAAAAAGACAGGCGGAAATGCAAGTTTTTAATTTAGCAAGAGATTTTAAAAGAATAATTAAAAAAGCAGCGGTTGATAAATATACCAAAGAATATTACGAGAAATACTTTGGTGATTATGGAAAAGAATTGGTTAGAAATGTGGATGAAATAGCGCCTGTAAAAAAGAAAAAAGATGAAATAAAAACAAAAAGTTTAGGTTGGGAAGGAACAACGGGCTATAAAGAAATGTCAGAGAAAAAAACGTCTGCTAGAAAAAATGCAAAAATAAAAAAAGTGATTAAAAAAGTAGAAAAATGTGATAAGAAAGTAGCCAATGATTTAAAAATTTTAATTAAGGAATAAAATGAAAAAAATATCAGCAATTAATTATGTTTGTAAAAAATGCGGGGCTTTGGAAATCGAAGAAGGTTTTTGTGGTTGTGATAATAAACTTTATTGTGATTCTGTTTCATTGCGGTCAAGAGAGTTTTTATCCGGATACTTTGGTGGTTTAGAAATTGATGTTTTGCCAGAATTAAAATATAAAGGAATTAAAAATGTTGATTATCAACCAGATAATAGTATTTATGGCGGAGAAGTGAAAATGGAAGCAATATTTAAATCACCCTCTGGTATTAAAATCAGATCAGATATTCCATTGCTTATTAAAAATGGAAGTTTTCTTTCTCCATCAGTTATATTTTTTGGAGAAAATCCACATATTGTTTCAGCATCAATTATTAATCGAAAAATTAGAGCGGGTACATTTCCAGTTGAAAGATTGGAAAGAGAAATGCTTGACCCGCCATTGGATCCTGAAGCAAGAGAAGTATACAATGAGTTGCCAAAAAAAGAAAAAGAATGGATACCAGAAAGAAATACAATATTTGATATTCCTAATAATTAGGAAAAATTTATGGTTAATCAAAAAATACCATCAATATCTATTGATGATATGTTAAATTCTGTTGATAATAAAGTTGACCATTTTCTTGATGGAAAGGAAATGTCTAGTGGTATTGAATTAATTCATTCTCCTAACATTATTGAATGGGTAGTTGGTTCTAAGTTTTTAAATCAACCACAATTGTTTAATTATACTCGACAGTATCAGGTAATGAGAGATTTTTTTCAGCTAAGATGTCCTTTATGTAATTCCAACAAAAAAGAAGATATTGATGCGTGGGATAAAAGCCAAGAATATCTCGAAAGTGAAAACTTACTTGTATGGAATGAAAAATATTTGGATGATGTTTGTCCAAAATGTGCGTGGACACGTAGAGAATTAGAAGAAGAAGGTTTATTAAAAAGATATAATACTATGGTTGGTTGCGCAGGAATGCGGAGCGGTAAATCCATGACAGCAGGTTTTATAGCTACTTGGATTGAACATAACTGCTTGTTAGTGGATAACTTACAAACATATTTTGATGTAATTCCAAAACAAAGATTGGAAAACGCATTTCTTGCTACTACAGGAACACAGGCGAAGGATACAATATACGATGTTTATACTGTTTTAAGAGATTCTTCTCCCTGGATTCAACATTACAAACAAAATTTGGAAAGAATTCAAACAAGGGATGAATTTTATAAAGAATATGAAAGAGGTTCAATAGAGTATAGAGAAAAAAGATTGTTTATGATGAGTTTAAATTCAAACTCATCTGGATTGGCTGGAAGAACAAGAGTTGGTGGTTTTATTGATGAACTTTCAAGGTTTGATTTATCTGAGAGTAAAAGATCTGCTGATGAAGTTTTTACAGTTATTGATCATAGTTTGTTGACGGTACGGGCGGCAGCTAGAAGAAAATATTTACCTAACTGGGTTGGATTGATGATTTGTGTTTCGAGTCCTATTTCTGAAAACGATAAAACTATGCAATTATTGAAATCTTCTAAAAAAAGTAAAACTATTTATACATTTCATTATGGAACGTTGGATTTTAATCCTAAAATTACTGAAGAAGATTTAAAAGATGCATACGATACAGATGAATTAAAAGCAGAAAGGGATTTTGGTGCAAATCCTCCGGGCGGAGAAAATCCTTTAATTATGAGATGGGATGATTGGTTTGAAAAAAGTTGTGATAGGTGTTTAAGACCCAAAGGGGTATTTTCTCCCTATACGCCAGTTGATAGTTTTGGAAAAGAATATTTTGGAATGGTTTTGGATGCATTTACTGGAGATACTCATCAAAAATATTATTTAAGTTTGGATGCTGGAAAAAATGGTGACGCTTTTGCAATGGCAATGGCACATGGGGAAGATATTGAAGATAGTTTGGGGATTAAAAGATTTTTTACAGTTATGGATTTTATTATTCATATAAAACCTGCTAAAGAAAAATCTGTATATTTTAAAAGCATGATTGATATTTTTAAAAAATTAAAAAAGAAAATTACTATTGAAAAAGTTCAATATGATCATTGGCAATCAGAATCACAAATTCAAGATTTAAGAGATATAGGAATATGGGCAGAAGGTTATAATATAAAGGCATCAGATTATGAAAACATGATGACTGATGGTTATATGGGAATTTTAAAATTTTTACCTCCGCTCGGAAATCTTTCAGATGATGTTAAAACAATGGATTCACAAACAAAGTACTGGTGGGAAGCTAAATGTTTGGAACGTAGTTTTGATTTGAAAAGAGTAGATCATCCAAAGAAAGGAAGTAATGATCTGATTCAAGTTGCTTGTGGTGTTCATAGATTGGTTTCTCATAGTAGAATGCCCGAATCAGTATTGGATAAAAAGGAGAAAACAAAGCATTTATTTAAAAAATTTACTGATAGAAATGTAGGAATGGCTGGAAAACATGTTCAAGGTTTTAGTAGATGGGCGATAAATAAAAGATTTGGAGGTTAAAAATGAAAATTAGTATTAAAAATGTTTTTAAAGATTTGGTTAAAAAACAGGCCTTAACAAAAATGGATGAAATGGAAAAAGCTTGGAATAGTATGAATGATATGATGAAAGAGAAAGCATTTCGAGAGGTTAATATTGATTCAAGTTATAAAAAAATGGATTTTAAACAGATGCCAATGAATATTATTAATAAACTGTCAATTTGGATCTGTTCTGAGTTTTTTGGACCTGGACATCCTTTTTATCATAATGAGCCGAGGATAAAAAGGTCTTTTTTAACAGTTGATCAGGCGTATGAAAAAGCAAAGGTTTTACAAACAGGGAGAATTTTACCTCAAGAATCTTATGAAATTATTACTAATCAGTTAAAAGAAACCGATCTTTATCCTTTTACAACAAAATTAGTTTCTGTTGGAATTAGAGTTGCTTCTAAACATAAGACAACATCAGAATGTTTGTTTAATAAATTTTTTAAAAAATAGGAAAATTTTATGAACAGAGATTTAAATTACGCATATAAACCATTAAAAGAAATTATTGAAAAAGCTCTAGAAGTAGCAAAAACCAGAGGTTTGGGGGCTATAATAACCTCAGTGTGGCGTTCTTCTTCAGAACAGGATGCTTTGTATGCTCAAGGGAGAAAAAGTCTTACAGAAGTAAATACTGCTAGGAGTAATGTTGGATTGTCTAAAATAACACAGGAACAAAATGTAAAAGTTACATGGACAAGAAAATCTTATCATTCATGTGAACCAAAATCGATGGCAATTGATTTTTGTATTATTAAAGATAAAAAAGCAGTATGGGATATAAAAGCGGATATGAATTTTAATGAAATTCCAGATTATGAAGAATTTGCAAATATTTGCAAATCCTTGGATTCGAATATCGAATGGGGAGGTGAATGGGGAGATTATTGTCATATTCAATGGCAAGATGGGATTAACATAAATCAAGATGAAAAGAATAAAACAGATATAATAGAAAAAGAAAAACAGAATTTAATTTGCAGATTGATTAGTTTGTTATTTAAAAGGTTTACTAAAGATTAGGAGAAGAATGTAATGGTAGAATTTGATATTGAAAAATGGCCACAAAAGATTATTGATTCTTGTGATAATATTGTAATAGCTTGTTGTGGTGGCAAAATAAAATGGGTAAATAAAAAGTTTAAAGAAGTAACTGGTATATCTAAAAAAGAAGTTATAGGAAGATTAGCTGAAAATATAATGGGAAGAGATTTTAATATGATTAAGATTAAAGAAGCTTTTATAAAAATAAGTTCCAGAGAAATTCCTACGTGTTTTGGGAGTGTTTTTATAGCTTCAAAAACAAATGGATTGGAAGAAGAGTATAAAAAATTTAATGATCTTTTTAATGGGAACAAAGAAAAACTCGGAAGGATGAAATTGTTATGGCAGAAGACAAAGTAACCTATTCAGATTTAGAATTGTTAATGAAAAGCAATACTGAAACACAAAAATTATTTTCAGAAGTGCTTCACGCCTTTGAGATGTCTGCCAAAGATAGCAAAACTCTTTTGAAAAATTTGAGTGAATGCGGAAGTACTCCTGTAATAAATTTACTTAATGAAATAGTTGTAAAATTGAATGATCTGGAAAAAAAGGTCTTTAAATGGATTATTGCTTTGGCTGCTATTTTTACGTTATTATCTGTTTTAATAAATTTAATTATTGGGTAAAATTATGGCTTTTATTTTAAACAATTATAAAGAATTTTTCGATCAAATAAAAGAACCTTTGAGAGAAAAATGGGGCTATAAGGAAGATGAATCCAATCTTGTCGTAGAAATTTTTTGGTTATATGGGCAATTGGAAAGAATAAAGAATATTTCAGAATTTTTGTTGGATGGAATTCCTAAGTATAAAGAAAAATAAAATTTATTACGTTATAATTCGTTAAATTTTCACCTATAAATGATAGTATTATGTTTTGGAGTTTTAAATGAAAAAGAAATCTTTGTTTTTGGCGCTGACACCTATTTCTATGGGTGTTATTCCACAATTAACAACACATTTTGGAAAGTCATTGTTGAAAGTTAGAAAAAATGTTTTTAATGTTCGAAGTCTTGATAAAAAGGACATAGAGGATTATATGGAATATTTAAGAATTCCAAAAGGGGCGTATGAAGTAGGAATTGGAGAAGTTTCTAAATGGCCTTTTTCAGTTAAAATATCTAATGTTATGTCTGAAAAAGATATTTCAGAATGTCCTTATTGTGGAAGGAAAATGAAATATGCCGTACTTGATAAGAAGGCGGGTTTTATTAAAACCTTGATTTTAGGATCGTTAAAAAGTTGAAAGTTGCTAGTGCTTTAAGTTTTAATTTTGGATTAATTAAAATAGTTAAAATTTTAGAGGATTGGGTCAAGAGTAATTATAAATGAAAAAAGGTGATGAAGCTAGAAGTTTTATTAAGAAAAGGACAAGAGAAAAAAAACTGGCAAAAAAAAGAAAGAATAGAAGGAAAAATCAGCAAGTATGTGAAAGAACTCCTTTACCTCTGCCAAGTGTTTATTATCAAAGTGTAGATATAAAATTTGATAAAGATTGTCCTGTTTGCAATATTGATAATGAAGATTTAGTATATGATATACATTCGTGGAAATTTTCAGAAAATAAAACATACAGAGATATTAAAAAAAGAATTGATGAAATTTATCCAGATTTAAAAATAAATATAAACCATTTAAGAAAACATTTTGAAGAACATTTTCCAGTGGAAGGAGCGGTACAATTGGAATTATTTACAAGAAATGGAGAGGGAAAGGTTTCGGAATATTTTAAGGGAGCAGTAGAACAGAGAGTAAAACCTGCCAATGAATTGGAAGATTTGTATGGCAGGGTTACGAATTGGTTGAATGTATTTGAAAAAAGACGAGTTCGTGAGGAGACTGGAGAGTTGATTATTTCCAGAGATGATTTGGATGGGTTTGTAAAATTAAGCGCAGAACTACGAGGAATTTTAACAGAATTAAATAAAATAAAACAATCTAATGCTATGGCAAAGTTTTGTGTACAAGGATTTATGAGTCGTTTTATAGAATCTTTGTTAAAAGGTTTAAATGATGAAATACAAGGAATGTATCGAGAAATAAATACAAGATTTGGTGGCGGAAAAGAATTAGAAAATATAACAAATAAAATGAGAGATGTGTGGGCAAGGCAAATCAAGGATTCTGCAAGAATGGCTTTGATTGAAACTTGTAAAGAGTTCGGACTTAAATAGGAGAAAGCTTTTGATCGTATTAGCTGATAAATATACAAAATTGAGTAAAATTAAAGATACATCTGCGGATATATCTGATTTAATGAAGCAAGAAACAAGGAAAGCAATGAGTCAGTTTAAGCCCAAGGTGGGACGATTATCCCAAACTAATAAATCTTCTTTAATGTCTGACGTAAAAAGAGATTTACAAGCTTCTTCAGGGGCAGAAACTTTTTTCAGCTTTCCATTTGCTTACGATCCTGCTACATCAAGTGTAGATAGAATGTGGTTGCCTACTGATCGAAGAGAACAAAACAGATATTGGCGAACTTTTTATGCTACGGATCCACTTTGTGGAAATGTCATGGATATGTATTCAGAATTGCCTATTTCAGATTTTGAATTGAGTGGAGATGGTATAGAAGGTGATGTAAAAAAGTTGTATGAAGATATGTGTCAAGAATGTGATATTATGCAGACACTAATCTTTATGATCAAAGAGTTTTTGATATTGGGTGAAGTTACTCCCCATTGTTTTTTCAAAAAGTCAAAAGGAATTTGGACTCACATTACTATTCACGATCCAGATCATGTTGAAGTGTTTGACAGTCCCCTAGTTGATCATGATCCTGTAGTGGAATTAATACCCGATGATCAAATGAGAAAGATTTTTACTTCTTCTGATCCACGAATGATGGAATTACGACAAAGAATTCCAAAAGAAATAATGACAAGATTGATTTCTAGAATGAATATCCCCTTATCGAATTTAAATTGTACTTTTATTCCTAGAAAGGCGCATCCTTATTATGTAAGAGGAATGAGTATTTTATCCAGATTATTTAAAATATTTATTTATGAGGATGCAATTTATGATGCTTCGATTGCAACAGCGAGACGTCATGCAGGACCGTTAAAAATAGTTAAATTGGGCGATCCAGCCAGTGGGTGGTTACCAGAACCTGGAGAAGAGGATAGAGTAGCGGAGTTATTAGCTCAATCAGAATTAGATCCAAATGCTTTTTTGATTTATCATTACGGGATCAATTTTGAGGCGTTTGGTACGACTGATAAAATAATGAATATTGGAAAAGAATGGGATTGGATAGAAAGAGCTAAATTATCAGGAATGGGAATAAGCAAGGCATTTGTAACCGGTGAAGTTACATACGCTTCTGCAGAAAAAGGTTTGGAAGTGTTTTTAAGTAGATTATTGACTTTAAGGCAATTATTTGAAAACTTATGGTTAAAACCAAAGTTTTTTAAACCAATTGCTCAGATAAATCAATTATACATGCCGACTCCCGCAGAGGTTTCTCATCGAATTAAAATTAGAAAAGGAAAATCAGAAAGACGTTTAATTGTACCAGATATTGAATGGCAAAAAACTTTAAGACCTGCAGTTGATCAAGATAAAATGGATGCTTTTATGAAATTAAAAGAGAAAGGATTTCCAGTTTCTTTTTCAACAACAATGTCTACTGCGGGACTTGATTTTAAAGAACAAGCAAAAATGACTAAAGAAGAAAATGAATTTTTACAGAAAGAGGGGTTGGCGCCCGCTGGCGAAGAAGAGACGGGTGGAATGCCTGGTGGAATGCCTGGTGGCGGAACTCCACAAGGCGATGGGATGGCCAAAACGCCATCAGTAACTCCCGCGCCAGATGGATTGCCTGGATTTCCAGCCTCGAAGGAAGAAATTAAGGAAGAAAAGAAAGATTATTATTTGGCAGGAGTTGGAAATAGAAAGCAATTGGAAAAAAACATGAAAGATAATTATATGGAAGAAAATGATTTAGAAGGGTTTGGTGTTTTTGCAGAATTTAAAACACCTTTGATTAACGATCCGCATAATTATAAAAGCAGAGAAGATTGGCAAAAAGCTCTTTATTATTCAAAAATACCTCAAGATGCCAAAAATTATATTAAAAATTTAGAAAATTCTATTTCAGATGGATGGGAACATTCTTTTGATGGTATGTGGAATCAGTTGGAATCAAGAATTGGTAGATTTGGTGTTGATAATATTTCTTCGAACGATGTTAATAATTCTGTTGTTGATAGTATATTAGAACACATGAAAAAAATGGATTCATCTTTGATAGATAATTCTTTAAATGGTATTTTTCATAATGGCAAACTTTATTCATACGATGCTTTAAATTTTGAAGAGTATAAAAAGAAAAAAAGTTTTAAAATTTCTGCAGTAACTATTGATACTATGGAAGATGATTTGGTTCTTCGGCACATGAAAGAAAGATTGGAAAATCATCTTGCAGTTGTTACAAATGATGATATAAGAATGGCCATAACTGAGAAAGTAAAAGAAGCTTTGGGAGACGCTATTTCAAAAAGTGCAAGCGCTGCTGAATTAAAAAAAGCAATAAAATCTATTTATCATAATGCAGTATGGAAATTGCAGCAGGCAGTAAGAACCGAAGCTACTAACAATTTTACATTTGCAACTTTGTTAGGTTTTAAAGAACAAGGTATTAAAAGAGCAAAATGGAATGCACATAATGATAATACTACTTGTTCAAAATGCAGAGGTTTAAATGGTTTAGAATTTGATGTAGATTATTTATTAAGTTTGGGAAATCATCCTTTAATAAAAATGGCCCATCATCAGTGCCGCTGTTGGTTGACAGCAGTGATAAATCATATTGATTGGGATAGAATAGAAAAACAATATGCACAAACTAGGACAAAATTTCAAACTCCTACAAAAATAGATTATCCTGTTGAAACAAAAAAAACTTTTATAACACAGAATAATCAATTTAAAAATGTACCAGTAGAATATGAAAAACCTATAAAAGCAGTTCAGAATAGAGTGCAAAAAGCTTCTTTTATAGATGAATGGCCAAAAGAAATTGAATTTGTTGTAGATGTTGCAGATTCTCCAGAATTTATAAAAGTATATGGAAAAAGAGATGATTTAAATAACAGGATTCAATATTGGAAAGATGCATCTGGAAAAGTATGGATATCAAATTTTTATATTAAAGATAAGGATCCTCAGATAGCTATTACCAAAATATGGGCAGAAAATATATGGCCGAAAGTAAGTGAATATTGGAAAGAAGTTTATGAAGAAAAAATGAAACCAAAAAGAATTCCTGATTTATCACAAGAAACAGTAGAAAGAATTTCTAATGTTTTAAAACCGATTCCAATTATTCTTCCTTTTAGAGTTGGAATGATGAGGGGAATAAGTTTAAACAAAAAGTTTCGAGAACAAAATGATGAAATGGTTCGAGAGGCATTGAGAGATGTTCAAATAAATGATAATGATGTAGAAAAGATTATAACATGGAGGGGAATAAATCCTAGTTGGACAACTACTGGAAATAGTGTGGAAGTTGGACAAAGAGATTTACAACAAGAAGGTTTTGTAAGTGAATTAGCAAAAAGGTCAGCAAAAGATTTATTTGTTGAAAGTTTAGGAACTTATGTAGGTGATGGATTTTTATTAAACTTTAGAGATCCGTGGAGTTATGAACATTTAAAAAATACTATTTTTAAAGGTAAGGAGTTTATGTAATATGAGTGAAATTAAAAATGATGAAAAGATTGAAGCTTATGGTGTAAAAGGTATGAATAACATATCTTGGAGAAAAATATTTTTATCAGTAAAGGATTTGAATAAATGGGTGGATAAAAATGATGCGACAGTTAATGGTACTAGAAAAATTGGATCAATGAAAATAAAAATGGCCGATGCTGCAAATCCAGTGACAAAAATATTATGGTTAAAAGGCCCAAATAAAAATAAGTTTGATTGGATGAAGATGGATATGATTAAAAAATATTTACAGAAAGATAGGGATATTTTGGTATTGGCAAACAAAAACATTGATAACAAATAAAAAGGAAAGTTAATGATACACATTGCATTGATAGTAAAAAATGGAAGTAATATTGGAATAGCAGGACATGATACTTCGACTGGAAGGATTGTATATAAATTTATACCAAGTGCTCAAGTGTGTGGGGATTTGATTGATTTATGGACAGATAGAACAATCATTTCCGAATCAATGGAAAATGAAGAACCTGGAAAAGGTAATTTTGTATTAAAGACAAGGGTAACATCTTCTGAAAAAGAATATTTAAGTAATTTGTTGGCAAAGACTATTCAGCCTCCTTATTCAGTGAAATACATAGAAGTTTTGAATCAAGGAGATTTATCTAACTTGGTATTAAATGAATTTGAAGAATTGATATAGGAGGAGAAAACTATGAATAGAATATCAATGATGGAAATTTTAGCGACTTTTAAAAATACGTATGATTTGGGAATGTCTTGGTGGGAAAGGTGGAAGGCAAAAAACAAACAATACAATTATCATAGTACAGGAAGTGGGTTACTTTTAGTTTATGAGAAGGGCAATAATAAACATGTTTTAACTTTTTATCCAAGAATTGGGAAAGTTTTTACAGATATGAGTTTAGATAATATGAAAACAGGTCAAAAGAATTTCACTGCAATATTCGAGATATTGAAAGCTAAAGGAGTTAATAAACCCTCGGCAGAAGATTATGCAAGAAAAATAATTACTGATTCTAATTCTTATCAAGGTAATAAACTTAGAGAAAGAATTTATAGTAGATTAAATGATTTATGGGAATTAAATGAGGCCGATAGAAGGAAATTAGTTAATCAAATTATGGATGAATTGTAGATTAAAAGTATAAACCCTAAAAGAGAGGTGTTATGAAAAAGAAATTAAGTATTGTATTATTTTTAATTATATTTTTGGTATCAAGCTGTGTGTTTATAATTTCTGAAAGTATGAATTACGACAAAGCATTGCATGAATTAAAAAGAAGTTGGGTTTTATTGAGAACAGATTTTAATCAATCTCCGATAGAAGATAGAATTGTGATAATGTCTTTAGCTATGATAGCAAATGGAATTGAGGGTGGAATATTGGGAATTGAAGAATTTATGGAAGTGATTGATTATAGTTCTGAAAGAGAAGTAATTATGTTGAAAGAAGATTTTAAAAATACATTGCTTTTAATAGATATATTTGATCAAATGTTTTCAGAAGCTTTAATTGTTTTAGAAGAGGAGAAAAAAGAAGTAATTCCAGAGATCATTCCAGAGACTGAACAAGAAGAAGGTTTTTCTATATAATGATTATTTTAATGTAAAGGAGCACGGCGCAGAGAATGTTAAACCTTTAATGGAATTTTATAAAACCAGAATTAAAATTTAGGTTATAATCTGTTAAATTCTTGCATATACTGTGTATATCTGTATTGAATTTGTTTAAAAACGGAGGTATTTTTATGAAAGTATGTGAAAAATGTGGAAAGAAAACAAATGAAAATGAAAAATGTGCTTGTGAAATGGTAAAAAAAGGCTTTTTAAAGAGAGGAACTTCAAAATTAATGGGAATATTAAAAAAAGTTCACGAAGAATAATCATAAGGAGAATTTTAAATGCTTAAAAAGTTTGCCAGTGTACAGATTTTGGGATGGAAAAGTTTAGATCATAAAAAGACTGCTAAAACAAATTATGGAGAAAAATATAAATCATATTATTTGGATGGAAGTCCTTCTCTTAATGTAAAAGCAGCTTTGGACGATGTGGGAGATATTTATAATATTTCAAAGGATCCTAAAGATTATGAATTGATTGTAGTAAGGGCAGTCGAAGCAGACGAACCAAACGCAAATGGCGATGCTTTTCCTAATGAAGAATTATTAAGATTTGATCCAGAACAGGGTCAAAAAATATATAGAACTTTTAATTTAAAACCACATCATGTAAATCATCAATCAGATAATCCTAAAATGGCAAGAGGAGTTATATTAGATTCTCATTATAATGAAATGAATGATGGAAAAGCGTTTGTTGAGATTTTAGTTGCAAGCGATAAAAGCAAAGATCCAATTTTGGTTAAAAATATAATTTCTGGAAAACTTGATAAATTTAGCATGGGATGTCACTGTGATTACACCGAGTGTTCAATTTGTGATCATAAAGCATATAATGAAATGCAGTTTTGTGAACATATTGCAAATCATAAAATGGCTAAAATTGCTGGAAAATTAGCTTATGAA
>Ga0210003_1002463_pt1 | contig 15586 bp, 15 predicted proteins | sample LantaG_FD_182804 | JGI IMG/M metagenome (GOLD analysis project Ga0210003, IMG submission 182804) | Deep subsurface microbial communities from Baltic Sea to uncover new lineages of life (NeLLi) - Landsort_02402 metaG (SPAdes) (version 2) | ecosystem: Environmental > Aquatic > Marine > Oceanic >... | reverse complement strand
GCTCAAAAAAAACCAGCGACGCCCCTTGCAGTTTTTAGAAGATGCCATCATAGCTTTTTATCGAAAAATGCCTCCACCTTCAATCTCTCTATCTCTAGGGATTTGAGCCCTATAGGTGAACATTTACATAGAATCATTGCGTTCTTTTTCTTATAATTATGAGACATGTCAATGGTCAGAAAAACATTTTGACTCTGTTTATAGAGCTAAATGGGTACCTCAGAAAATTCCTACGCTCATTATGGCTGGAGAGGAAGCTCTATTAACTCCCTTGCGGTTGTTTGAAAATGAACAAAGGTTTTGCCGAGATAACATTGTATGTAAATCGATAAAAAAAGCTGGGCATTATCCGTGGATTGAAAACCCTAGAAAAGTTGCCGAAGAATTTAAAGTGTATGCACAGCGGCTGAAAGAATGAAAAAGGGCGGGATTTTTTCGGCCGGAATGGAGGCGTTCGAGAATCGAACTCTCGTCCCTGAGGCCCTCGGTCCATTCATTGCTGCGCAAGAGCGGATCTTTTTCCCCAGAAGGCCCTCTTCATCCTCACCAAACTTTACAAGTTTGCCTCGGGCTCCAGAGGCCCAACTGAGCAAAAATCTCTAGCCCACATCTTGAAAGCAATGGCCCTCGGACCTCCCGCCAACTTCTTGAAGTTGGCTAAGTGTTCTTGAGCTCGATCTCTCCACCTCCAAATAAAAAGACCGGTCGAATGACCGGTCTTTATTGGAGGTGGAGAGAATCGAACTCTCGTCCTTATACAACTTCAGCAAAAATGACTACATGCTTAGCGCCTTCAAATTGCAGTTGTTTCTGATGGAAGGTGCCACATATGGGAAACAACCCGCCTTTTATAAGTTTCAAATGGTAATCCGAAAAAGCGTAAATGGATCGCATTCAAACCAGAAAAAATAACAGTGATTCTAAAATGCCTGGTACATTCTAGGTCACCGTGCTGCTCAGACTGTTAGGTCTTAAGCTGCAAGAGCTAATTTCGCAGGAGCGAAATCAACTTCGACAAGTTTTTTGTCATTTGTGTGTTTGCCAGATGATTTAAGAGGCCAACTGACGTCCTCTGCATGCCACTTATGTTTCTATTGTCAAGTCGAAACCAGTGCACCCCCATTAGTTAGTTTAGCATAATGTAAACTTTTTTTCAAGTTTACATAGGTCGTTGGTGTTCAAGGACTTCCACTTAAAGGTTTATCTTAAAGTATACCTGACCTATAATCCTAGCCATTATTATACAACAAGTTACGTTCTATGTCGAGTGCACAACCACTTACTGTTTTCTCTGGGCTCTTAGGCTCGATCCATGAGGGGCTCAATAAGTACCTTCCTGAGTCCTCTGATAAGGGCAGGGTCTTAGCGGAATCTTCGGCGCTGTTTCAGCTTTCTTCTGCGAGTTTAAAGAATGTGGCTTACGCGTTCTTTGAAAAGGGTTTTTCTCCTATTCAGATGCTCGCTTCTCGGATCACTTTTTTCGAGGCTGGGTGTATGAGCTTAGCCAGTACGATGGTGAATCTCTTTATTGCTCTTGTCTATACGGGCCTGTGTGTGACGACGCTTGGAATTTCTTTTGGACTGCGCTCAAGATGTAAGATTCATTGGATGCATGTAATGTACGGAGTAGTAGCTACGGCAATTTGCGCATGTGGTGTGCTCAGCCCCTATTATGGCATTGGTCTCAATGGCTATTTGGTCGTCAGCGAAATCCGAGCGTTTAAGTACTGTTACCAAAAAGACATCTCTCGTAAGGAGCGATTATTGGTAGAATATGTGCAGCAAGTAGCAAAAGACCATAGACATATAATGAAGCAATTTATTGAGGCTAGAACAGATCGTTGGATATATGACGATCAAATTCAACCTGCTCTTTCCCATATTGAGGGGAGGATCCATTCAGCTAAACGGATGAAGGACTTAACGACCCTAGCTTCTGATATTTTTTATCAGTGGCCAAAAATGGGCACAAGCGATAACCCCCGAAATAATTAAACATGTTTAATACAAATCAAAAAGAGACATTTCCCGCTCGGGAAGAGAGAATATTAGAATTTTGGAATCAATCTGAGATTTTTGCTTCTTCTCTTGCCGCTCGGAAGGAAGGACCTCTCTTTTCTTTTTATGATGGTCCTCCTTTTGCAACGGGTCTTCCTCACTATGGGCATTTGCTTGCGGGAACGATTAAAGATGTGGTTCCCAGATTCAAGACGATGCAGGGGTATTATGTCCCTCGGCGTTTTGGATGGGACTGTCACGGTCTTCCTGTGGAAAATGAAATTGAGAAGGCTCAAGAGCTTTCTGGCGGACCTGAGATTGAGACATTTGGGATCGATAAGTTCAACGAAGAGTGTCGCAGCATTGTTCTCCGCTTCACAGAGGAATGGAAGAGTACGGTGAGCCGGATGGGGCGATGGGTTGATTTTGATCAAACTTATCGAACAATGGACGCTTCTTTTATGGAGAGTGTCTGGTGGGCCTTTTCTCAAACTTATGCCAAGGGGCTTGTCTACGAAGGTTTTAAGGTGATGCCCTATTCGGCAAAACTTGGAACGCCTCTTTCCAATTTTGAGGCGAACCTCAACTACCAAGATGTCGATGATCCTTCCTTGACCGTTGTTCTCCCTTTTTCAAGCGATCCTCGTACTGCTTTTCTGGCTTGGACGACAACGCCTTGGACCCTCCCTTCCAACTTGGCTCTTGCGGTTGGACCAGACATTGATTACGTCAAAATCTATTCCAAAGAAAGTGACCAGTTCTACATTCTAGCCAAAGCGCGGCTGAATGCCTATTTTAAGAGCTCAGAAGAGTACGAAATTGTTGAGGAAATGAAGGGGAGTCAACTTGCTGGCATACATTACGAGCCTCTTTTTCCCCACTTTGCTCACAAAAAACAAGAGTCTGCTTTTCAAGTTCTCGTCGATGATTTTGTGTCGACAGAGGATGGAACAGGTATAGTCCACATGGCTCCAGCGTTTGGAGAGTCCGACTTTTTCATTTGCACGGCAGCTGGAATTGAGCTGGTTTGCCCGGTTGACCAAAATGGAAAATTCACGAAAGAGGTCCCCGAATACTTGGGGATGTTTGTCAAAGATGCCGACAAAGATATTATCAAAAGACTCAAAGAAGAAAAAAGGGTATTTCGCCACACGCAAATCCGCCACCGCTATCCTTTTTGCTGGCGTTCAGATACTCCTTTAATTTACAGAGCCATGCGTACTTGGTTTGTCTCGGTCGAAAAGATCAAAGACCGCATTCTTAAAAACAACGATGATATCCACTGGGTCCCTGGCCACATCAAACACGGTAGGTTTGGCAAATGGCTAGAAAATGCGAGAGACTGGGCGATCTCGCGCAATCGCTATTGGGGTACACCAATCCCGATCTGGCGTAGCGCTGATGGTGAAGTGATTGTGATCGGTAGTGTCAAAGAACTCGAAGAGCGAACTGGTAAAATGATCGATGACCTCCACCGTCACTTTATTGATGACTTGACCTTTGAGGAGAACGGCAAAACGTTTAAGCGGATCCCCGAAGTATTTGACTGCTGGTTTGAATCAGGCTCGATGCCTTATGCCCAAAATCATTATCCGTTTGAGAATGAAGAAAAAACCATGGAGGCCTTCCCAGCTGATTTTATTGCGGAAGGGCTCGATCAAACGCGAGGCTGGTTTTATACGCTTAATGTCCTCTCGACAGCCCTTTTTGATAAACCCGCTTTCAAAAACGTAATTGTTAACGGGATCATCTTGGCAGAAGATGGCAACAAAATGTCTAAGCGGCTGAAAAACTACCCCGATCCAGGCAAAGTCATCAATGAATATGGCGCCGATGCCATCCGCCTTTTTCTTTTGGGAAGTGGCGCGGTAGAGGGTGAAGATTTGCGTTTTTCAGAAAGGGGAGTCGAGCAGGTAATCCGCTCCGTTCTCATCCCTTTTTGGAATGCTCATGTTTTCCTCTCGACCTATGCAACCATCTACAAATGGGAGCCCGAGGGCCAGGTAAAAAAGCCTAGTGCTGATATCGACCGGTGGATCCTCTCTCTCTTGCAAAAACTTAACCTTGATGTAACCAGCGCAATGGAGCGGTATGAGCTGCGCGCTGCAGTAAATCCATTGCTGGCCTTTGTCGACTCTCTTACGAATTGGTACATCCGCAGATGTCGCACAAGATTTTGGGCAGATGAGGATTCTCAAGACAGACGAGAAGCCTTTAGTACGCTCTACCAAGTCATCCTTACTTTAAGTAAAATCGCCGCCCCCTTCATTCCCTTTTTGACAGAGGCGATCTATCTGCAATTGCGCAAAAATTCAGATCCAAAATCGGTCCACCTCTGCGACTATCCACTCGTAGATAATTCTTTGCGTGATGAAGAACTCGAAAGAGAAATGGCTTCCGCACAAATCGTTGTGAGTAACGCCCATGCCCTACGCAAAGAGCATAAGCTTAAAGTACGCCAGCCCTTAAAAACGGCCCATGTGATCACAGCAGATGAAAAAGCACTGGTCGCCCTCAAGAGACAAGAAAATCTGATCGCCGAGGAGCTCAACGTCCACACGGTTACATTCTCTGGCAAGGAAGAGGAATTTGTTGCGCTCATCTGTAAACCCAATTTCCGTGTTCTCGGCAAAAAAGTAGGCCCTAAAATGCGCGCCGCTCAAGAGACCATCAAAAACTTTGATCAAAAGAAGATGGCTACACTACTTGGTGGATCAACGCTTGACATCGACCTAGAGGGCGAGATCTTCACCCTCACTCCCGAAGACGTTGCTGTTGAAAGACAGGTGCGTGAGGGACTCGTTGCTAAGTCAGAAGATGGAATCACCGTTGCTTTAGACACTGAGCTTACCGAAGACCTTCTCTTAGAGGGGATCGCTCGAGAGCTCATTAACAAAATCAACACCATGCGCAGAGATGCCGGCTTTGCCGTCACTGATCGGATTGAAATCGGCATGGAGACAACCGACCGTGTGAAAAAGGCCCTTGAAAAACATCAAGAGTTCATCATGAATGAGGTTCTGGGCGTTAGCTTGTCCTTCAAAGTGGAAGAAGGAACCGAGTGGGACATCAACGGCGAGAAAACGAAAATCTCACTTCTACTTCCCGAGTAGTCTAGAAAGCAGCGACTTTTTAAAAAGCTTCTTCTCTAGATAGACAACGCTAGGGTGATTCGGTTCGATCTCTTTGGCCTTAACAAAATAGGGAAGAGCATCTTCTCTCATCTTTTTGGCCAAATAGTAATAAGTCATCATGATCAGAAACCCTCGAAACTCACTCGTGTGAAAAATTTCCTTTTCTGGGCACAGCTTCTCTAGATCAAACGTAGGAAAAATGTCTGGGATCAACCCCAGTTTCTTCTTCCGGATGCATTGATCTGCGTAGTTGATGCGTGCAAAAAGATACTCAGGGTACTTCTCAAACGTATCTTTGATGAGATTTTCAGCCTCTACCACTCGGTAATTTTGGATGTGGGCAAAAGTAAGTAAATTGATCACTTCTGGCACAGAGGTGTGCTTTTGCCCAAAAGCCTTCACTTCGCTATAGACAGCGCGCGGACGTGTTTGCACCTCTTCTAAAAGCTTTAAGTAGCGCCCTAGCTCATCACCCTGGAGTCTTGTCTCTAAGCCATCAGGCATAGAGCCAAACGAGATTTGATACTGTTTACCTTCAAATTCTACTTCTTGCATGACCGCATCCTAACACAATGAGACTTGAAAAAAAACAGCATTAAAAAATAGAATACTCCCATCTAAAAAACCTTAGGAGGCGATCCATGGCAGCAGCGGCAGCAGCGACATCGACACCAGCAGTTACATTTGAAACATTTGATGAAAAATGGGAAGAGATGGTTCAAACGGTTCAAGAGGGCGCAGTACAAGAAGTAGCTTTTGGTGAATCGGTCCCGATTGCTAAGGCATCTATCGATGACCTAACGGCTGCTGTCCAAGCTAGAATTGATGAGGTTGGAGAGGGCGATGCATGCACGAAGGATAACGTCGATGCAGCCAGAGGCTTTATCGAGCTAGCGGCCGTTTTGCAAACTCTATTTACAAAGCTTCAGGAAAACAAAGCATTCTTCGACGAGCATGTACAGGTTCTTGCGAGCCAATCTGATGGAGAATCAAGAGCGAAGGTTCTCGCAGATTTAGGCATATCTAGTTCTGATGTATCTCGAGTTCTTTCAGAAAGAGATGAGAAATATGCTGCATTAGTGGTGAAAAGAGACATGCTAGGGTCCTGGACTACAGAACTTGAGGGCAAGCTGTCTGCACTAACAGAAAAAGTAGACGCTCTAAAAGCAGCCATTATCCCGGGAGAAGGAGGCTCTGATTCCTCTCTTTTTGATCTTGAAACGGACCCAGCTGCTTTTTTTAAAGCAAAAGCACTCCTCGCTCCCATTATGGGGGGGGTAGTTTCAAAGGATTCTGCTCGTGCTATTTTAGAGGCAGGGCAGGCGCTTGCAGAATTTGCAGGTCAGGTTGATCCTCAGCAAACCAGCTATGAATTTGTAGCTGTTGGGAGCGATGGAAGTGGTGCGAGTGGAGATTAAACAATAAACAAAGGAGGAAATTATGGCAGCAGTAGCAGGAGCGGGAGCGGCAGGAATGCAACCCGAAGAGTTTAGTGGAAGACCGATGCCACACACTCTTGCAGATTTTAATAATCTGCTTGATCAACAAGTAGAATTTTTTGATGCAAATGGAGAAAAGGTAAAGTGCTGCTTTTATGCAGCATTTAAGAATTTACAACCTTGCGCCCAGGGACTTCAGGAGAGGGTGTTAGCTAGGATAACTCATTACGAAGATGCTGAGGTAACAGCAAGTATTCATAGTGAGCTTGAAAAATTCGAAGAACATTTCAATCAAGTGGCTGTAATGGTTGCACTTGCTAAGGTGGTTCATAGACAGTTCCAAGAAATGAGAGCTTCTTTTGATGAAGCTTCAACATTTGGTGACATAGCAAAGCCAATTATGAACAAAGCTGATATTGAGCTAGTCTCACGAGATATTGAGCACACTGCCAATACCACAGAAAGGGACTATTTACAAAAGGGAACGATGTATTCTTACCTCCCCAATCATATGCAGAGTTTTAGAGAACTAGCGACAGCTCAAAAGCTTGATGCTTCAGATGTAACAGAATAAATACACAAACCAATTCAAACACCTCAGTTGGTATTACCTCATTTCTTTTGGAATGAGGTTTTTTTATGTTTGTGGGAAAGTTGTTCATAAGTTGTGGAAAAAGCTAATAGATAGGAAGATCCGAAGTTTTTAATGGCTTTTAAGAGGTTTGTGAAAAGTTTGTAAAGTCTTAGTATAACTCATTGGAAAACAGTAGCTTGCGATAGAGTCTCCTATGAGCTCATAGAGGGCTCATAGGGAGTTTCATAGGGCGAGGAGCCTATGCGGAAAACTTGTTCATAAGTGGCTTTATTTAAGTAGTTGAACGGGAGATTGAATACCGCTGCCAGAATCAACAGCACGTATTTTAAAGGTGTAATGAGGGTGTTGTACTTCCATCCAGTAGGGAAAGGGAAAGGCGGGCTCCTCTGCATCGAGATAGAGCTCGAAGATACAGCCAGCGAGTTGGGTTTTGTCGCCAGGCCATTTGGCGCGCAATACTTCGTAATCACATTTTCTGTTTGTTTTGCCGTCGCGAGTTAGTTGTGGCTTCCAAAACTTGCGCCGGTCGATTTCACCTGGCATAGGTGCGGGGCCAATTTTTTTTCGTTCTATGTCACGAGAAGGTTTGAAGGGGAGGGAGAGGAGTTCTCCAAAAAAGTAATCGGACTTTTCGATGAAGAGCCATTGGCTTTCGAGGTACGAAAAAGATTTTTGAAGAGTGTTTTTGTCGAGGTCTAAAGCAAAGCCGGTCCAGGAAGCGGCGCCAGGGGCTTTGTTTTCCACCCAGTTCTTCCAATTGATTTTTTTCAGGTCTATGTTGCTGGCTTCTACGATGATCTCTTCTAGGGTGATTTGTGGAGCTTCAAGGTGGCGTACGAGCATGAGCGAGTAGCTCTTGCCTTGTTGGGTAACAATAAAATCTCCAGGGTTTGCTTTTAGTAAGCGATCTTTAATTGTTACATCGGCAAAAAACAGCGATGGAATTAAGAGTAATAGTAAAGTGATCTTACGCATGGTTACTGAAGTGTACGATTTTGTGAGTGAAAATGCAATACCCTTGTCGAATAAAAATTTTCTCTGATAGAGTGAATCCTATGATGATGCAACTGGCAATTCTTTTTTTTCTTAGCGTAGGTACGTGGCAAGATGAGGTGAAGCAGATTGATCAGCAGATTGAAAATTTGCAGGATCTGCAAGGCAAACTCCGCTCGGATGCTAAAAAAAAGGCCAATAAGGCTATGCGTTGGCAATTTCAAAATGAAAATTATTCAGATGCCCGTAGGGCCTGGGATCAAGTGGCAGCAGCCAAGCAGAAGGTCCAGGAGCTGCAGGATCAGATCGACGATTTAGAATCCAAAAAACAAAAGATTTTAAAAGAGCATGGGGAAAAGTCTCCTTAAGGATGTATATCGCGACTCTCTGAGTCTGCTGACTGATCTCTATGAGATCACGATGGCATATGCCTATTGGAAAGATGGCTTGCAAGATAGAGAAGCGGTTTTTCAGCTTTTCTTTCGCAAATTTCCTTTTGGCGGGGCTTATGCGATCGCAGCTGGCATGCAGACAGCTATCGAGTACATAGAAAATTTCGCATTTGCACGAGATGATCTTGAGTATTTAACTGAGCTGAAAAATCCGGCTGGAGGTCCTCTTTTTGAAATAGAATTTATCGAATTCTTAAGAGATCTCAAGATGGAGGTGGATGTCGATGCAATGGAGGAGGGGACTCCTGTCTTTCCGTATGAGCCGATCATTCGGGTTAAGGGGCCGATCATCTGCGCTCAGATTTTGGAATCGGCGCTCTTAAATATCCTCAATTTTCAAACGCTCATTGCAACGAAGGCCTCGCGTGTTTGTAGGGCGGCTGGTGGCGATCATGTGGTGGAATTTGGCCTGCGTAGGGCACAGGGCATCGATGGCGCGATCTCTGCATCGAGAGCGAGTTTTATTGGGGGGTGTCATTCGAGCTCCAATGTTCTAGCTGGAAAGCTTTTTGGGATACCAGTGATGGGAACTCATGCCCATAGTTTTATCATGGCTTGCGACTCCGAAAAGGAGGCATTTCGCTCCTTTGCAAAGTTCTTGCCAGAAAATTGTATTTTTCTCATTGACACGTACGACACTTTGAAGGGAACTGAGCGGGCTATTGAGGTGGCAAAAGAGGAAAAGATTAAACTTATTGCTGTTCGCCTTGACTCTGGAGATCTGCAGGATTTGAGCAATGCGGTACGTAAAATGCTCGATGATGCCGGTCTTTTCGATACGAAAATCATGGCTACTAATGAGCTGACCGAGCAGCTCATCGCTGACCTCAAAGCTCAAGGCGCAAAAATCTCGATTTGGGGCGTAGGGACGAATCTTGTCACAGCAAAAGATCAACCTGCATTGGATGGGGTGTATAAGCTCAGCGCTGTGCAAGGGGCAGATAAAGAGTGGAAGTATCGGCTGAAAATTTCAGAGCAGGTGATCAAAACAACCAACCCGGGAATCTCGCAAGTACGTCGCTACTTTGATGATAAGGGATACGTTGCTGACATGCTCTACGATGAGAATAAGGGGCCGGGTGACGTGATTTTCCATCACACTGAGCAAGGGGTAAAAAGGGAAGTGAAGAAGAATTGGCGGCATAAGGATTTGCTAGTGCCGATGCTCAAAAAGGGGAGGGGCGTTTATCCTTTTCCATCACTAGAGCAGATGCGCGCGCATACGTATCAAGAGCTAGACAAATTTCCAACTGGGATGCGACGTTTTAATAACCCGCAACCCTACTTTACGGGCATTGAGAAAAATCTTTTTGACTTGAAACTGCATATGATTGAGGAGCTGTCGTGAAGGCGCTGATCGTAGTCGATATGCAAAATGATTTTATGCCAGATGGGGCTTTGGCTACGCCTGGTGCCGATGGTTTGGTTTTTGTAATCAATTCTCTCATTGAAAAATTCCCTCTGGTCGTAGCGACAAAAGATTGGCATCTGCGCAGTCACATGAGTTTTACCGAGAGGGGAGGGAAGTGGCCCGTACACTGCGTGCAGAATACCAATGGGGCGGAATTTGTCTTTGGGCTCAATACAGAGAAATTTGCAGAAGTGTTTTACAAGGGGACCGATTCTGAGATCGATAGTTACAGTACTTTTTTCGACAACGAACATCAAAAGCAAACGGGGCTGGATGAATTTTTAAAAGAGAAAGGGGTGACTGAAATTTATTTAGCTGGGCTTACGACCGACTATTGTATTCTCTATTCAGCTCTCGATGCATTGGAGCTTGGTTATCAGGTTACGGTTGTCATCGATGCTTGCAAAGCAATTGAGGATCAAGATAAGGCGATTTTGAAGATGCAGGAGAAAGGCGTGAACATGGTCACAGCAAGTGAGGTTCTATGATTATCGCAGCAACTCTTGAAGACCTTCTCTCTTCTGAAGTAGCGGCGGCTACGCCCTTTAGGATTTTAACGCTTGTCATTTTCTTAGCAGCCATTACCCACACGCTTTTAGCGCATCACTTCACCTCTTTAGCTAAAAAGGTCGCTAGGAAAACAGGGGATTCGGCCAGCATCTTGTCAGAAATTTTGTATTTTCTAGGTGAGATTGAGGTGGTCTTTGCCCTTTGGGTGATTCCGCTCGTGATTGCAGTTACCGCCTTTTTCGGTTTTAGCGAGATGATCAAGTATCTCAACTCTAGAGTCTATGTCGAGCCCTTTTTTATTGTGGTTGTGATGAGCTTGGCCTCTTCTAGACCCATTTTTAAGCTTGCTGAGAAAGGTGTGCACGGCATTGGTAAATTTTTTAAGGATTCAGCAGAAAGCTGGTGGCTTACCATTTTGACACTCGGTCCGATTGTGGGATCGGTGATCACTGAGGTTGCCGCCATGACCATTGCAGCGCTTTTACTTAGAAAGAAGATCTATACCAGACACCCTTCCAATCGCCTCGCCTACGGCACAATGGGCCTTATGTTTGTCAATTTTTCTGTCGGGGGCGTATTGACTAATTTTGCAGCACCGCCAGCGCTTACGCTAGCGAGATGTTGGAACTGGGATGTTATGGACTTCTTTAGCCAATTTGGCTGGCGCGTTCTAGTTGGGATTTTTTTGGTGAACCTCATCTATTTTACGTTATTTCGGAAGGATTTTAGAAATCTATCTCCGATCACGCACCGTGAAGAAGATCGGCGAGAAGCTGACCAGCATAAGGGGCCTGTGCCAGTGTGGATCACTTGTATCCACTTAGGCTTTTTAACGTGGACGATTGTGATGGCCCATCACCTGCCTATCTTTTTTGGCAGTTATCTTCTCTATTTGGGTTTCCATCAAGCCACTCGGATGCACCAGTACAGAATCAATCTCAAGCGCCCCCTAATGGTGGGCCTCTTCTTAGCGGGCTTGGTGATCCACGGAGGATTTCAAGGGTGGTGGATTGAGCCGCTCATCGGTGATCTTGGATATGGCGCCATGATGGTTACAGGAACGGTTCTCACTGCTTTTAATGAAAATACGACAGTAGCTTATTTGGCTTGTCTATTGGATGACTTGCAGCCACACATTCAGTATGCCTTAGTCAGTGGTCTGGTGGCCGGGGGTGGTCTTACGATCATGGCGCATGCCCCAAATCCGGTAGGTCAAGCTCTGCTTAGACCCTATTTTCGGACAGGGATTTCATCGCTTAAAGTTTTTTTGGCAGCACTTTTCCCGACACTTATTTTCCTTCTGATCTTCTTTGTCTTTCCAGGCGCGCCAGTTGATTAGCATCTCTAAAAAAACCAACCTCTGCGAGGCTCGAGGATTTCGGGGTAGTCTTTTGCTGTGATGAAAGTGACTGCGCGATCCCACATGTGGGGCTCTCCTAACAGATCTAACCGGTGGCCGTCTATCGACTTGTCTGCCGGCTCATAGTTGATCGAGAAGGTTCTTCGGCTAACAAGATCACATAGAGTAGAAAGCCTTGTATGAGAGTGAGCATCTACTGTTGTATCATTGGTTGTGTTATAGATGATGCTGACACCTTCTTTCGCTTTACCTTTTAAGCTTTCAAGTTTTCCGACGCTATCAAAGGAGTCTTGCTCTGTTTGGGCAATGACATCTAGGCTGCGGGAGCGGACCTCATGTAGACCTAGATGCGCTAGCCAGTTAACGGGGAAAACTTGGCTTTTCAGTGTGTGGTACATCTTATCAAAGCTATTTTGGATAAAGAGGTTGATTCCCTTGTCGTGGTATTTTTTCTTAAGGTGCACGGCAACAGCACCACCTAAGCAAAATCCTTCTGCCCAGATATCGTGCCAGTCATAACCTAAATTATTTGCGGCTTCTTCAACGATTGTTTCCGCATCGAGGTAATAACCTCCTTCACTTGGTTTGCCGCCACTCTTCCATGTGCCTCGGTAGTCATAACAAAGAGCATCGCCCTTCGTTCCAAAAATGCGACGCATGATATCGCGCTTGGCCATTGCGTAGCTCTCTGTTGGGGAGTTGGATCTGACAAAACATTGCCCAGGTTTTGGGCGCGTGGGCCTTCTTTCATGCCAATGCTTTACTATGAACGCATCGACAACTTGGCCATTTCGGAGTTTAACTTGGACATTTTCTAGCCCCATTCCCAACAAGGTCTTTTGGCAGAACTTGTCCCACTTCTCGCCCGGTTTATTGGGGAGAATTATATCAACGTATTCTTTAGGAGTTGAGCGGTCTTCGTGGTACAAAGGAGCAGTCGTAGGGCTGCGAGTTAAGTGTTTTTCCATCGATACAGGCAGACAATCTACAATTTTGCCGCCATGCTCTTCGATTTTGGCTTTGATATCGACATAGCGAAGGTGCATAGCATCCAGCTTTGTCCCATCCTTGGACTCTACATTGAAGCGTTTTCCACCTATACTCCTTAGCATAGCAAAGGCTTGCTCTAGCCGCAAAGGACTGAAATGCCTATGCCCACGTATATCACAAAAATCACCCTTGTAAAGTTCGATGACCTTTCTCTTGATGAAGGAGTGGTTCCATTCGCCAAAAGAAAAGACCCCAATCCGGACAAAATAGCCGACAAATACCTGGAGAACAGTCTGTACTTTAGCGATTGTCCAAAGTAGAGGTCTTGCCACGAGCCGAACAGGATACATGATGGGTTTATCGAGGATACTTTCAGTCGCAAGTGGCCTGACTACAGGAGCTAGCAAATTATACCTAATTTTGATACTTTTCGGATATGAACCCAGCAATTCTACCAGGCCTCGAGAGGAATCGTCAAGTTAAAGATTATATTCATAATCATTTTGTAGAGGAATCTATCGCTACAGCTCATGCTCTGCAAACTTCGAAAGAGGCTGGGCTAAAAACTATTCAAATCCCTGCAAATGTGGCGAAGATTATCTACCTCATTGCCAAGCTCATACAACCCAAATCTATGTTAGAAATCGGAACCCTTGGTGGTTATAGCGCCCTTTGGCTTGCTAGGGCCTTAGCAGAAGGGGGCAAACTCATCACTATTGAATGCGATGCAACACGCATCGCGGTTGCAAAGAAAAATTTTCTCTTTGCAGGGGCTCAGGAGAAGATTGAAATCCGTGAAGGGAGAGCTTTGCCCGTTCTCGATGACATGATTGAAAATGGGGAAGGGCCTTTTGATCTTATTTTCATTGATGCAGATAAAGTTGAGTATCCACAATATCTAGAAAAAGTTCTTCAACTCACCCGCTCTGGCACGGTGATTTTGAGCGATAATCTCATCCCTAAAAGGGGAGACATTGGTTGTCCCGATCCACGTGACAATGAAGCGGTGGGCACCTATACCTTTAATCAAATGCTCGCCGACCACCCAGGCCTAGAGACGATCCCCCTCACCACAATCGTGGGCGAAAATGCAATGGTTGATGCCACAGGTCTTACGATTGTATTATAACTCAAGTTACCACCCTTTTCTCTTGGAGCAAACGATCTGCTTAGATACAAGATTTTTGAAGAGGCCCATATGCGCGCATATGGGCGACGAGAAAAGCGCAGTAGATAAGTAGTGCAGAGCTATATGAGGAAAAAAGGGTGGCAACTTGAGTTATTATAGACAACTTTTTCAAAGTGCCATATGTTCTCAAGAATATGGACCTTTGGGAAAAACTTCACTTAGTCACTAAATTTGAATGTAGCGCTATCTGTCGCCGTCTTCCTCCCTCCTTTGAGCCTCGCAAAGGCTCTGGGGAGGTGAAAATCTTTGAGCAAACAGATGAGAGCCTCACCTTTTTTGAAAAGGGGAAATGGCAAGGGGTGCATTCTAAGAAAGAGACTCTCTTCACCAATGTTTTTCGCTTCAATAGAGATGAAAAGAGAGTGATCACCCTTGAGCATTTTCTGCTTGGAAAAGAGAGGCCTCAGACTGTCTTTACCCTCACAGCGATAGAGCCCCACCTTTATAAATCGCTAAAGGCCCATGAACGTGAAGAGGACACTCACTTTGGGAGTGTCCTCTTTGATATGCACTTTGTGCATCTTGACTGGCGCAGGGTAGGCCCGCAAAAAAACGAGCTCCTCAGCATCGTGTACTCTTAATCGGAAGCACTTCCAGAAGCGCTATCAGAACTGCTTCCTGACATGTTAAGCGCGTCGGAATCAGCTTCTGAACTCTCCTCATCACTAGCTGAAGGACTGGTTGTTGGAGCTTTAGCCGTTGGAGTCTTTGCTCGTCTCGGAGATCCCGCAGAGGCAGCAGCTGCTGCACTATGGCGAGGTCTTCGTCGTCTAGCTCTCGTTGTTGAAGATTTTCTGGGAAGAGGTCCGGCTGATGCTCCGACCCCATTGTCGTCTTCTCCGTCAGACCCTAGAGAGGCAGAAGGGGCTTTAGCTTTGGTAGCAAGAGCTAGTACAGCTTTGCGCCATCGGCCTTCTCTAATTCCTGCTTCTCCTGTATTCCCCGAATATCGATGAAACTGCCACGCCGCAAATTGCTTTTCTGCGTTAGTTTGCAAATACACTTCAGAATCTTCCTCAAGTGTTTGCAGTAATGTACCTGCAGCATCATATTTCGCTTTCCAAAATTCAGGAGTTGCAGGATTGAGATCACCTACAGGGGCGGCGGCTTTAGACTTAGTAGCTTTTGCTGCGGGCTTTGTTGTTTCTGCGGGTTTGGGGGCTTCTGGAAGGCTAGCAAAAGAGGGCTGTGGGAAATCAAGCGAGAGCGTCGTTAGCGCAGCCTTGAACGCCTTTGGAGCTGATCCTGTGAGCCTTTTTACGATGCTTGTAATTTCTCCCCTTTCATCAGCGTCCAGTGTTCTTTGCCCCTCTTCGGACTTGGTCGTTGCTCGAAGATCATTCTTTGCTCTGTTCGCAAGAGACCAAGCGAGCAGAGAAATGGAAGAAGCGGTGTAGACAAAAGACATGGTACTGCTACTTGGTGCGTAATAAGGAATTCCAACAAAAAAGATAGTACGAACTGTCCAAGCGGCCATAGAATTTACCAATTTCCGCGCTCCCATGCCCACAAGTT
>Ga0210003_1002462_pt1 | contig 15591 bp, 10 predicted proteins | sample LantaG_FD_182804 | JGI IMG/M metagenome (GOLD analysis project Ga0210003, IMG submission 182804) | Deep subsurface microbial communities from Baltic Sea to uncover new lineages of life (NeLLi) - Landsort_02402 metaG (SPAdes) (version 2) | ecosystem: Environmental > Aquatic > Marine > Oceanic >... | reverse complement strand
AGCAAGCCAGCCGGAGTTTTACCGAAGAATGATGTCAGCTCATGTAGGGGCGGGTCTCTGTGCCCGCCCTTCTTTCTCTTCATCCACCGTCTGTTCCGAACACAAGTAGGCCTAACCTCACGCCATTCGTCGGGACGCCCGCGATCCCAAGAGACGGTCCTCGGGCCTGCGGGGTGTGCATGCCGAAGGCGACCGGCAGGCAGGTATCCTGTCAATCCTGTGAATCCTGTCGATTTCATTCTTCCACGGCGGTACCGCAACGGGGGCTAACGCCTTTGTAATTGCGGCCTGCTGCTGCTATAATTCGGGAAGTGCCCGTTTGGGCGGGCGTTCCGTCTGTTGCAGCGCAGGTTTGTATGCTTAGACGCTATCACATTTACATTTTTCGGGAGATGCTCGAGGCGTTCGTCATTGCGCTGGCGGCTTACACCTTCGTGCTCACGCTCGGGGGGCTGTTCAAGCTGCTGCAGTCCGGGCTGGGAGTTCTGTTTGTCATGAAGGTGCTGCCGTATGCCCTGCCATCTGCGCTGCCTTGGACGGTGCCGGTGAGCCTTCTGACTGCCTGCGTGATCTCGTATGGGCGGCTGTCGTCGGACAACGAGGTGCTGGCGATGAATGCGTTGGGGGTGCATCCGGTTCACCTGATGGCTCCGGCGATGATGCTTGCCCTGGCGGTGGCCCTGCCGTTGCTTTACTGCAATCATTTTCTGGAACCGCGCTCGCACGAGAAGCGCAAGGGGGCCGTGAAGGAGGCAGCCCTCACGCGCCCGTTAAGCGTTCTGACGCTCGACGAGCCTTGTTTTGAGGTCAAAGGCTCCGGCGTGCGGATATACATCGCCGAATCGACTGAAAACACGCTGAAAGGCGTGATGATTTTCCGCGATAAGGATCGTGTGTTCGTTCGCGACGAAGATGGGCGCGTGGTGTCCAGCACCGGGGAGATTCAGGTAACATACGCGGAGCGAGGCAAGTATGAGATTGTGGGCGAAGGGGCGAATCGCGAGTTGAAGCTGGAGCTTTACGACGTGAGTTTCAAGTATGTGAACCGCTCCGAGCCTTACGGCGCGGGCCATCTGCAGTGCGACGAAGTGACCGAATGGATTTCGCTGCAGGACGAGGCGTTTGTGCCGGGCTGGAAGGACATGACGACTCTGCAACTGCTGGGCCAGCTCAGGCGTTTCACCGGCCCTGATGCCGAGCCGATCCGCATGGAGAAGCTCAACGAGCTTCGCACACGTATCCGGCTGCGCTGGGCCAGTGCGTTTGATGTGTTGAGCCTGGCGCTGCTGGGGGTGCCGCTGGGGATCATGACGCGCCGCGGCCGGAAGCTGGTCGGTTTCGGCGTGAGTGTGCTTGTGGTTATCGTGCTGTATTTCCCGCTGGTGGTAGCCGGCGAGGCTATGAGCCGAAGCGATGTTTTGGGCGTTGGTTTCGTGTGGCCGTGGAGCAGCGTGACCGCCATCGCGCTGCTGGGTCTGATTCTCCTCCGCCGGCAGATCAGGGTGTAGGTGTGATTCGCAAGCTCGACCGCTATCTATTCCTGTCGTTCTTCTTTCCATTCCTGCTGTGCATGGCGCTGATCATGGCGATGTCGATGGTTGTGGAAACTTCCGAGCGCCTGGGCAAGCTGCTGAAATACTCGGGCGACGAGCCGGTGCTGCTTCTTCTGGGGCAGCATTACCTGTATCGGATTCCGACGCTTGGCTCGATGATAGCGCCGGTCATCACGCTGGCGGGCGCTGTTGTGTCGCTGGTGCGGCTGGCACGCCATAACGAGCTGATGGCGATGGAGGCGACCGGCATCAGCCTGAAGCGTATCGCGCTGCCGCTGCTGAGCGCGGGCGTGGTTGCGGCCGGGCTTGCCTGCTGGGTGCAGGAGGTGGTGGTGCCGGCGAATGCACGCACGATGCAGGCGGTGGAGATCAAGCTGTTTGGAAGCGGCGGAGACGAGCCGCAGGTGTTCGAGAACGTTTTCGCGGTCGACAAGGCGACCTCGATGTGGCTGCGGGCGGATGTTCTGGACCTGCGCACAAACATCATCCGCGGGGCCGAAGCCGGCTATCCCGGCGAAGGCGAGGGTGTGTCGCCCTGGCAGATCAGCGAAGGCGTATGGAAAGACGACCGCTGGTACGTGACCGGCGTGCAGCTCGTGGCCGGTGAGGAACAGATCGAACGAAAGCCGTTCCAGAATCTGCCCCTGCCGGCTCGAATCACGCCGGAAAACCTCGCGCACGGCGCGCTCGAGCGCTCGTTCAGGCCGCTTTCGGAGCTTAAGGAGCTTGGCGACCGGTTCCCTTCGCAGAAGGCGATCATGACCACCGAGATTCACAAGCGGTTGTCGTATCCGCTGGTGAGTATCGTGCTGCTGCTGCTGACCATTCCGCTGGTGGTGGGGCCGGGCGGGCAGGCGAGCGTGCGCGGGATCGGGCTGGCCGTGCTTGTTTCGCTGGGGTTTTACGTGGTGATGCTGGCGATGCTCGATTTCGGGTATCGCGGATTCATTCCGCCGGCTCTTGCCGCGTGGACTCCGATGGCCGCCTTCGCCGCAATCGGCGGATGGATGTTTACTCGGGTGCGTGTGTGATGTGACGGGGGCACGCCCGCCGCGCTAGTGCGTGCCGAGATGATTGCGCACGAATATCAAGTCCAGAACGTTTATCTTGCCGTCTCCGTTGGCGTCGGCGTCGGGGGCTTCGGAAACGCTCTTCCCCAGAGCATTGCGGACATAGATGAGATCGAGTATTGATACGACGCCGTCGTGGTTGACGTCGCCCGGCAGCGGCGGCGGCCTCTCAATTCGCTGGGAAGCTGCCGGACCGGTGCCCGATGGCTTGTAGAACGGGTCGGAAGTCAGCACTATCTTGTCGATCGCCAGACCGTCTTCGCCGCCGTGTATGGCCAGGATGCCCACGCACGGTTCGGTGAGGTCGATTGTGATCGGCGTGCCTGCGGCAACCGCGCCGAGCCAGTGCCATGAGTTGTAGACCGTCCACCTGAGCGTGCCCTCGAGGGGCGTTGTGTTGAAGCTTACGCTGCATGCGGCGTTTCCTGCCGAAGCAAAACCCCTCAGCCACACGTAATATCTGCCCGTCTTGAGGAAATCGACCCAGTATTCGACTGACGGATTGGGCGTGCCGAATCCGTAGCTGATGCCGGAATTCGGTGCGTGCTGGATGAAGCCATCGTCGCCCGAGTAGCCTGGCTTGTCCTTCCGCTTGATCCATTCGGCTCCGGTGCCGTCTTCACGCCAGTAGTCGTAGTTTTCGGCCTCCATCGCCACCAGCCCGTTTTCCTCCAGGTATGGCAGCATTCCGGCTCGTACGCATATCCTGCTTCTTGCCGATGCACCTTTGGGGTCTACCACTGTGAACCAGGCTATGTATACGCGGGCTTCGCCGCTGTAGGTGTGCTCGGGATGCTGCAACGGGGATTGTCCTCCGTCGCCGAAGTTCCAGCTATAGTCGAGCGCTTGGTTGTCGGGGTCTTCTGCTATGCCGGTGAACTGCACGGCCAGCGGCAGGTCTCCCCATGCGGGGTCGGCCTGGCACGACGCGGTCGGCGGGCGGTTGTTGAAGATGTCGAACGAGATTTCCGCCAGGCCGCTTAGCTGCTGGTCGTCGAACGCAATAGCCGTCATGGTATAGGTGCCGTTGGGGTAGATGGTGGTGTCCCATCCGTAGGGCACGCCCTGGTGGTCGCCGTTGAAATAGTAGGGTGGGATGGTTTCTACGCGGAACAGCCAGCCGTCGAGGTAGAATTCGACGCGGTCGACGGGCGTCTGTGACTCGACGACCGCCTCGATGCCGTAGTAGATGCCGCCGATTTCCTGGCCGTAGTAGATGCCCAGGATATCGACGTAGGGATCGGCCGGGCAATATGCTGCAAGAAGCAGCGGCATCAGCCATGCTGCGGCGTAACGCTTCACTGTTGCTCCCTTGTGCGAGCTGTAACTACGCCATTTCAGCGCTGGAAATAATCCTGTTCTATATTATTATACCCTGTTTTCGTCGTTTTGTCCAGTCCACTTTTCCGCAGTGGCCAGGCTCGCAGCGCGTTTGGGTGTCGCTGCATCGCGCTGTATTGCGGATGCACCTGATTTGGCACGTAATTTACCGCCCCAGCCGGCGGGGTACAGAAAAAAAACCGGGCGCCCGCGCGGCCGCCCGGTTTTGCTGTTGACGTATACTCGAGCGGGTGCTCAGTCTATACCGAGAACCTTGGTGACGTCTTTCATGCGGATAACGCGCACGGCCCACTTGTTGGCTTCGTGGGCCTGATCGCCGGGGGAATCCTTGATGACCACAAAATCGGTCTCGGGAGTCACCTGTTCAACCACCCGGCTGCCGAGCTGGCCGATCCTGCTCGTCAGCACGCGCCTGTCCACCTCGTCTATGTCGTTCTCGAGCACGAAAACTGTCGACTGGCCGCGCTTGAAGACTGGGCTGATGACGATATCGTTCTTCAGGACCGGATCGAGTTCGTCTCGGAGGCTGGCGATTCCTGCGAAGCTGTAATGCTCGTTGACTTTCATGAGTTCGATGGTGGCCTTCTCGCGCCGTTTGCCGGCTGGTCCGGTTTCATACACGACAAACTGCATTCCGACCTTCGCTCCGTCGCGGAGGCCGATGTCGATGCTGCACGATTTGCCGAATTCGCTGACGTTGAGGACGATGCCGTCGATGTCGGCGGAGTCGATGCTGAACTCGGTGCCGCCGATCTTCTCGGTTTGAACCTTGACGAGCGCTTCGGACTTCATCAGGAGTTCCTGGCGCAGGTTACGGAGTTCGACCTTATACTTATCGCGGTCGCTTTCGTTTATCTGCGTCAGTTCTACTATGCGGTTCTGGAGCTTGGAGATCGTGCCGCCCATTTCTTCACGCAGATCGCGAATCTGCTGGTTCTTTGCGGCCATTTGCCTCTCGAGGTCTTCGATCTTGCTGTTGAGTTCCCTCGTGGTCTGCACCTTTTCGGCATCGGAAGCCGTCAGGCGTGTGTCGAATTCCTTCAGCTTCTCCTGCGCCGCACCAAGGCGTTCGCCAAGCGACTCCTTCTCGATGGTTATCCGGCGGGCCAGCTCGACGAGCGAAGCTTCGTCCTGCAGTTCAACGATCGACTCGAGGCGTGCGCGAAGCTCCTTCAGGTCGTCCTCGATGGTGCCGATGTCGCTGCGCCCGATGATCTTCGTGAGCTGCTGGTTCTCGATGCGGAGCGTGGCTACCGTCTTGTCTTTCTGCTCGAGTTGCGCGATGTAGCCGACGTACGCTTCGCCCTCCTTATCGAGTTTCTCATAGATCGACACGTCCCGCCCTTCCCTCTGATAGGAGTCGTAGATGCGGGCTTGCGCATCGCTCAGCTCCACGAAGGCGTAGATGCCGAATCCCAGGGCGAAAACAAACAAAACGACGAAAGCCGCCAAGGGGGCGGTCAGGTCATTGCGCGATTTACTGCTCTGTGCACGAGGTCGCCTGGCCACGTTTGAACCTCCTTACAAGTCCGATGTGAAGACGAATTCACCGATAGTATTCAACAGATTGTATCGGAATCGGTGCGTTTGTCAATAGAAAAAATGGGGCGATTCAGATTTATTTCTCCGGCCCTGCAAAACGGCTCCGCGCCGCCCCCGGCAGCCGCACGAAGGCTGGATGCGTCCGTGTCCGCTTGGATATGTGCCGCAGTTTTGTTTTGATTTTCCGGCCCCGCCATGGTAGAATCCTGTAAGGTGCAGCATTGGCTGTGTCCGCTGCCACTTTTCGCCCCCATGCCGCCACGCGGCGGCCCTCTGGTTGGATAGATCTTTGAGCGCGGAATCGACCTCTGCTTCAGGGGATCTTTCTGGTGTCGTTCTGTCCAGGGCGATTCGCAGGAATATTGTGGCCGGCGCGTTGGGCAGCATCTTCGGGATGCTCGTCAACGGCGTGTTCAGCACCGGTTTCGCCACGGCGCTAGGCCTTACCAACGTCCAGTTCGGGTATATGTCGGCCATCCCGATGCTGGTGTTTCCCGGCCGGTTGCTGTCGTCCTACATAATCGAGCGGCTGGGCAGGCGCAAGAATTTCTTCACGGTCACCGTGATCGGCGCAAGGCTGGTTTGGGTGGCTGTTCTTCTGCTACCTTTCATCCTCACCACACCCGGCGTTTTCCGTTCCGTCACGTTCCTGCTGTTGCTGCTGACGTACAACGCTCTGGCCGTGATGGCCGAGCCGGCTTGGTTTTCCTGGATGGGCGACCTGATTCCGGAGGAGATGCGCGCGAGGCTGTGGTCCAAGCGGTCGATCTACATCAGCCTGTTCACCATCATACCAACGGTGCTGATCGCGTTGTTCAAGGACAGCATCAGCGAGGAGGGCCGGCTGGGCACCGAGTTTGCGGGCTTCGCCATCGTTTTCGGCTTCGCGGTTTTCTGCGGCGTGCTCGATATCATCATCCACTATGGAATTCCGGAGCCGCCAATGAGCCGGAGGGAGGAGAAGGCGGGCGTGGGCGTCTTGCAGCCCCTCGCCGATAAACGGTTCCGGCCGTTCCTTCTGTTTCACGGCGCCCACGCATTTTCGCTGTCGCTGATCGGCCTGTTCGGAATGAAATTTCTGCTGGAAATCCTCGAGGGAACCGGATTCGCCGTCGACCTCGGCTTCCGCGTCGTCCACGTGGGCGAGTTCACAATTGTTGCGGCGATGTCTGCATGCAGCATCTTCTCCGGCATCATAGGTTACAGGGTGTGGGGGATGCTGATCGAACGCTACGGCAACAAGCCGATCCTGCGTGTCTGCACGGCGATGGCCTGTTTCACTCCGCTGCCGTGGCTGCTGCTCACCAAGTCGCGATGGCTGTGGCCGTCGGCTGCAATGTTCGCAACGAGCGGCCTGACGTTTTCCGGCTTGACGCTGTGCCTGACGAATATGTTTTTCGGCCTTTCGCCCCGGCAGAACCGCTCTGCATATGTGGCGATAAACTCGACGGTGGTCGGGCTGTGCGGGTCGGTTGCCCCCATAATGACCGGTTATTTCATGGCGGCTATGGAAGGCAAGACATTCCTGGGACTCAGCGGCTTCTTCACCGTGTGCGTGGCGACGTCGGTGACGCGGTTTTTCACCCGATTCCTGCTGCACCGCGTGGACGAGGGCGCCGACGTCACCACCGGCTACATCCTCCGCCGCTTCACCGAGGCGAATCCGCTGAGGGTTTTCCCGAATATATACGCGCTGACGGTGCCGACCACCGAGCAGCGCAAGCTTGCAGCCGTCAGCAAGCTTGCGCATTCGAAGCTTGCCACGCGCGAACTTGTTGCCCACCTCGACGACCCCAGCCCGAAGGTGCGCGAGGAGGCCATAACGGCCCTCGGCAAGACGCGCGACCCCGAGGCCGTCGATGCGCTGATTCAGAAGCTCGACTCGCCCGAACTCGAGCTCGAGTCGCTACGGGCACTGGGGCAGATCGGCGACCAGCGCAGCGTGCTGCCGCTGCTTGACAAGCTGGGCCATCCCGATCCGCGCATCAGAACCACCGCCGCGGCCGCACTCGGCGAGATCGGCGACCGCCGGGCCAACGAACCGCTGTTCCAACTGCTGCGCGGCGAGAAGGACGAACACGTTTTCAGCTCCTATGCGATGGCGCTGTCGCACCTGGGCGAGGTCGCCGCCATCTGGCACATCCTGCCCGTCATGCGAAGCACCAGAACACTCCTGAACCGCCGCCAGCTCGCCATCGCTATAGGCGACCTCCTGGGCGACTACAAGGCGTTCTACGGCTATCTCGACGAAGAATGCAAAGTCTTCGGCCAGCGCGCCAGCAGAATATTCGCCAGGTGCACAAGGCTGCTCGCGCGGCGGCAGAACAACCCCCTGTACCATAAACGCCACCAACTGCTCGCCGGCATCGCAGACGCCCAGGAAGCCTACCTCAACAGGCAATGGCCCGCCTGCGCCGCGAAAATCGCCCGAGTAGCCGAGCACCTGCAGGATGCCTCGCTGCATGCACTGTGGCAGGCAGGCGGGGTGCAGATAGCCGACCCAAACCGGCCTCTCGACAAATTCGCCAAGATATTGATGATCATCGGGAACGACGAGAAACTCGGCACGCAACTGTGGTTTGCCGCCATCATGACGCCCGAGGAAGACACCGATTTCGACAAGATCACATTCGAAGGCTGCCTGCTGGACGTTTACGTGCTGGAACTGGTGGTGGAAAAGATGCTCGGCCGCCGGCCGCAACAAGGCGACGCCACCGGCCGCAACAGCGCGCCTTCCGCCTGAAATCGCGCGCCCGGCCAAGATAATCTCGTTCTTGATCCGTTTGAAGCGTTTCGGGCCAATGGCATTGACTTAAGCGATGAATCTGCGTTGTTACGACGCACCTTCAGTGCGTTCTGTTTCTTTGCACGCCAACCTATGGCTGCGCTCCGCCCTTCGGGCGTTCGCTTGCCATAGGCTATCATACGATGCACCGTTGGTGCATCAGGGGGTTGCAGCGGCTGTGAAATACAACTTTGTTTTGTGTTACCATTGCGCAGGGGTGCACCAGGATTTTCTGGTTTTGTCCCCGCACGGGTGCCGGTATAATGGGTTGTAGCGGTTCGCTCGAGCGGAGCGCAACTAAGGAGACATCAGATGAAAACTGCTGCAATCATCCTGCTGGGCTGTATGGTTGGCGTCGGCGTGGCAGGCTGCGATACCGAAGCAACGGAAGCCCGCCCGCCGGACGCCGCTGCCGAACTCGACGCCATCGGCCGCGAGGTCGCTTCGGCGGCTGACCCGGCAACTGAGGCACCCGCGCTCATCGGCAAGCACGCACCGGCGGTCTCTTTCCGCGATCCCGCATTCAAGCATTTTGAATCTGAGCAGGGCGACCGGCTTGACAGCGAGATAGGCGCCTATCTGCGCAGGATCGGCGTTGACGTCCGTACCGCAGACTCGATTTCAGCCGAAAGCCGGCCGTCGTGGGATACTCCCCTGCCGCTCGATGACATCTGGCAGCAGCTTGCCAGCCCCGGATCCGATTCCGTGTTCGACGGATTGCCGGACGGATTTCACCTGCGGCGGGCGAACCCTGATGCGCCGTGGCGCGGCCGGCTTTTGACGCCGGCGCAGTTGTACGACGCATCAGACGGGATGCGGATGTTGTGGTCGACGGTCGGACGGGGGGAGCTTTCGGAATTCTCCGCGGAGGCATCGCGCGAGCAGGGCGAGAAGGTGATGCTGCGCGTGCTTACAACGCTGCTCCTGCACGCAGCCCAGACGTTGGGCAGCGAATACCAGCAGGAGATCGAGCCGATAAATTGAGGCGGGGGATACGGTAAAGCAGTGCAGTTTGAGGCACGTCTCCACAGTCCATTCGGACGGATGATCAATGATGGTCACGTCTTCCGGCAGTTGTTTCACTGCTGCTTCTGTGCCCGGACCGGCGATTACGATGATGTGGATCGGGATAGGACTCGTTCCCCTTCTGCCCGACTGGGTTCAGCCGGAGGAACTCGTGCGGGGATGGAAAGAGCGGGCACCGCAGTAAACCTCAATGACAATACGCGGCTGGTAAGCAGGCCAACCGACGATCTGATCGAAGTCGAGGTTCCACTGCGACCGTGGGATGCCGCCTTGATACTGCTTGCAGAAATGAGGAGTGATGAGTGATGGAGGGGCTTACACGGACAAACACGGACCTGCACGCATGAACACGGACACGGACGGATGAGGCTGGAAGGTGGCTCACCGGCTCAGGTCTTCCGCGCTTTCGCCGAAACGGTCGACGGGTGCGTGGCAGCTCGGCCGCTCCGGATGCTTCGCGAGATACTCCTGGTGATAGTCTTCAGCCGGCCAGAATGTGCTCGCCGGCACGACCTCGGTGGCGACGTCGTAGCCGCGGTCGCGAAGCAGCCGGATAAGCTCCTCGGCGGTCTTCTTCTGATCTTGTGTGGTGTAAAATACGGCGGAGCGATATTGGCTGCCGATGTCCGGGCCTTGCCGGTTCTTCTGCGTGGGGTCGTGGATTTCGAAGAACCGGCGCGCGAGCTGCTCGTAGCTTGTTTTCGCGGGGTCGAACAGAATCTCGACCGCCTCGGCGTGGCCTGTCTTGCCGGTGCAGATTCGCTCGTAGGTGGGGCGCTCAACCGTGCCGCCGGTGTAGCCCGACCGCACGGCGATGACTCCGGGCACCTGACGCAGCAGGTGCTCGACGCCCCAGAAGCAGCCGCCGGCGAATATAACGCGCTCCAGCGGCCAATCCTCGTGGGGGACAAGTTGCATCGATGCGGAATTGACGCAGTGGCGCGTATCTTTGGGGGTCAGCTTCTCGCCGAAGAACACGTGGCCGAGATGCCCGCCGCATCGCGCGCACAGAATCTCCGTCCGGCGGCCGTCGGCATCCGGCTGGCGCTTCACCGCATTCGGAATCTCGTCGTCGAAGCTCGGCCAGCCGCAGTGCGATTCGAATTTGCTTTCAGACAGATACAGCGGCGCGCCGCACTGCCGGCAGATGTATACGCCCTTTGCGTCAGTTTTCAGATAATTGCCGGTGAATGGCGGCTCGGTGCCCTTGTGGAGGATGATGCGCTCCTCGTCGGGGCTGAGCGGCGGCATCTCGCCGGCGGTTGCGTCATCCACGTCGCCATCGTCGTCGCGCCTCGAGCATGACGCAAGCCCGATCAGCAGGAGGATGGGGATGAGATACAGGTATGTCAACTGCGTCTCCTTACAGGCGATGAAGCAGGGGCGGGCCTTCGCGCCCGATGCGGAGAAAAGGTCGCCAGAAGAAGGGCGGGCACGGAGACCCGCCCCTACACTAGCCGATGTCATTCTTCGGCTATGTGGCTCCGGTGGCCGTCAGAAGGCAGCGCTGATTCATGCGGGCAATCAACTGACCAAGGGCAATTCAGGCGTGTTATTCATGCCTGTGATGCCTTAACCTCACGCAATTCGGTGCTTCGCCCGCGTTGCTGGGATCGCGGGCGTCTCGCCCGCATCATTCATGTTCAAAACGGCTGCCCCAGGCGGTTTTCAGTGTTCGAAAATCATGCACTTGGTTTCAACACCTTCGATGGCGTTGAGCTTCGCACCGAGTTCCTCGCACTTGCCGGAGTCGCCGTGCATCTCGAGCAGGATGATTCCGGTCGGCCCGCAGACGTTCTCCACCTCGTGCAATCCGATGCGGGTCTTGATGTAGCAGCCATATTCGGTGAACAGGTTCTGGACATCGACGGCCTGTCTCAAGCGGTCGGTGAGATGAACTCCCATTATCACGTGTTTGTCCATGTGCTTCCTTTCCATTGCTTCTGTTTGCCGGCTGCTCCAGGTTGCTACCGGCGGGGCGGATGCATTGCCCTTCTACTATATCGTCATTGTCGGGCGGCATGTTCAGCCGCGGACTGCTCCGGCAGGGGCTGCGGGAAGCGGAAGGAAAACCGGGCCCACTCGCCTTCCTCCGAGTCGGCCGTGATTCTTCCGCCGTGCAGTTGGATTATCCGCCACGCGGTATACAGCCCCACGCCCGTCCCTTTGCGCTTCATCAGCTCGGGCGAGTCGATCCGCGAGAATTTCTTGAACAGGCTCGACCGCTTGCTGCGGGCGAAACCCGGGCCGGCGTTCCAGACCGACACGCCGAGATGCCCGTCCTCGATGCCCGCGCGCACGCGGATCAGGCCGCCCCTGTTGCCATACTTCACGGCGTTGCCCAGCAGGTTGACCATAACGATGGTCAGCAGGGCCGGATCGCAATGCGCGGCGACGGGCGTGGCGGGCAGGTCGCGTTCGACTGAAACATTCATCTCTTCGATCTGCGGCTGGATGATTTCCATCGCGGGATCGATCACGGTGCGGACGAAGTCGTCGACGCGGCGGAAGTTCGGCGCAAGCGTGCCGCCTTCTATGCGGGCGAGGTCGAGGTATTCGCGCACGATGCCGAGCAGGTAGTTCGATTTCACGATCACGCGCTCGAGCTTGGCGCGCTGCTTGTCGGAAAGCTCGCCCAGGTAACCTTCGGTAAGCAGTTTGGCGTCGGTGGCGATCGATGCCACGGGGCTTTTCAGCTCGTGGCTGACGAACCCGAGCATCTCGAAATAGGCGGTATTTGCCGCCTCGAGCTGCCGTATGCGCCAGGTTTTCTCGACGGCCTGGCTCAGCCGCTCGGCCACTGCGCCATGCAGGCGTGCGAGGTGGTCGTTGTAGGCGCCCGCCTGGCGCGAGCTTCTAAACATCAGGCCGATAGTGTGCCCGTTGATGGCCAGCGGGCAGGTCATGCTCGAGCGGATGCCTTCGCGGACGACCAGCTTCGTCGATGGGCTTTCGGGGTGGATGCGGAGGTATTGCTCGAGGTCGTTGATGATCCGCGGCTCTCCGCGCCTGATGACTTCGGCCAGCGAGCTGCCGCGTACGTCGCCCGCGTAGCCTTCCTTCAGCAGCAGCGGCTCGTAGTCGGCCACGGCATAGTGCGAAACGATCCGGCTGCCGTCTTCCTCGATGAACGCGACGGCGATGCGGTCGCACGGCCAGATCGAACGCGTGGCGTGGAATAGAAAATCGATGACGCGCTCGAGCGATTCGGCGCCGGCGACCTTCTGGTTGACTGTGTCGAGTATCTCGAGCTCGGTGGGGGAGAATCCTTGCGTTTCATATGCAAGACGCGGCAGCTCCACGAACCGCATTGTATCGTTCGTGGAGGCTGCCGCGCTGTTTGTCGAGTGATTCGAATCCATATTCCTCACCCGAGGTTTCTTGCTTGCGTGCATCCGGGCGATGCTATTGCCGGCTGCACGGTCATGCGATGTACTTTCCGCGGGCGGTGTAGTGCGTGTGCAGCAGCTTGTGGCTGAGGTGCCCGCACGGTCCTTCCTTGAGGAATTTGTCGTAGACCTCGACGATCGCAGGGTTTTCGTGCGACTTGCGCACGGTGTAGGCCCGGTCTTCGTCGTAGATCGCCTTCGTACGCGCCGCCCTGATTTCGGGCGTGGTCGGGATCGGCTGGCCGCCGCCGCCGATGCAGCCGCCCGGGCATGCCATGAACTCGATGAAATGGCACTCGCTGAACTTGCCGCCGGCCTTGATGTCGTCCATCACGCGCTTGGCGTTGGCCGTGCCGTGGCACACGCCGAGCTTCAGCGTGGCGCCTTTCAGCCAGTCCCAATTCTCGATGCCCAGGGGCTTCAGCAGCTCGGGCATCGGGCCGACCTGCGTGATCGGCACTTCCGCATAGCGGACGCCCTCGAAGCCGCGCACGGGAGTGATCTCGGCATGGTCGAACAGGTCTTCGACCTTGACTCCCACGACCAGCTCGATAACCGTCCGCAGGGCTGCTTCCATCACGCCGCCCGTTGCTCCGAAGATGACGCCCGAGCCGGTGGCGGTGCCGAATGGGTCGTCGAAGTCTGATTTCGGCATCGACGGCAGGTAGATGCCCGCCTCGGAGATCATCTTGCCAAGCTCGCGGGTCGTCAGGCCGTAGTCGATGTCCTTGTAGCCGCTGTCGTTCATCTCGGGGCGGTTGCACTCGAACTTCTTGGCCGAGCAGGGCATCAGGGCCACGCTGACGATGTCTTTCGGGTCGATGTTGTTCAGCTTGGCGTAGTAGGTCTTGATGAGCGCGCCGAACATCTGCTGCGGGCTTTTCGCGGAAGACATGTTCGGCAGATACTCGGGGTAGAAGTGTTCGATGAACTTGACCCATCCCGGCGAGCAGCTCGTGAACTGCGGCAGCACGGCCGATGCGTCTTTCTGAACGAGCGCCTTGTATAGCCTGGAGAGCAGCTCGGTGCCCTCTTCGATGATCGTGAGGTCTGCGCTGAAGTTCGTATCGAAAACCTTGTCGAAGCCGCAGCGCCGCAGGGCGGTGTTCATCTCGAACGTGAGCGCGTGGCCGGGCTCGAGGCCGAAGCATTCGCCGATGCCCGCTCGGGGGCTTGGGGCCGTCTGCATGATCACGTGCTTGGTCGGATCGTCGATGGCCGCCCATACTTCGTCGGTCGGGTCGTTGGCGGTCAGGGCGCCGGTGGGGCAGCGGTTGATGCACTGGCCGCAGTTTATGCAGATGACGTCGGCGAGCGGCTTGTCTGCGAATGTGGATACCTTCGACTGATCGCTGCGGCCCAGCACCTCCAGCACGCCCACTTCCTGCATGTCGATGCAGGTGCGGACGCAGCGGCGGCACAGGATGCACTTGTTCATGTCGCGCTTGACGGAATAGCTGGACGTATCCATCTCGTACAGCGGCTTGTCCGGATGCCCGAACCGGAAGAAGTCGACGCCGTATTCCTTGGCGAGCGACTGCAGCTCGCAGTTGTTGTTGCGGGTGCATGCGTAGCACTCGCCGTAGTGCTTGGAAAGCAGCAGGTCGAGTATGTGCCGGCGTGCCTTGCGCACTTTGGGGCTGTGGGTTTTGACCTTGATCGGTTGTGTGATCGGGTATGCGCACGAAGCCTGGAGCGTGCGCTGGCCTTCCACTTCAACCACGCACACGCGGCATACGCCCGCGATACACAGGTCTTCGTGGTAGCACAGCGTGGGGATATGCACCCCCATCTCCTTCGCCGCTTCGAGGATGGTGGTGCCCATTGGCACCTTCACGTCTTTGCCGTCGATCTCCACGGTCACGGTACCGCCGATTGCCGTGGTATCTTTCGGCTTTTCTATCTGCTGGCCCGCCTGACTTCGCGGAGCGCGGGAGGTGTCGGCGGTGAATTTCTTCTCAGCCATCTATGCTTCTCTCCTGTATTCTCCGTTCCCCTGCTCACACTGACGCAGGAGTGCGGCCCATTATTTCATCTTTGAAATTCTTCACAATGGAAATAAACGCGTTGGGGCTGGACTGCCCCAGACCGCACTTCGCCGCAAGCTGCATCGTCTCGCCGAGCGAAACAAGCTCGCGCAGATACGCCGTCGAGCACGTTCCGGTTTTCAGCATCCGGACGCCGTCGAGGAGCTTGCGGTTGCCTTCGCGGCATGGTGTGCACTGGCCGCAGGATTCTTCCACGAAGAACTCGAGGAAGTTCTCGGCGATGTCGAGCATGTCGCGCTGCGGCCCGAAAACCATCACCGATCCGCCGGTCGAAACGTCTTCAAACGCGATGGTGCGGCCAAACTCGCCGGCAGGCACGCAGTTGCCTGAAGCTCCGCCGATCTGCACGGCCTTGGCGCCGGCGCCTTCCACGTGATCGAGCAGCTTCGCAATAGTGATCCCCAGCGGAAATTCATACACGCCGGGCTTGCCGCAATCGCCCGAAACGCTCAGGAGCTTGAAGCCCTTCGACTTGTCGGTGCCAACGCTCTTGAACCAGTCGGCCCCGCGCGTCATGATGCAGGGCACCCATGCGAGCGTCTCGACGTTGTTGACGGTTGTCGGCCTGCCGTTGAAACCGGTGTCGACCGGGAACGGCGGACGGTTGCGCGGCTCGCCGCGGTTGCCTTCCAGCGACTCGATCAGCGCGGTCTCTTCGCCGCAGACGTATGCGCCCGAGCCGAGCCTGATCTCGATGTCGAAATTGAAGCCGCCCTTGCCGCCGATATCCTTGCCCAGCAGTTTCGCAGTACGGCGCTTCTCGAGCGTCTGCTCCAGGTGCGGCAGCAGGTAGGTGTATTCCGCGCGCAGATACATCAGCCCCTTGTCGGCGCCTAT
>Ga0210003_1002461_pt1 | contig 15608 bp, 13 predicted proteins | sample LantaG_FD_182804 | JGI IMG/M metagenome (GOLD analysis project Ga0210003, IMG submission 182804) | Deep subsurface microbial communities from Baltic Sea to uncover new lineages of life (NeLLi) - Landsort_02402 metaG (SPAdes) (version 2) | ecosystem: Environmental > Aquatic > Marine > Oceanic >... | reverse complement strand
CGCAACTTCTTTTGGTGCCAGCGCGCCGGGCAGCAGCGCCGCGACCGCCGCCCCGAGCAGCCCTCCTCCGGGAGCCCACCCCCGCACGCTCTTCCACGTGCCCAGGTAGTGGTGCAGCACGGCGACCCTCGCGTCCTGCGGGTCCACGCCGTCCAGGCCCCTCGGGTGCGCGCCGAAGGCCACCTTGGGGAGGATGCGGACGCTCCAGGGGTCGGATCGCGCTTTCGAAGGAGGGTGCGCGTCGGCGGCGTTCAAGACCGCGTCGGTGAAGGCCCCCGGTCCCGTCCTCTCCAGCGTGTCGGTGTTTCCTGCCCTCGACATCGTCGACCAGGCGTTGCGGGCCACGTGCTCGCAGGCTGCGCGCAGGGCCGGGTGGCCCGGAGCACCAGCAAAGACCCACTGCAAAACTTGACGCTTGCGCACGTACTTGCGCGCCGCGGCCTTGGACGCGGTCACAAACTCGTTCTCCCATCCGACCACCAGAGTGTCCGTCGGCATCAGCAGTTCGTCAAGAGGAACACGACACTCCGTGTCCACGTCAGCGTAGACCCCGCCGTAGCGTAACACAACGAGATAGCGGAAGAAGTCCGACCTCTCGACGTCTTTCGGCAAAGCGCGGTACGCCGGGGCCCACTGCGGGAACTCCGACTCGACGAACGACAGGCAGTCGGCGTCGTCCCAGAAGCGGACCTCCCAGGTCGGGTTCCGCGCCCTCCAGCTGAGCATGAGGCGGGCAGCCGCGGGCGGGAGCTCGGACTCGGAGCGGTAGGTCTGGTGGATGATGCGCGGGATGAGGAGGTCGGTGGTCGGGGTTGAAGAGGAGGAGGAGGAGGAGGAGGTCGAGGAAGAGGTCGCCGCGGCGGTCGCGGGAGCGACGCTTCCGTCGTCGCCGTCGCCGCCGCCGCCGCTTCTTCCGCTCCTGGGCCAGGCCCCGCTCAGCACGGCGCCCCAGCTGCCGGGCGTGCCCCGCAGGTTGTAGACCGCCCTCAGCGAGGCCAGCGCCTTTTCGCTCCCGGCCTTCGCGTTCCTGCTGCTGCTGCTCCTGCAGCCGGCTGCGGCGGACGAGAGCGGCGAGCCGCAGGCGAGGACGTTGACGAAAGCGACGCAGGCGCAGAGGAGCAAGACGAGCTTTGCCAGCGCTCGCATTCGACTGCTGCTTCTCGGCGACGACGAGGCTTGGACCGCCATAGCACCAGCAGCGGACGTCGAAGAAGCCGAAACTACTGGGAGAAGCGGCGGGGAGCAGCCCTTGCCCGTTACTGTCGTCGAGGCGTTGTTGTTGCTTCCGTTGCCGTTGCCGTTGCGGTCCTTTGACGGGGTTTTCGCTGCCGACGATGTCAGGAGCGAAATCGCGCTGCTGAGCTTCGCCGCCGCAACGGAAGGGGAGGCCGAGGGCCTCATGCTGCAACAGCTGTTGCTTCCTCCTCGCTGCGGCGTCGAGTGGCCCGAGTCCGGGATGGAGCACGACGCGGGCGCGGAGGTCGAGCTCGGGGCGAGCGGAGGGAGGCTCGTCAAGGTCGAAGAAGAAGAAGAAGCAGGCGACGGCGCCGACGACGAAGACGCTGCTGATGCTGATGCCGTCGTCGACGGGTCCAGCGCCGAGTCCATCCCTCCGTTGCTCGCCCCGCGCCGGTGAGTGGCAGTGGTCGCCGTGCCCATCAGGCAGGAGGCGGAGCCGCCGTCTGGTGAAGTGGAGAAGGGGGAGAGAGAAGAGAAGCGAGGAAAGATGAGTGATGGAAGAAAAAGAAGAAAAAACCGACAAACGGCAGCGCTCGCTTGCTTCGATCGAAAAAACAAAAAAAGGCGCGCTCCCGACAGTCTTGAACCAGCGCAAACAGCTCCGATCGACCGCTGCCTGGGCTTCTCGGGACACACAACGAACTCACCGTGCGTTGGTAGAGACACGCGGAAGCCCCCGCTGTTCCCGGCGCTGCCCCTTTCTCCGTTGCCTGTCGCTGTCGATGTCGTCGTCGTTGTCGAAGATGCGTCGAGCACCACCGCCCCGTTGTCGCCGTTGGGCACGGGCACTGGCGGAGGCGACGAGGGAAGCGCCGACCTGGGAGCCGGCCCCGAGAGGCCCAGGTACGACCACATTGATGTGGAAGAGAGAGAAGAGAAAGAGACAAAGAGAGAGAACGGAGAAGCGCTCTTCTTCTTCGAGCCCGGAAAAAAAAACAGAAGTGATCGAGCCAAGCCAACGAACGGTCTCTCGACCTTCTTTCGACCTTCTTCTCTTCTCTTCTCTCTTCCCTCCTTTTATTTTGTTGGTATAAGATGGAAAACAGAGAGAGAGAGAGAAGAAGGCCTCCGGTCGCTCGGCGAACGAGCGAGAGAGCAGCTCCCGGCCTCTCTCTGCTGCTTCCTCTCCTCTTTTCGTGGTCGTTTTTCAGTTGCAGAGATTTTTTCTTTAAAAGTATAAAGAAAGGAAAAAGGTAAAAAAGGAAACAAACCGGAGTTAAAAAATCAAAAAATCAAAACCTGCTGATTTCAAAGAAGAGCGGCGTGCCGCCCTCTTCCTCTCTCTCTTTTCCTCTCTATTTCTCAACAAATATGACGCTCTCTCTCTCTCTCTCTCTCTTCTCAACGGGGAAGGTAGGCGAACTCGGCGAGCAGGGCCACGTGGTCGCTCGACCACCGGTCCGACGGCAGACCGACCCCGACCCCCGCTCTCCTCCCTCTCTCCCCTCCGCCGCACAGGTCAGCCTCGGTCGGCAGTTCCAGTAAAGCCGTGGGAGCCAGCGCGTCGGCGGAGTAGAGGATGTAGTCGAGCGTGCCGCGGAAGTCCCTTCCCGCGTTGGTGAAGCGCGGCTCCCCGGAGCCGTCGACGTCGACCGAGTCGCGCAGGCGCTGCGCGACCAATGCCGCATTGCGCGCGTGGTCGGCGGCGCCGCCGGAGATGCCGTTGTTGGCCGCCGTCGCCGCCGCGGACGTCGACGACGAAGCAGAAGCCGAAGCAGAGCCGGGAGAAGAGGCGTGCGGCTGCTGCGAGGGGGAGGGAGGACCATTGCCGTTGCTCGCGCAGGTGCTCCCGGGGACGACGGGCTCCTCGCCCGCGGCGAGCGCGGCGGCCGCGGCGGCCGAGTGAGGGAGCGTCGCCGCCGCGGCGTAGGCGCTGGCCAGCGGCAGGCCGTGCGCCAGCTTGGAGGGCGGGCGCAGGATCCCCAGCGGGTCGTTGGCCAGGTCCGGGTGCGAGGCCGGAACGCGGCCGCGGACCAGCAAGGCATGCGCTGCCGAACCGGGCGCAGAGTTGAAGTCTCCCGCGACGACCATCGGGATGTCGGCCGACGCCGAGATCTTCTCGAGCCCCTTCAGCAAAGTGTGCACCTGCCAAAGCTTGACGTCGGAGAGCTCCGGGTTGGCGTGGATGTGGGTGTTGGCGACGCAGACGAGCCTGCGGCGGGAAGGGGGAGGCGGAGGGGGGTTTTGCTGGGAGGAAGAGGAGGAGCCGTCGACGCTGCTGCCGTCCCCTCCTCTGCCGCCCTCGCTCGCGTCGGTGTTGCCGTTGCTGCTGCTCGCCCCCGCTCCACCGCCACTCCCCCCTCCGTCCACGGCCTCCAGCACCGCGATCAGCGCCACGTTGTCCTTCAGCAGCCTGTTCAGCGCCCCCTGCCTCCTCTCCGGGGGCAGGGCCCCGTCGGCCAGCGACAGCGCTGCTTTGTTGAACTCGACCTCGTACTTCTTCACCAGGCCAAACCTCGCCCTCTTGAAGAAGGTGGCGCAGCCGTCGGTGGCGTAGCTCGAGCCCGTGAAGACCTCTGCGGTCTTCTTCTTGTAGACTCCGGCGTAGCCGGCTGCTGCGAGCTCCGGGGCCAAGAAGTCCGCGAAGTGATTCGATTGGACTTCTTGCAAACAGAGCACGTCGGCGTCGGCGGCGAGCAGCTCCCTCAAAAGGTTCTGCCTGCGGTAGCCCCACCCGAGAGCCCAGGGAGGGGTGTAGCCAAACTGCTCCGGGGTGGCGTAAAGGTCTGCGAGGAGGTTGTAGGTGAGCACCGTGAAGCGCGAGGAGGTCGAGGCCGGCGTCGGGATCTTGGGGAGCTGGGCGACCGCGGGAGGGAGCGGCAGTGGCACTCGCGCGCGCCGCGGCGGGCGGGGGGCCGGTCGGACCCGGGCGGTCGAGACCGCCAGCGCCCTTCCCGTCGCCTCCTGCGTGTTGACGTCGAGCCCGATCACCTCGACGCGCAGGGAGGCGCCGACGTCGTCCGGGACGGGGACGTACTCGCGACCGGAGCCGATCTCGACCCAGGTCTCGCCGGAACCGCCAGAGATATGGAGGTGTTCTCTCTCGCGCTCTCGCTCTCGCTGCTGCTGCTCGCGCTCTCTTGTGCTGCCGCCGGTGCTCCCCCCTCCGAGGATGCTGCCGAGGCCCCCTCCCACCGAGAGGGCCGTCGAGGCGGACATCGCGTTCTTGGAGTCGTAGCCGTCTGAATTGGTTGGGGAAAAGAAAGAAAGAAGGAAAGAAGAGAGAAAAAGGTGAGAAAGAGTTGATGAAAGAGCAAAAAACGAAACGTAACTCTTTTTCCCTCTTCTCTTCTCTTTCTCTTTCTCTTACCGTTCGCGGCCCTCGCGGCCTTGGCCTCGTGAAGCTCCTTGTGGAAGGGCCAGTGCGCGCGCAGGCACTCGGCCGAGCAGTGGTAGGAGGTGCGGCCGTCGCCGCCGCGGCAGCGCAAGCAGATGACGCACTGAGGGAAGGGGTTTTGGAAAGAGAGAGGAAGAAAAAGAGAACAAGGTTTTGAGAGGTCGAGAGGTAGGGGGCGAGCGTTTCCGTCGTCGTCGTCGAGCAATCGAATGCCCTTCTGTCGCTCGCTCTCCCTTCATCTTCCCTTCCCCCCCTGCGATGCACCATCTCTTTTCATTCCACTCCCATCAACACGTGCCCCGTGTCGTGTGCAGCAGATCGCGACGATCAGAAGCAGCATCGCCGATGGAGAGGGAGAGGAAGAAGGAGGCAGCGGGCGTTTTTTTTTTTGAAAAATCGATGCCATCAAAATAAAAATCAATCGAAATCGAACCAATCTCTCAACAATCGTACCTGAATTGCCGCTTCCCTGTCCGGGTGCGCCCAGCACACGGCGGGCATCCCGCCGCGACCGGCGCCTCCCAGCAGCACGGAGCGGTACCACCGGAAGCGCAGCGCGAAGCGCGACGAGCCCGTCGCCAGCGCGGTCTCCTCGTCGGGGGCGTCGTCGCCCGAGACGGGGGCGCTCAGTGCCGCCGACAGCGACGACGACCCCGACGGGTCCCCGGCGACGCCTCTGCGCACCAGCACGTAGGGTACCAGGGGCACGCCTGCGACGGGCGTGTCCCCCGTCGGCAGACGGGCGGAGACGACGTGCAAGGGCCCCGACGAGCCGGCGTTGGAGGTGTTCATTGTTTTTGTTCGATGGAGGGCGGGGATCGATGATTTTCAAAGCGGTTTTTTCCCCCAAAGACTTCTCCTCTTTACCTTCTACTCCTCTTCTTCTTCTTCTACCCTCCGCCCGACAGTCACGAGTACGCGCGCTCGATCACAAGAGAACCGGCGCGGCTGTTTCAGTGGGCCATGGTGGAGGAGAGAGAGAGAGAGAGAGAGAGAGCAGAAGAGAGAAGAGAGAAAAGAGAAAGCGTTGAAAAAAGGGCGAGCTCTTTTTCTTCGCTCGGAGAATTTTGACTCGAGGCTCACCGAGTCGAGGCTTTCGACAATCACTAAAATCCTCTCTCTCTCCCTCTCTTTCGCGTGCTCCCTTTCTATGTTCTCTGTCTCTCTCTCTCTCTTCCTCTAAAGCCGTCAGCGTTTCAAGGGGACGAGAACAACATCCAGCAACGATGGGCGACGTGAAGGCAGAGGAGGCGAGCAAACAGCTCTCCGAAGAAGAGAAAGTCGTCGCCGCCGCCGCTCCGGCCAATGCCGATGACGACCCCAAAGCCTCCCTCTCCGCGCTCGTCGCCGACGCCGAGAGGGCCGTCTCCGCTGCCAGTGGTGACGACAAGGAAGCCCTGGCTGCCCTGGAGAAGCTGCGAGGTTTCAAGGTGCGGATTAAAATAGCGGAGAGCGAAAGAGAGGTCTTTCTTCATTCGACGTCGATCAACAAACTCAACCTCCCTCTCTCTTCTTCTTCTTCTTCTTCTATCTCTCTCTTCTTCTTCTCAACCTCTTCTTTCTCCAGGTCACCTCGGCGCTCCTGCTCGACACGGGCGCCGGCAAGCGCGTCCGCGCCCTGTCCAAGGAGAGCTCGCAGGCGAGCGCGGAGGTAGCCGCCGCGGCGAAGCGCGTCGTCGCGGAGTGGAAGGCGGCGGTCGTCGGTGGAAGCGGGGGAGGAGCTGCCAACGGCAACGGGAACGACGGAAACGGAAACGACGGCGGAAGCGCTCCTTCGACCTCTGCGCCCTCGGACAAGAAGCGCCCCAAGGAGGAGGAGGAGGACGGGGGCAAGGCAGGCACCGCCACGACGGCGCCCACTGCTACCGAAGAAGAAGCCGCGAAGAAGAAGAAGCCGAAGACGGAGGGAGGAGAAGAGGCGAAGACAGAAACAGAAGCACCTCAACCTCCACCTCCACCTCCTCCTTCACTTCCACCTCCTCCGCCTCCGACGGGGGACCCGGCCCGAGACAAGGCCCGCGCCCTGCTCGCCGCGGCCCTCGACCTCGTCCCGCGCGACGAGCTCCGCAACGCCACGGCCTGCCCGGCCACCGTCGCGGCCGCCGTCGAGTCTGCCGTCCTCGAGGACCACGGCGACGGGAAGGCGCGCAAGCTGCCGGGGGCGCGGTACAAGGCCAAACTCCGGTCGCTGCTCTTCAACCTCAAGGACGCCTCCAACCCGGACGCGAGGAGGCGGGCCCTGAACGGGGACCTGACGGCCGTCGAGCTCGTGCGCGCGGGCCCCGAGGAGCTCGCCTCGGACGCCCGCAAGGCCGAGAACGAGGCGATAAGGGCGGCAGCTCTCTTCGAGGCCGAGCGCGGGCAGAAGAAGAATTTGGCGACGACAGACCAGTTCCGGTGCGGCAAGTGCAGGCAGCACAAGTGCACCTACTACCAGATGCAGACGCGGTCCGCCGACGAGCCGATGACGACGTTTGTGCAGTGCGTCAACTGCGGCAACAGGTGGAGGTTTTGTTGAGGGAGAAGAGAGGAAAAAAGTAAAAAAGGAAAAGTAAAAGTAAAAAGAAAAAAAAGAAAACTGAAAATGAAAAAAGAAGAAGACTTGTTTTTATCACAAAAAATGCCGCACGCTCTCTCTTTGTTGTTTTGAAATTCTCCCCGTTCTCTCTCTCTCTCTCAAAGCGTAGTGCTCACTCTCAAAAAGTTGGAAAACAAAATTGGAAGCCAAGAAAAAAAAGCTCCAAAACTCAAAATCTTCTTTCACTCCGCCGCCTCCTCTGCCGCCGGAGCAGCAGCAGCAGCAGCCGGAGCAGCTCCCTCTCCCTCCCTCGCCGCGGCCTCGGCCTCCTTCATCAGTGCCCTGAACTGCGCCGCCATCTCGTCGGCGCGCTCGAACACCGCTGCCGGGTTTCGCAGCATGTCTCCCGGAGTGGGCTCCAGCTTCTTCGTGGAGAGGGAGATGCGCCCGCGCTCGCGGTCGTGGGTCAGCACGAGCACCTTGATCTTGTCTCCGGGCGCAAGAACCTTGTCGATGGTCGCGACGTGGTCGTGCGAGATCTGGGAGACGTGGAGCAGGCCTGTGGAAGAGTGGGAGAAGAAGAGAGAAGAAAGAGAGAGAGAGAAAGAAGAAGGGTGTGAGTTTTGAGTTTTTGGGTTTCGTCTCTCTCTCTCGACCTCGACCTCTCGAAGAAGAAAAAAACTTCTTCTTCTTCTTCTTCTTCTTCTTCTTCTTACCGTTGACGCCTCCGCCCAGATCGACGAACGCGCCGTAGACCTGCACGGCCGCGACCGTGCCGAGGACGACGTCGCCTGATGATATTGGTGTTTTATTGAGAGAGAGAGAGAGAGAGTAGAAAGAGAAGAGGAAGAGAGGTGAGTTGTTGTTGTTTTTCGTTTCCGCTTTTTTTTTCGTTCTTCCTAAAAAAAACTCGAAAGAAAAAAACATCCACTCACCGACACGGAACGTCCTGCCACCGGAAGACGACGCCCTCCTCCTGTTGGACAGCACCAGCCTCTGCCTCTCCTCGTCCACCTCGAGCAGCTTCAGCGCCAGGCGGCGGCCGACCAAGTCCTCGGGCATGACGTTGTTCGGCACGTGCGACCCGGGAACAAACCCTTTCTGGCCCTGGACGTCGACCATCAACCCGGCAGCGTTGAAGGAGGTCACCAGCCCTTCGACCGCTGCTCCTTCCTCCAGCGACTGGCGCAGGCGCCTCCAGACCAGCGCCTCCTCGGCCCTGCGGATCGACAGCTGCAGCTCGCCCGAGCGCTGGTCCTCGCGCAGGACCACAAACTCGCGCGCGTCGCCGGCCTGGATGAAGTCGGCTGCGCGCTCGACGCGGGCGACGGAGAGCTCGCTGGAGGCGCAGAAGGCCGGGGACTTGGCGCCCAGCTCGACGTAGACGCCCTTGCGGTCGATGCTGTGTTGGTGGTGCGGAGGGAGGGAAGAGGAGAAGAAGTGAGTGTGTGAGTGAGTTAAGTGGATAGGAAGGAGAAGGGGAAAAAAAGGTCGAAGAAAAAGTTTCGAGCCGCCGTTGTCGTCGAAGAAAAAGACGAGAGAAAGAGGGGTCCCAATTTACGTTTCTCCCGTGCTCGCTTCATCCATCTCTTCCTGCTGGTCGCATCTGGAGAGGTATCGGCGCGCTCCCGTGGATAGGAATCGGCGAATGCGAGAGCGAGAATAGGAGAAAAGCGGGCGCGAAAAGGATCCGAATTTGGGAGAAAATCAGCAAACGGAGATTTTTCTTTCTCGTCGTCGGCGTCGTCGTCGATCTCTTTCTTCTCCTCCTTACCTCGACACGGTCCCGGTGATCTTGTCGCCGCTCTGCGGCGCGAACGTCGTGGCGTCGAGGAGCTCGTCAAACTTCTTGTAGAGGTCGGCGGAGGAGCTGTTCGTTTTTTTTTTAGTGGAGAAGAGAGGGCGATGAGAGAAAAGGCGACGACGACGACGATGAACGAAACACGACGCTAGCCAACAAAGGAAAAGCAAATTTGCAGCTCCTTTCGCGCGCGCACTAGAGCATCGACCGACTCCATCACCCGACTCACGTGAACTCGATCTCAGTGCCGGAGGTCGCGGGCTCGGCGGAGGCCGACGCGACGCGCACGGAAGGGCGCGCCACGGCCGCGACATTCGAGCGGCGGCCGTTGGCGGCGGCCGCGCGAGGAGCAGCAGCGGCAGCGACGCTGCGGGAGGCAGCCAGGGCGGACTGCATTTTTTTCGGTCTTGAGTTTTGGTTTGGGGAGTGCTTCTTGCTCTCTCTCTTGGATAAGGGAGAGCGAGAAAGACGCGCGCGGAAAGAGGGAGCGCAGAGGTAAAGAAAGAGAGGGAATGTGAGTGAGGAGAGTTGAACCGGAAAAAAAAAAAAAAAAAAAAAAAAAACTCGACGGCGAAGCTCCACAAAAAAGAACTCGACGAGGAGCTTTTCGCTCTCAACCAGAAAAAATGTGGCTCTTCCTGCTCCGCTGGGCGCTCATCTTCGCGGTGCTCTACTGGGTACTGAAGCGGTGAGTGATCCCGTCGGTCATCGGCAGTGTCGACGAGCGAAAGAAGAGCCCAGAGCTCGCGAAAAGAGGGCAAAAGACGAAGCTTTTTTGCTCGACGGAAGAAGAAAGAAAAAAAACCATCGCTCACCGCGACGAAACCAATGCCTCTTCTCTTCTTCTCTTCTACACCCCCTCTCAACTTATAAAACAGCCTCGCCGGCGTCGCCGTCACCTCCCTGGCCAAGGGCAGGTCGTTCTCGCTGCGAGCAGACTCGGTCGGGCTGCTGTCCCTCCGGGGCGTGGCGCTGGAGCTCGCAAAGGTAAAAGAGAAAGAGTTTTTTCCATCGGCGTCATCGTCGTCGCCTTCGACCTTCTTCTCAACCTCTCTCTCCCTCACTCTCACTCTCCTTTTCCTCTCCCTCCCCCACCAGGGCCCCGTCGCCTCCGTCGCCTTCCGCGAGTTCTCGCTGCTCCGGTGCCTGGAGCCGGCAATTCTAAATGTGGCAGGGGACGACGACGACGACGACGACGAAGGGGAGGAGGAAGACGACGAGGGCGAAGGAGCAACAACAACAGCTCGACCTCGACCTCAACCTCGACCTCGACGACCTCTCTCTCACCCGGCGCGCGCCCCCGTCATCGTCCGGGGGCTCGTCGTCACGCTCCGCGGCGAGGAGGAAGACAAGAAGGCCTCTAGCAGCAGCAGTGGAGCTTCTCCGTTACCGTCTTCTTCTCCCTCTCGCCGCAATAACAGCAGCAACAGATCCTCGTTCTTCGGCGCGGGCAGCGGCGCCGCGGCGGCCAAGAGGGCGATCCTCGCAGCGGTCGCCCGCCCGGCGCTCGCCGCCGCCGCCGCGGTGCTGCCTCGCTTGCCGGTCCGCGTGCTCGACGCCAGGGTCGAGCACGCGCCGAGCGGCGGGGTGGTGTCCCTGGCCGGCGTCGAGCTCGAGTTCAGGAGCGAGAGGAAGAGGAGCGGCGGCGGCGGAGGAGGAGAAAACAGCGGCGGTGAGAGCTCCTCCTCTTCTTCTTCTTCTCTCTGCGCCACGCTTGCGCTCTCCCCTATCGAGGCCTCCGTCGCCTCACTGGCCTCTTCTTCGCCTGCTTCTTCTTCTACTACAACTCGCGTCCGCGTCGCGTCGATGGAGGCGAGCACGCTCGAGCTCTCGGTCTCGGCCGGCGGTGGCGGAGGAGGAGGCAGCAGAGAGGAAGCGAGAGCGGCGACGGCGGTGGCGACGGAGGCTTCCACCTCCGAAGCGACTTCCACTTCTTCTTCTTCTTCTTCGCCGCCGCGCTCCCCGACGCGCCGCGCGGGCTTCGGCCACCGCAGGAGGCACTCGACGGTCGACGACGACGTAGCGCTGGGCAGGAGGCACCTCCACCAGAACCCGCTCGAGCAGCTGAGCGAAGGGGAAGAGGGCTTCTCTGCTTCCTCTTCCTCTTCGTCGTCGTCGGAGCCGCAGCCGCTGCTGAAAGCGACGCGCCTCCACCTCTCCCTGGGGGCCCTGGACCTGACCGCGACGGCGGAGGCCGCCGCGGTCGTGGCGAGGCTCTGCGCCGTCGCGGCTGCTGCTGCTGCCGAGACGCAAAAGGGAAACACTGAGGAGGAGAAGAAGAGGGCGAAAGCTTCTTCTTTGACTCCCGCTTTCTCGATCTCCGACTTGCTGCCGCTGCTCCCCGACTCCGTTCTGCTGACACTGCCCCGCGTCTCTATCGCAGCAGCAGCAGCAGCAGCTTCGGTCAAGGCCTCCGTGGGCCCGCTGCGGCTGTCGGCGGGGAGGAAGCGCGGCGCTTCCGCTTCGGCTGTCGCCGCTTCGGCGACTGCAGCTGCAGCTGCTGCGACACCCTTCCTCTACCGCGCCTCCTTCGAGCTCGGCGGGGCCAGCGTCCGCGTCTCTTCCTCGTCCGCCTCCTCCGATGTGTCTTCCTCCTCTGCTGCGGTGGACGCGAGGTTCGGAGGCTGCGGCGCCTCGGCGGTGCTTCGGAGAGGAGGAGGAGGAGCAGCGACGGCAGCAAAGACAACTTCTGCTGCTGCTGCTGCTCCTGCTCAGATGCAGCCCCCGTCGGTCTTCCTCGAGACCAGCGCGAGACTCGGAGGCGTTTCCGCCTCCGTCTGCCCCGCGGCGGCCTGGCCGCTCTTCGCGCTCGCGGCCAGGGAGGTGGAGAGGTTCGCCGCCGTGGACGCCGCGACGAGGGAAGCGACCGAGAGGCTGGAGCAGGAAGCGGAGAGAGAAGGAGAAGGAGAAGAGGTCGAGCGAGCGACTTCGACTGCAGCGGCGGCTGCGGAAGCAGCTCGTTCCTCTTCCTCCTCTTCGAGACCCCCACCGCCTCCCCCCATCTCTTCGCGCCGCCGCCCGCTCCTCCTGTGGTCTTTCAACCTCGAAGAGAAGAAGACGAAGGAAAACGAAGCGCCCTTTGTGCTCCTGTCGCTGCTGGCGGCGGACGGGAGGGCCGCGGCCGCGGAGGTCTCCGTCTTGTCGGTCGACGCGCGCGGAGGGAGCAATTTCGGAGGAGGAGATTCGAACAACTCTTCTCGCAAGAGCAGCGGCATCCGCTTCTGCGCCAGAGGGTTCGAAGTGCGCCTCGGCCTGGCCAGCGGGGACCTCCCTGCTCCCTCACCGGCCCCCGCGCCGGCGCTGCTGTCGCTGGCCGCTGTCGAGGCCTTCCTTTACGTGGGGAGTTCTTCGAGCTCCTTGCCGTCGTCGACCTCGACCTCTTCCGATGCCGCCGCAACTCCCTCCCATTCTTCTTCTCCCCCTCCGTGCCCGCAGACGGGCTGCGGCTGCCCGGCCTGCTGCCGCTGCTCCGTGGCCGCCAAGGGACTGCGCCTGCTCGTCGACGAGTCTGCCGTCGCGGCCCTGGCCGCGGCGGTCGCCTCTGCGTCCCCGCCGCCTCCTTCGACGTCGACTTCGACGTTGCTCCCGCCGGTGCTCGCGAGGCTGCGCGCCGCGGCGGGCGCGGCCTCTGCCGCCCGCAAGAGGTCGAAGAGCAAGCAAAAGACCCCTCTGCCTCCGAAGAAGCTGAAACCTTCCTCTTCCTCGGGGCTCTCTCTCGAGCTCACCGACGTCGAGGCCGTCGTCGACGCGCCCCGAGGGTACGACGACGCGTCGGCGGTCGCGGTCGTTGCCGTGAGGGCCGGCGTCGGATCCGAAGGAGGAGGAGAAGGGAAAGACGGCGGCGGCGACGGAAAGGTTAAAGCTTCTTCCGACGCTTCCTCTTCCTCTTCGACTTCCTGGCCCTACGGCAAGCGCCCTGCTGTCGCGACCGTCGGCAGCGCCTCGGCGACGCTCAGGCTCGAGCGGCTCGCGGCCTCGGGGCTCGGGGCGGCGGCTCGAGGAAGCGGCGGAGGGAGTGGAGGAGGAGGTGACGCCTCTGCTTCTTCTTCTGCTTCTGCTGCTCCTTCTTCTCCTCCCTCCACTTCCTTCGAGGCCTCTGCCCTGACGCTCGTCTACCGAGAATCGCTTCTCCTGGAGAGCAGCGAAGCCGAACCGACCGTACGGAGCGTCGACCTGCTCTCGGTCGCCTCTGCCCGTGCCTTGCTCCAAAGCGACGAAAGCAACAGCGACAAGTCCCTTTCCGTCGCCGTCTCCGGCGTCCGCGCCTCCGCCGACGCGGGATCGCTGCTCGCCGCGGCCGCCGCCTGCCGAGGCGCCGCTGCGGCCGCGGCGAGGGCCCTGACGGAGCACTGCCGCTCTGCTGCTGCTGACGGCGACGGAGGAGGAGGAGGAGCTGCGGCAGCAACAGCAGCAGCTGCTGCCGCGCTTCTTCTCGACGACGACGACGAAGGTGGAGATGGAAAGAAAAAGAAAAACACCAAACCCCCTTCTCCTCCTCTCGCCGTCGCGCTCCGCTTCAGCGACGTCGCCGTCTCCGCGCCGCTGGGCGACGGCGCGGAGTGGAAGGTAAGGCTCTCGTCGGCCCGCGTGAGGCTTCCGCCAAAGGCTGCCGCGAGCTCTTCTTCTTCTTCCGCTTCTTCCACTTCCTCTTCCTCGTCTCTGCTCGTCGCCGAGGTCGAGGCCTCCGGCTTCGGGGTCGACCTCGACGGCGAGGAGCTGCTGGGGCTCGAGGGGGCCGCCGTTCGCGTCGCGAAGAGGAACGGAGGTGGGGGCGATGAAGTTGCTGCTTCTTCTTCTTCCGCCGCCGAGAACAACGACGACACCAACGACCTCCCTCCTTGGTCCTTTTCGGGCCCCCAGGGCCCGCGGGAGCGCGCCGAGGCCGCCGCGCGCGCCTCCAAGGGGCTCGAGCAGGACCTGCTGCTGTCGTGTGCCTCGTCTTCAACAAACAGCGGCGGCGAGTCCTCGCTCGTGGCGGTGCTTGCTGTGGCGATCCGGGCCAGGGGCCTCTCGTGCCGGCTGCCGCACGGGACCGAGTTCGGCAGGGCGCAACGCCACGTCGAGCTCTGGGCCAAGGCCCTCACGGACTCCGCGCTGGGTCCCGCGCTGGAAGAAACCAAAGCAGCAGTCGCTGGGCTCGCAGCCGCGGCCAGGGACGGGCTGGGCGTCGTCGACTTTGCGGCGAAGAGCAAGAAGAACAAGAAGAGGAAAGTTAAGAAATCTTCTTCTCCTCCTCTCGTCGAGGTCTCGGTCTCGCTCGAGGGCGCGTCGCTCGACTTCGAGCACCACCCTTTCGAGGCGGAGCTGGCCAGGACCCTGCCCGCGGGCGCGGACACGGCGGCGAGGGCCGCGCTGTGGTCGCGGGCGCTGGAGGGCGTCGTCGGGAGCGGTGGAGGGGGAGGCGGAAGCGTGAGGCAGCAGCACGACGAAAGCGGCGTCGCCGCCGCTTCGACTTCCGGCGCCGTCTCCCCGACCCGCGGCGGGCCCTCCTCTTCCTCCAACCTCTCCGGCCTGATGCTCTCCTCTGCGTCCTCTTTCACCGCCTCCACCTCTCCAGAGAACCAGGCGGGGCCGCTGGCCGCGGCGGCGACGAGGGCGAGCAGCAGCGGCGGCATCGGGGGCGTCGTCGCCGGTGCCGCGGCGACAACAGAAAACGCTTCTGACGTTGCTCCTTTTTCCGCTTCCACTTCTTCACCCCAAACGACGGACCCGCGCACCGCCGTCGAGGCCTCGCTGGCGGCAGCGCACATAGCCAAGGCCCGCGCCGCGGCCTCCGACCTTCGCGGTGTGAAAAGAGCAGGAGCGGCACTGAGGGTAGAGGTCGACTCGATCTCTCTCCTTTTGCTCGTGGCCCCGAAAACAACCGCCGCAGCGCGCAGGGCCTGCGCCTTCGCCGCGGACGTCGACCCCCCCACGCGGGGAGTCGCGCTGGCCGGCGTGGCGGCGCTGGGAGTGGACGCGGCTCTGCAGGGAGCCCGATGCTTCTTCTGCTGCTGCCCCACCCCTCTGGCCCGCGTCTCCTCTCTGCGGATTTCGGGCCCCTGCGTCGTCGCGAAGCAGCAGGTGGCGGGGGAACCAACGCCAGACCAGAGGCACGTACCCCTGGGTGCCGGGCGTGGGACGCTGCTCCAGTGTGCCGCCAAGGGGTCGAAACCTTCGCCCAAAGCCTGGCTCGATTTTACCTTGAAAGCTTCCAACGGCTCTGCGCTCTTTGGTGGAGGGCTCGACCCCACGATCGTCATCGTGGCCCTGGCCGGGAAGAGGCTGGGACCTTCGGACCCGGACCCGGATCGACCAAAGTTCGGCAACCTCCCCTGGTGGGACATGCTCCGCTTGAACCTCCGCGGAAACATCTTTTTCGAGATTTCCAAGTTTGGATTCGACCTGAGCGCGTCGAGCTCCCCGGCGGTCTGCGGGCGCAGCGAGAGGATGCGAGCCACGGCGTCGATGGTTTCTCTCAACTCGACCTTCGGCAAGTTCGCCGACTTCGAGTTCGAGGACCTGGCTCTGGAAGCGATCGGAGGACCGCCCCCTCCGCCGCCGCTGCCTGCCGCGGCCGTGCCCCGGTGCAAGCTCGCGTTCGTGCCCCGGGCCTCGGCCAAAGTCCGGTTCGGCTGGATCTTACCGGGGGGAAGGTCGCCCGAGGACCACCACCTGTGGCCCGTGGTGAAAGAGGAGAGTGGAGGAGGAGGAGGAGAAACAGGGCATGAGAA
>Ga0210003_1002460_pt1 | contig 15610 bp, 16 predicted proteins | sample LantaG_FD_182804 | JGI IMG/M metagenome (GOLD analysis project Ga0210003, IMG submission 182804) | Deep subsurface microbial communities from Baltic Sea to uncover new lineages of life (NeLLi) - Landsort_02402 metaG (SPAdes) (version 2) | ecosystem: Environmental > Aquatic > Marine > Oceanic >... | reverse complement strand
ACAGAAGTGTTTGGCACAAATGCCGACAAAGTGATCGCTATCGGGAACGGAACAGCACCAACAACATCACCAGCAAATGCTGTCCAACTGTATGCTGAAGACGTGGCTGGATTGTCTGAACTGAAAGTACGAAACGAGAATGGCGACGTAACGACTTTATCAACACCTGCTGGCCTAGAACGTACAATCGTTTTGAATGCAGCAGACGGGGTCCCACGAACCACTGCTGGTTGTGGGGGACCTACGAACCACGAATTGCCTACCAACGACAGGATGATTACAGTACTAGAATTTAGTACCAGTGTCATAGAGTATTGTGAGTGGCAAATTGTTTTGCCATATTCGTATGATGGTGGGACAATCAAAGCTATGTTTTACTGGACACAGGAATCTGGTCCTCCCAACCCAGTGCGGTGGATGATCGGCGGACGAGCATATGGTGATGGTGAAGTTCTTGATCAAGCCAGTGGGGCTTATGTTGGCGTTACTGATGCCAGCCCTGGTTTCGGTGCCTTGGGTAGATCAGCCATGTCCGGTGAAATCACACTGGCCGGGACTCCGTCCGGTGGTGAGCTGGTGTCGATCACCGTATATCGTGACGTCGGTCATGTAGATGATACTTTAGCGACATATGCTCTCATATTGATGGTAAAACTTGAGTATGGTATAGACAAATGGAGTGACTAACGGTGGCTACAAGGAAAACTTAAATAGTTGTATGGTATATTAATTTGTATGGCGATAGTTGCAACCGTACCATATGCTTCGGAAGCAGAAGCGAATGACTACTTCGATCCCCTCAACTATTTGTATGGGGACGAGTGGTGGGCTGCCGACGAAGGAGCATCCGCGTATCTATGGACATATGACAATGGCGTGCCTGCTCGTAGACTCGTCATCACCGTGCTTGAGCCTGGCGAGGAAGGCAACCGGTGGAGCTGGAGAGCAGTTCAGGGTGGTCCAGAGGATGTTACTTTCAACGAGGCCCAGCACTACCTGGAATACGAGTTCGTGGCAGCTACCACAGCAGCTGAAGCACGTGCGGCTATATTGGCAGAAGGAACGTTGGCCGCTACTCTCAGTGTCGATGTCGTTGCCGGTGGTGGCCAGGCGGTCTTGGAACAACTTGATCGGACATTCTTCTCTGGTGGCGTAGATCCTGATGCTGATCGTCTTGGTCATAGGTTGCCTGCACTTGCAGCGGCTACTCGTAAGATCGACAAGCTGCCTCTCAATGGATACAAGGCGGACGATGATCAGGTCCATGAGTTTCCTCGCAAGTGGCTGTTACCTGATGATACGTGGGAAACTGAGGAGGACGTTTCTGCCGCGGTCAAGATGGCGACGTGTGAAGAAGCGATGGCCATACTAAAATATGGAAACACGGAACGATACAAGATGCGGAATGATGGTGTGAAGAACTTTTCACTCGGTGTCGGAGGTCTTAACGAGAAGCTTGCTGCGAGCCGTGACGGTGACATGCTCTCCGGGGAGGCCATGAACTTCATGCGTCCATACATGCGTCGATCCTGGCTTGTTATGAGGTGATCACACATGCCTGGGTATCTGAATCAACTGGCAACGTTCACCATGAGATACGGTGGGCAGTGGACTGACAACCTGGCAGTCAGATGGGTGGACGAGGTTGTCGAAGTTGTCGATATGAACGATGAGTATGTTCTCTCTATGGTGACTGTGTGGTTGCGCGAGTATGTGTCTTATGATGTCACCGAGGAGGAGTTCACCATAGATGCTGGCGGAACTATCCGAACGGATGTTAGTGTGTGGAAGAATGGTATCCATTACCAGATCATCAATGTCGAGACGGCGCCAAGACTTTGTGGTGACGTGCCGTACTATGTCTTGCGTCTCGCACCATATGTTGGCAACTGGCCGTAGAATCTCCACACAGCTCTTCAGATTCGTCGATGGGACAGGAGGGTTGTGTGTTTATACCTTTTTGTTGGTCGTTCTCACAGACGACGAGCTGGTGGTATCCTGAGCGGTCCGCCCTTCCGGTGCTCCATACCACACCACTCCAATAAAATGTGGAGAAGTAGATACACTTATATGGGTGTACGTTCATGTATACCATTGTCATGAGACAAGTATTAGACATGCATCGTTTGGAAAGCATCGCCCACAACGAGGGGTTCGACAGTGCGTACGACTTCGTTGCGGCTGCAAGACACAAGACTCTTGAGGATACGCGCCTCACTGATCTAAGAACTGCCAGGTTCACGGCAGTAGAAGCTCGGCAACTCGAAGACATCGCCAGTCTGCTGGAGACTACCATGAGCCAACTTATACGGAAGTACTGTCTGGTTGGCATACGTCATGATCTTCCGGTTGACGCCGAGCGGTGATGTTGGTTACCATGGCATCAAATGATATGCGCGAGCAATTGGATGATGTCGTCCATATACGGACAACCTCTCCGATCATGATCACACATCGCCATTTACCAGACATATGCCAGGAGGCAGCATCTGCTCTCGTGGAGGCCAATGTTCCTCCTCGGATCTTTACACGTGGGGGTGGATTGGTTCGTATAGACAACGATGAGAATAACGAAGAACATTATCTCCGACAGATGACGGTGGATATGGTGGTAGGGGATATGGGGAGATCTGCTCCCTATGTCCGCATGAACAAGAAAGGGATCGTAAATCCCACGTGGCCACCACATAATGTGGCGAAGGATCTTATCGCAAATCCTTCCCCCCAGTTCAGGCCGATCACGGGTATGATAGGTACTCCGGTTGTCCGGCCCGACGGATCAATCTTCTCCACGTATGGCTATGATCCAATCACTGGACGGTATCTTACGCAGGCCTTCGACCTGAGCGTACCAACGCATCCCACACAACATGATGCTGAGATCGGTGTGGCTTATGTACTGGACGAGGTGTTGTGTGACTTCCCTTTCGTTGATGGCGCATCTCGTGCCAATGCTCTTGCCACAATGTTGACTGTTCTTCTACGCCCGGCCATCAATGGTAAAGTTCCTATGGCGCTCTTCGACAAACCGGCGGCTGGGACTGGTGCCTCACTCATTGTCGATCTCATTGCGTCGATCACTACCGGTAAGAAGGCGGCGCCCAACACCGCACCAAACACCGAGGATGAATGGAGAAAGAAGATCACCTCTCTATTATATGGCGGGACGTCATTGGTTCTTATCGACAACATCACCGGGCTGCTCAAAAGCGCAAGTCTCAGTTCAGTCATCACGTCGTCGTATTGGGAGGACAGGGTGTTGGGTAGTTCCCGGATGATACGCATGCCGAACAATGCGATGTTCGTGGGGACGGGGAACAATCTTTTGGTCGAAGGCGATCTTGCCCGGAGATCTTACTGGATTAGACAGGACGCCAAGGTGGTGCATCCCGATCAGCGCAGTGGGTGGCATCATGAGAACATAGAGATGTGGGTAGAGGAGCATAGGACAGAGATCCTGTCGGCGTTGCTTACACCTGTCCGGGCATGGTACGAGGCGGGCTGCCCTCTGGCGAAAGTGCGGACGGTTGGTTCGTTTGAACCGTGGGCTGAGACTGTTGGCAGTATCCTCGCATATGCGGGCGTTGATGATTTCTTGGGCAACATTAGTGAGATGCACTTGAAGATGGATGACGAGTCGGCTACATGGGGTGCGTTCTTGGCTGCGTTACACAGGTCTCCTGCGACTTGTAATGGATTTACTTCCCGGGATATCATAGATCATATGGGTGCGGGTGGTGTGATAGCAAACAGTGCGCCCGAGGAGATAGCTGATGCGGCGGGAAGTAGGAGAGGTGGTGCAGCTCAGAGGATCGGACTGAAGCTAAAGAAGCAAGAGGACAGGCAATATGAAGACGGGCTCAGGCTTACATCGGTTGTCGATGGGCACACCAAGATCCGGCAGTGGTTGGTGGTTGGTGAGAAAGATGCGGACAGTGGTGAGAAAGACGCGGATAGTCGCGGATACTTTGCGGAGGGTTGAATCGCTATGCTGCTGTACATTGCGGGGAGGCGGGTAGTTAACATGCTTAGCTCCCCCCACGTACAGTATATACTATATAATACCTCTTGTGTATTGTATAAAGAATAGTACCCGCAGTATCCGCAAACACTATGCAGTGGTTGATTGAAGTCCCGCCTAATTACCCGCAATGGTCACGCAAGGTCCCCGCAATGCAGAAGCATGAATGTGTGTTGGCATTGGTGCGGTACAGCGCAGCGTACATAGGTTTAAACATGATGAGGTTATATCAGGTTAGCATGAACGTGGCGGTGCTATGTGATTCGGGGTTAGCATAGTGAGGTTACCATGGTAGAGGAATATCAGATGGTTAAGACGCGGGTAAGGCGCCCTGTTACGGAGGATGAAGAGAGGAGAGTGGTCAACTACTTGCTCGAAGGACGTAACCCTTATCAGATAGGAAAAATTATGGGGCGCGATCGTGGGAGTATTATAAGGATAGCACAACGGCGTGAAGTTGAGCTGAGTCAGGAGGTACTTGAAAGGCTGAAGCCTAGGGATACATCGTTTGCTGATGGTATCACTGCTTATACAAGGTTCCTTAAATCGCAGACAAGGCAGGAGACACTGTCGTTTGCTATGTCAAAGGTGGAGTTGATGCTACGTCGTGACAACATACCCGCGAAAGATGTGAGGGATTTGACTGTGTCACTCGGTATAATCGTGGACAAGTTCGCGGTTGAGAATGGGAAGACATCGGATACAGCAAAGGCAGAATTGATTGCGCTGTTCCAACAGATCGAGGTCAATGCAACTACAGGTACCAGTAGGGAAGCAGGCGAGATTCATAGTTGAACCGCCTAGTCGTATCAATCTGTTGTATGGTAGTTGGCGTAGTGGCAAGACTGTTGGGTGTAATCTGAAATGGGTCAAAGATGTGGCGCTGCTGCCCGAAGGTAACATGCTTATGGTTGGTACCACCATCAACGCGCTTGAGCGCAATGTCCTTACTGGGATAAAAAGGCTCGTTGGTGACAACAATTATGCACTTAAGCGGCAGAGTAAGGTACTTAATGTGTTAGATCGTGAGATCTGGATTGAAGGTGCAGACAAGGCTGACTCATACAAACGGATTGAGGGCGAGACGTTGCTCGCTGCGTATGTTGATGAGGGTTTGCGTATGGATAAGAAGTTCATGCAAACCCTGTTGAGTAGACTGAGTGAACCTGAAGCCAGGTTGTACATCACATGTAACCCTGGCCCACCTACTCACTACCTCTACACTGACTACATCCAACGTGAGGCTGAGCTGGACATGCGTGTGTGGAAGTTTGGGTTGGACGATAACCCATGGCTGTCCGATGAGTACAAGGCTAACCTCGTAGCAGAGAACCCACCGGGTACAGTGTTCTACCGTCGCAATGTAATGGGCGACTGGGTGTCTGGTTCTGGTCTGGTGTATGGTAACTTCGATCGGGCGCGGCACGTAGTTGACGCGCCTCCACATGGGCTCACTCCACGTGAGTTGCGTATAGGAGTAGACTATGGTACGCACAGTCCGACGTGTTACCTGATGGTGGAGAAGTATCTTGTACCTGGTAGATTGCACCCTACTTGGTACGTGACGAACGAATACTACTGGGACAGTGAGATCATGGCGTACCAGAAGACTGACTCTGAGTACTCGGAAGATATGGCTGCGTTCCTCGCTGGTCGATGGGTAGCCCCGCCTAGAATGGTTGCCCCCTCGGGGCTGCCGGAGGCGAAGCCGGAGGTGCCCGCCCAGCGCAGCGTACCTACTGTGCATACAGACTCGGACTGCGCTCCTCAGCTGAATGGTGCGCACTCGGCGCAGCGCAGCGTACCTACCGATGGTGTGGTCTGCGCTACTCGGCCGAGTGCTGCGCTCGGCCCTGCCTCCGCGCTCGAACCTCGCCGGGTCTACCCTGCGTCGATCGAGGTAGATCCGTCGGCGGCATCGTTCGTGTTGCAGTTGCAGAGAGACGGTATGAAACGCGCGGTCGCTGCTGATAACGTGGTGCTTGATGGGATCAGGGTGACTGCGTCAATGATAAGCGCTGGTGACTTGGTGGTGTGCCGGTCGTGCCCGTGGCTTATCCAGTCTATTGAATCTTATGAATGGAAACCTGATTCGAATCAGGATGAGATTGTAAAAGAGAATGATCATTGTGTTGATGCGTTGCGCTACTTCGTGAACTCTATTACATGAATGGTTGGTGTATATACTATACAGTATGTATATATATATAATGTACACCACTACCACCACCATCACTATTACTATAACAAAACTACCACAACAACACACACCACACCTCTCTCTCTAGCCTCCGGAAATTTTCGGGGCTTTCCAAGGCTCTCGTTTATATAATACCTGTTCTATTGGTTGTATCATGCTAACTGATATGACTTGGCTGACGAAGACTTTCCCACCAGAACCGGATCGGATACGTGAGTATGAAGAGAATTCGCATCTGTATGAAGGCGATCACCACATGGTGTGGAGAGATCTCTGGGACAGCCACGACTTGAACGAGCTTGACACAACGTTGTCGACGTTCTTTGGTACAGTGTATGGCGCCCGGAAGCTTGAGTACAACTGGTTCCTGGTTGTGTGTAATGTGTTTAGTGACTTCCTCGCAGGCGAGCCTATCCGGCTGATCGGGAAGTCTGAACAAGAACAGACGACACTTGATGGGATTCGTGATCGGTCTAACCTCGACGTGGTGATACACAGACTGAGCACAGACTTGATTCGGTTCGGTGATGCTGTGTTCAAGGTGCGGTTCCGAGGAGCTGGCCATGCGATTCCTGGTAGCGTGATAGAGCGTGTTGATCCTTCGATATGGTTCCCGGTTGTGAATCCTGACAACAAGGACGAGTACATAGCTCATGTGCTTGCCTGGAGGTTTTCTGCTGTGGTAGGGCAGTCGCCTGCCAACCTGATGAAGGCGGAGATTCATACTGCTGGCAGGATAGAGCACCGTTTGTATTGGATGGGCGGGGACAAGATCGATCATCAGATTCCTTTGCAGATGGTTGAACGGTACGCGAACTATCCTGATGTTGAGGAAACCAATGTTCCTTACCCCTTGGTGTTCGTTGCATCCAATCCTAAGAAGCGGTTTGATGTGTATGGGATAAGCGACTACAAACACATGAAGAGCCTGGTCAAAGAGCTTGAGTTGCGTGCGATAAAGATAGCGAGCATTCTCGACATACATACCCGGCCTGCTGTGTGTGGGCCTGAGAGTATGATCAGCACCGACATGTCGACGGGTGATGAGACGCTGCGGATGAACGGTCGGTTCTTCCCGGTTGGTCGTGACGGGGTTCGTCCGTTCTACATGGAGTGGGACGGGAAGTTGGATTCGAGTTTCAAGGAGATGGACGAGATCACGGACATGTTGTACAAGGTTACTGATCTTAGTCCTGCGGCCATGGGGCACTTTCCTGGTGGTCAAGCGGTGTCTGGGTCTGCGTGGCGACGCATGTTGATAAGAACTATTGCGCGTGTGAACCGAATGAGGTTGGCGTTCAATGTTCCGATGCGTGATGCGATCCGTGCTGCGAGCATGTTGGATGCGCGTGGGATGATTATTGGTGCGGTTGAGGTCTCGCTCCGTGACATCGGTTGGCAGGATGGGCTCCCTCGTGATCTGCTTGAGGATGTTAAGATAGAGCAGACGCGGAAGAACTCTGGTCTTACAAGCAAGCGTCATGCCATAATGCGTATCGATGCTTGTACTGAGGCAGAGGCTGATGCCGAACTTGCTCTCATGGAATCGGAGATACCTGATGCGCCGAGAGAGCAGTCACCGTTCACCAACCGCCAGCCTCGTGCTGATCTTAACCCGGAGGGCGATCGGCCCGAGCCACGTAAGGTACAATGATTTATATACTATGTGTGGTAACTCATTGTTAGGTTACACGGCCACCGTAACAGGTTGATTTACTATGCCCGGCGATGATAAGGACAAGGATAAGACGTTCAGTCAAGATGATGTGAACCGCATAGTGCAGACGCGGCTCGCTGCAGACAGAGCATCGCGTGGCACTGAAGAGGCGAGCGTCCTACAAAGTGTCAATGATCTCAAGCTACAACTTGCAAGTGAACAAGCCAAGCGAGTAGAGCTTGACAACAAGTTCGCGCAGACGTCGCGGGATCAGATCGTGGGTAGAGTAGTTGCGGCGAAGAACTTGCCTGCGTCGCTTTCCAAATTCATACATGGCAACACTGAAGAGGAGATCACTGCATCTGCAACCGAACTTCTCGCCGCTGTTGGCCCTGGTCAGAGTGTTGGCGGAGAAACTAATCCGGCAGGAGCCACTGTCGTTCCTAGGGTATATACGGCTGACGAACTGAAATCGATGGCACCCGAGGACATCAACAAGGATTGGGAGAACATAGCCGCCCAGATGAAGAGCGGTACGGTGAAGTGATGCTATGGCGATAGATGGATTTATAGCAACGATTTGGAGCGCTCGGCTTCTTGAGAATCTACAGAAGTCGTTCGTGTTTGGACAGCCCAACGTGATCAATCGTGATTACGAGGGTGATATCCAAGGTAAGGGTAGTACTGTGAAGATAACTTCGATTGGAGACATAACCATCGGGGATTACACAAAGGACACTGATATCGGCGATCCTGAAGCACTCGAAGACGCACAGTCGGTACTGTCTGTCACACAGTCGAAGTACTTCAACTTCGCTGTGGATGACATAGACAAGGCACAGGTCGCGCCTACGCTCATGAACGGAGCTATGCAGCAGTCTGCTTACAACCTTGCGGATGTTTCTGATCAGTATGTCGCTGGTCAGATGAAGGCAAACGTGGCCGCTGGTAACATCATTGGTACGACTGCTTCGGCCAAGGTGCCCGATCTTCGTGCTGACGAAGCTGGTGCGCAGTTCACTGCATGGGATTATCTGTTACAGCTCAGCACTGTACTGTCGGAAGCTGACGTTCCCAGACAGGGCAGATGGGCGATCGTTCCACCCTGGTTTGTTGAGAGACTTGCCGGTGATACCCGGTTCACTGATGCCGCCGCAGCAGGCACTCCTGATGCACTGCTCAATGGGTTAGTGAAGCGTGCGGCTGGGTTCGACATACTGGAGAGCAACAACGTTCCCACCTCTGCTGGCACTGGTGCTGAAGCTGCGAAGACTCAGACTTACGTGATTGTTGGCTCTTCGATCGCCACCACGTTCGCTGACTCTGTTAATGGGGTCGAGGCTTACCGTCCCGAGAAGCGGTTTGCCGATGCGATCAAGGGTCTTCATGTGTATGGTGCGAAGGTAACAAGGCCTGATGCACTTGCCATGCTGATATGTAGGAAGGTGACATGATATGGTCCGAGACAAGATACCGTTCGTGACGCTTGGGTATGCGGCCGATCCTGAGATGGGATACGAGGCCGAAGCTCCGATGACGTTTAGTAGCACTAGTAATCTGTACATTGCTACCGAGGATGTGGGCGATGCCCTCTGGCTCCGGTTCAATGTGACTGATGCCTCCACTAGTGCTATCATCGCCGTCAAAGCTGGCGACGGTCCGAGGTCTGGGCTTGGTGATTACGAGTGGTTGGTCCCTGATCATGCCGTCACTTACGCGTCTGCTGTGATGCTTGGTCCACTTGAGTCGGCTCGGTTCCGGCTGATCAAGAACACGTCGGCTACTCGCCGGGGTACGATCGAGGTCGACATTTCGCCTCCGACCAATCACCGCCCGATCACCGGGAATGTTACCGGGTACAAGGCGAGGTAGTCATGGTTCGCTACCTCCTTTTTTCGGAACCGGTTACCCCAACAGCCTATGCAGCGGAGTGCCCATCGTGTAGTAAGCAGGTTAAGGTTGCGTGTGATGAGTATATGGGAGCTTGCCCCAGCTGCCATGGTCCGCTCGACTTCGCTGGCCCCGTCCTTCCGTCTGGTCTTCATTGCTGGGTGAATGCATTCCGTGCCGGTGGTGGTGTGGGGGAAACGTTCGCAACTACAGATCGTCATTATCTCGAAGATTATGATATCGTTCATGTTAACTATACTCCCGGTCATCCATCTTATGTTGAGGCCATACGCAGATCGCTTGGTGATCATAGTGATACCAAGCTCGTAGCCAACGTAGACTACGCTCCCAGTTTGTGGGAGACTATCAATCCGTTCAACATGGCCCACCAACTTGGTATGGCTGACACGGTGTTTCACGTGGAGCCGAGGGGTGCAGCGCTTCTGGGACGTTTCCTAGGCAGGCATGTACATGTCATCCCTCATCCGGTGGACACCAAGTGGTTGAACCGATTCAAGCGTATAGCTGACGGCATCCCTGCGGTTATGCGTAGGGAAATGGTTACGTGCCAGTGGCACAAGTACAATGCAACATGGTCTGCTTATTACTATGCATTACAAGGGATCGACGTCGGGCGGTACCTATGCAACTATGGTGGTAGGGTCCCAGTCCTGGTCGATCTTGAAAGCTTGTTTGATCGTGTCATCCCTGGGATGGAGTACTCGCAGTACATTCGCGACGTGCTGTGCAAGTCTGCGCTCAACATAGATCTGGCGCCTGATATCACGTTTGGTCGTGGTGTCGTTGATGCCGCTGCTCTCGGTATCCCAACCGTGTGTTCCAATACCATCTGGGCAGGGTTGCCTGAACTGTCGGTTGATCCGTACGATCATCAGGGTGTGCATGATCTGGTGTCGAAGTTGCTTTCTGATGATGATTATTGGTACGAAGCAGCAGAACGATCGATGATCATGAGCAATCAATACAGTTGTATCAATAGCTACAAACGAATGACACGTGCCGTCCTTGGTGTGTGAGGTGTTGTTGTGAGACGAATAACGAAGGACGATTGGGTGGTATAAGATGCCGACTGGACATCCGTGGAGCAACGAACAGATCGCCTTGATCCTGGGTATGGTTGAGCGTGGGCTCACATACTCTGTTATCGCTGTCGAGATGGGTGGTACCCGACGTGGTATCGGAGGTGTTGTGCGTCGTGCTCGTCTGAAATCGCAGCTCGAAACTGCGGGGTTGATGTCGGGTGGCGACGACTGAAGATATTCTGTTTCGTAACCTTATAGTCAAACCACTTGTATTCGCTGAACTTGTTGGCAGGCTTAATCCAACGTTTGAAGAAGCGGTTGAGCGGATACACAAGGCTGGTTTTTTCGGGCTCTATTCTCCTGTTCGTCCGTACGTCGGATCTGTCTTGGCCTTTCCCCCTAACCCACGCGATGGGTCGGTCTTGATCGATCATGATGTGCGTGAGATCCATTACTACACAGCAAGTGTGTGGATTAAGATTGTTCCTGTCCATTGGTATGGAACACAGAACGTATTTCGCGATCTGTTGGTTGCCGATACAAACCATATCATTGTAGCAGAAGCTCTCAATGTGGGTACTCCCATCACATGTGTCATGGCAGCTCAGACAGATGTGCCGAGGAATGTTAGCATAACGGTGACAGATGGAGACACCAGTATTTCTGCGTTCCAGATCGATGTGGTTGGAATCGATGCCAAGGGCGGAGCTGCTGCAGAACGGTTCGTGTTCGGTGGTGGGTTGGTTCAAACCGGTAACGTTATCTGGGCGCACATCACATCGATCATAGTGACTTCGATTACTGGTGCAGGCGCAGGCGATGTGTTGGATGTCGGTGTAGGATCTAAGGTTGGAGTTTCTACCCACCTCCGTTCTGTGTATAAGATTCAGAAGAACAACACACACATGAGTTCTGCGGATTACACCGTCGACACTGCACATGATTCAATTGATCTGTCGGTCGGCGGAGCGATAGCCGGTGGCGACGACTACACGGTGTGGTATAATATATGATGAACTTTAGACGGCTCCTGGGTATGTTGTTGAACACCACCAACCCCGTGCATACTGGCACGTGTGAAGCATCCGGTCAGGTGACGATGATTGATGGTTGGAGTGATATTCAGACGAGCACATATCGGAGCAGCGGCGCCATGAAAATACAATGGAGTTGAAGAATATGACATATGTACCAAGACAGGCAACACCGATCAAACCAAGTATATTTAGTGTGGACGATCATGCGTTCCCAACCGGGGGTGCTGGCGATTTTCTACAGCTTGATTTCATCGATGATCCCGACCAAGGACTGAATACTACCGCGAAGACATTTGCAATCAGAAACGATGGTGGTGGAACCATATACTTCATGACATCGCTAGACGAATCTGATTGGTCCGAGACAATGTCGTTGAGACCTGGTGACGGTGAATCGTATGTATATGACGATGGTATTGAAATCGCATTGATGAAGGTATGGGCATCTGCCGCGGGGACCCGTGTTACAATTCGTGCCACGCCGGGAAGATGATGAATATGATATCAGTATGCATGATTGTTAAGAATGAAGAGGAGTTGCTTGCTCTCGCTGTTGGGAGTACTGTCGGGTTAGCGGACGAAGTGTGTGTTCTCGATACTGGTAGTGATGACAATACTGTCGAGGTGGCAACCGAGTTGGGATGTTCCGTGTTCATAGGCGGAGATCACATGAACAAGGGTGCGGCACGCAACGAAGTGGCAGGTCATGCGAAGGGAGACTGGATTGTCGTTCTCGATGCTGATGAGATCATCGCAGATCCTGGCGGACTGAGAGCCCACATCGAGGCCACTGAGTTCGACGCGTTGTATGTCAAGATGGATGATGGTGTCCGGTCATGGGATCAGCTCCGAGTATATCGTCGTGGTATGTGTGAGTATAAGTACCGGGCACATGAGTTGCCTGTTCCAACTGGTAAGACTGAGCGGACTCCGTTCGTGTTTGAGCACAACCAACCCGCGGACAGATGGGCATGGAAACTTGATTACACACTGAAACGATTGCAGCTTGACGTGAAGGAGAATCCTAAGGAAGCTCGTCCTCGGTACTACCTCGGTCGTCAGCGTGTGTATTTGAAGCAATACTCACAGGCTATCACCGAACTCAAGCGGTTCCTCAAGCTTGATCCGAATGGATGGGATGCTCCTAATGCGTGTGTTGATATCGCGTTATGTATTCGACACCTCGGCAAAGAAGGTTACATCACGTGGCTTTACAAAGCATGTGAGACACAGCCACTGAATAGATACCCGTGGTATCTTATTGCGCTTGAGTATTACAGTATGGGTAGATATGAACTTGCTTACGGCCTCATACGCAATGTGATCGAAATCAAAACCGAAGTCGGTTACACAAAGACTGATATGGCAGATGTGCATGATTTGGCAGCACGTGCGTTGTGGAAGCTCGGGAGAATACACGAAGGAAGCTTACATGCTACCCGAGCTACCGTACTGCGGCCTGGTGACAAGCGGCTTGTTGACAATCTCGGATACTTCTATACAGCATTGGCAGGTGAATCGGCAGAATGAGTGAGCGCGTCCGTGGTAAGCATTCACACAAATGGCACACTGAGAAATACCTGATTGAGCCGGAGTCTCCTGGGATAGGAGATCTGCTCTCATATGACGGTGATAGTTTTGTGCTCGTTCCACCCGGTACTGCTGGGTATGTGTTGGCTTCTGCGGGCGATGATGAAGATCTGGTGTGGGTTGTGCCAGACTCTGGTCCGACTGGTCCGACTGGTGCCTCCGGTGATTTCAATTACACTGGTGTGTGGGCCTGGAATGTGGAGTACAGTACAAATGATGTTGCGTGGTATGAAGGATCGTCGTACGTTAGCATACAGGACGTGAACGAGGATCACGATCCTGATGAGGCATTCTCTGAGTGGTGGCAGTTGCTGAGTTCACAGGGTCCAACCGGTCCCACCGGGCCAACCGGTCCAACCGGGCCGACTGGTTCAGGTGCTACTGGTGCAGCAGGTCCAACCGGCCCTACTGGTCCTACAGGTCCCACCGGAGCTACTGGTTCCACCGGTCCGACAACGCCCGGTCCGACCGGCCCAACTGGGCCAACTGGTTTGACAGGTCCCACGGGTCCGTCCGGTCCAACCGGGGTTACCGGAGTTACGGGTCCGACTGGTCCAACCACACCTGGTCCTACAGGTCCTACCGGTCCAACTGGAGCCACCGGTGCGACGGGGGCAACCGGACAGACAGGGCTCACAGGTCCTACAGGTCCCACTGGTGCTTCCGGTGATCTTACCTTCACTGGCGCATGGAGCGCAGTGACAACGTATGCAACGAACGATGTTGCAAGTCATGGTGGGTCGACGTATGTCAGCATACAAGACGCCAACACGAACCACGAGCCGCCTGATGCAGCGTGGTGGCAGTTGATGAGTTCTATCGGTGGTACTGGTCCAACGGGTCCCACCGGCCCTACAGGTCCAACGGGGTTAACAGGTACCACAGGTCCTACTGGTCCAACCACCGCGGGTCCCACCGGCCCTACAGGTCCTACAGGTCCAACGGGTCCAACCGGTGCAACAGGGCCTACCGGTCCGTCCGGGGTAGGACATACCCAAAACACCGATATACGGATACAAGATGACGACGCCGATACAAAGATACAGGTAGAGGAATCTGCGGATGAAGACATAATCCGGTTCGACGTTGCCGGGAAACAGGCGGCATACATCGATGGAAACGGGACAGCAACCCTACACAACGACGCAGGAGACCCGATATTGACATTGCTTGGAGCCGCCGCATCAGAACCAAGGGTTCTGTTCACATACCCAGGGAGTGCGTTCCGGCTTCGTTCGATGACAGAAGCAACAAAATATCGCATGGGATGGGCAACCGGTTCAGGAGCTTGGCTCGCCTATTGGGAATATGCAGGCGCAAATATCCACATCGGCAAGATGTTTGGCTCCCAGTACATTGTGAAAAATCTGGGAGTAGGAACAGAAGTGTTTGGCACAAATGCCGACAAAGTGATCGCTATCGGGAACGGAACAGCACCAACAACATCACCAGCAAATGCTGTCCAACTGTATGCTGAAGACGTAGCTGGATTGTCTGAACTGAAAGTACGAAACGAGAATGGAGACGTAACGACTTTATCAAATGCAGCTGGCCAAAGACGTACAATACTTCTAACCGCGGCGGATGGGGTTCCGCTTACCACAGCAGGATGTTGTGGACCGACGAAAACAGAATTGGTAACGAACGACATAATGATGACAACATTGGACTTCAATTCCAATGCATCCGAATACGCGGCCTGGCAAATCGCATTACCAGACCGGTACGACGGTGGCACAATTACTGCAAAATTCTTTTGGACGGCCTATACACCACTCACCAACAAGGTGCGGTGGGAAATTGCGGGTCGTGCGTATGGTGACGGCGAGGCGTTAGATCAAGCACCTGGTGCATGGGTGGGCGTGTCCGATGCCAATAACGCGGCGCACGCCATAAACATTTCTGTGGCGGGTGGGGCAATAACGTTGGCAGGAACTCCAGTAGGCGGCGAGCTGGTGATGATAAAGATTTACAGAGACCACGATCACGCAGATGATACCCTGTCCTCAAATGCTCGGTTGCTAATGATAAAACTTGAGTTCGGAATAGACAAATGGAGTGACTAACGGTGGCTACAAGGAAAACTTAAATAGTTGTATGGTATATTAATTTGTATGGCGATAGTTGCAACCGTACCATATGCTTCGGAAGCAGAAGCGAATGACTACTTCG
>Ga0210003_1002459_pt1 | contig 15616 bp, 17 predicted proteins | sample LantaG_FD_182804 | JGI IMG/M metagenome (GOLD analysis project Ga0210003, IMG submission 182804) | Deep subsurface microbial communities from Baltic Sea to uncover new lineages of life (NeLLi) - Landsort_02402 metaG (SPAdes) (version 2) | ecosystem: Environmental > Aquatic > Marine > Oceanic >... | reverse complement strand
GTCCCCCGGAAAAAAAAAACTTTCTCTCCCAACCCCCCCCCCCCCCCTCTTCTTTTCACCTTCTCGAACGGATCCGTGCGCAGGTTGTACAGCTTCGGCACCCTCAGCGGCGTGAAGGGCTCCGCCCACACCCTCAGCGTGCCCGGGCACCTGTTCTCCAGGAAGTGGAACTTCCAGTTGGAGAAGCGCAAGGCAACTAGGTCGCCGTCGTCGTTGACGTAGAAGAAGTGCTCGCGCGCCGACTTGTCCGACTTGCCGCTAAGGTAGTCGAGCTGGTTGTGCCCGTCGAGGTGCACCTTGTAGCTCTTCCCGTCGAGCTCGGTCCCGGCCTTCAGGCGGTCAGCGATGTCGTCCATGCCCATCAGCGCCGAGAGCGTCACGAACCAGTCGTTGTGCGAGAAGATGCCGTTGAGGACAGTCCCGGCCGGGAACAGCTTGGGGTAGCGGACCAGGCACGGCACGCGGAACGCGCCCTCCCAGTTCGAGTTCTTCTCGCCGCGGAAGGGGGTGGTGCCGGCGTCGGGCCAGGTGTTGGCGTGCGGGCCGTTGTCGGTGGAGTATTGGACGAGCTGAAGAGGTGGGGAGTTGAGGAGGTGGGGGGGCGGGGGGAGGTTTTGAAGAAAAGTGAGAGAAAGAAAGAGAGAGAGAAAGCGAGCGCGAGTGTTAGAAAAGAAAGGAAAAAAAACTCTTACCGTGTCCTCAGCCAGCCCGGAGTCGTCCAGGAACTTGAGCAGCTTCCCGACCAGCCTCGAGTGCGACACCATCACGTCATGGTAAGGCGACTGCCACCTCCCGGCCTGCCCCAGCTCCTCGGCTTTGGCGTGCGTCCTGAAGTGCATGTGCGTCGAGTTGAACCACACGAAGAACGGCTCGCCGGCCTCCTTGGCGCGCGTCATGAAGTCGAGCGCCTTCTCGAGGCACTCGTCGTCGATCGTCTCCATCCTCTTCTTGGTCAGGGGTCCCGTGTCGGTGATCTGGCCGTCCTTGCAGTGGAGGACGCCGCGCGGGGCGTAGTTCTTGCGGAAGTTGGGGAAGTCCTCCTCGGTGGGGTAGTCTGTTTGAAAGTAAGAAATAGTTTTTTAAGAAATCGGAGTTTTTTTTCGGAGCGTGACGCGCGCGCAAGCGAGTGAGAGGAAGAAACTTTCTCTCTCTCTCAAACTCGATAATCAAAGCAACAAAAGCTGCCACCAACTACTCACCAGGGTGCTCAGGCTCCTCCTCGGCGTTCAAGTGGTAGAGGTTTCCTGTTTTGTTTGTTTTTGAAAAAATCGAGGAAAGGAATCAAAGTGAGAGCTTTTTTTTTAGTTTTTTCTTTTTCCCTCGACCTCTTCTTCTTCTCCACCCCCCTTCTCTCCCATTCCCACTCCCTCCCCCCCCCTCACTCTTCCTCACCGAAAAACTCCTGGAAGCCGTGCTGCGTCGGCAGGTACTCGTCCAGGTCCCCCAGGTGGTTCTTCCCGAACTGGCCCGTGCGCAGACCGGCGGCACGCATCGCGGTCGCCAAAGTGCAGTCCTCGCCGGAAAGACCCACTTTCGCGCCGGGCATACCGACTTTCGTGAGCCCGGAACGGTAGGGGCTCATCCCGGTCAGGAACGCGGCCCTGCCCGCCGTGCATGACTGCTCGCCGTAATAGTCGGTGAACTTGATGCCCTCCTTGGCGAGGCGGTCGATCTGTCGTGGTGGTGGTGATGGAGTGTTGGTTGGGGGGGGGGGAGGTGAGTTTTTTTTCATTTCGGGTTTTTTCTTCTTCTTTTTCGTCTTTTCCTTTCTTCTTCTCATCTCCCCTCTTCTTCTTCTTCTTCTCCTCACCTCGGGCGTCTTGTACCCCATCAGGCCGTCGGAGTAGCAAGAGAGGTTCGAGATGCCGATGTCGTCGCCCCAGATGATCAGGACGTTGGGCTTCTTGGCCATTTTGACAGAAGGTTGTGGTGGAGGTGAAAAAAGGAAAAAAGACTGTTTTTTTTTTCGTCGGAAGAGGTTGAGAGATTGTAAGGAAAGAAAAAGGAAATTTTCTTCTTTCTCCTTTTTTTTCTTTTCTTCTGCGAGCTCAGCGAGACAGACAGAGAGAAAGAGATAGAAATTGGGGATCAAGTGGAAGGACCTTGGAGGTTCTTTTTCTTTGCCTTCCTGCCTTGTGGGCATCTTTTCGCGTCTCCAATCACACCCATAGAGGCCTCTCTCGCGGAGCCTCTCACGCCTCTTTCACGAGCCTCACCCTCCACTGGAACGCAAGAATAAAATCAGCTTTGCGATCTTTTGGGAGTTTGCGTTCGCGTAAGTAGCCAATTGCGAGAAAAGGCGGGGGGAGGGCGGCGATCAAAAGGGCTAGATCGAAGTTTTTCATGCAATCGCTTTTCCTTTTTGCACGCAACTCCTTTCCTTCGAGGCCTTTCGCGTGCTCTTTCTTTGCCCAAGATAAGATCGAAGCAATCGACTCGCGATCCGTTCTAAAAAGAGAATTTGGAAAACAAAAAAACTCACCTCGAAGGAGAAGGAGAAGGAGAAGGAGAAGGAGAAGGAGAAGGAGAAGGAGAAGGAGAAGGAGAAGGAGAAGGAGAAGGAGAAGGAGAAGGAGAAGGAGAAGGAGAAGGAGAAGGAGAAGGAGAAGGAGAAGGAGAAGGAGAAGGAGAAGGAGAAGGAGAAGGAGAAGGAGAAGGAGAAGGAGAAGGAGAAGGAGAAGGAGAAGGAGAAAAGATGGGGAAAAATAGAGGTTGTGATGGCAAGCAAGAAGGCATTCCTTTTGCTCGTGCTCTTCAGACTCCTCGAACGAAGAAAAAAAAAAAAAACCGACGCCGCCGCCGCCGCCGCTCTTCGAAAAGAGGGAAAATGATCCCTCCCGGGCAGCCTCTCCTCCTCGACCCAGCCACGGCGGGCTCCCTCTGGCGCGCCTCCAGGCTCGAGGTCTTCCGGGATCGAGCGCGCGGGGCGGGGCTCCTGGTCGCGGACGGAGCTTCGACCTCGACCCCGACCTCTTCCGAAACCGCCGACGGCGACGAGGGCGGCGGCGGAAAACCCGACGTGGCTGCTGCCGCCGCCGCCGCTGCCGCCCGAGAGCTCGCCTCCCTGCTCGCCCGAGCCGCCGAGCTCTCCTCGGAGCTCGACGAGCTCGCCGCCGGGCAGGCCAGCGGAAAAGCTCGAGCCCCCTGGTGGGCCGACGGAGAGTACGACGACGTCGGAGCCGACGCGGCCAACGACCGCGGGGTGGAGGCGCTGCGGCGGTGGAGGGAGGAGGAGGAAGGAGAGAAGAGGAAGAAGAACAAGAAGAAGAAAAGCAAGGGAAAAAGCAACACTTCTTCTTCTTCTTCTTCTTCTTCTTCTTCTTCTTCTTCTTCTCCTTCGCTACATTTCGCCGAGCAGGCCCTGCTCTTCTTCACCGAGGCCGTGCGCCTGCGACCTTCCTGCGCCGTCTACTGCTGCAACAGGGCCATGGCGGCGCTCGCGTGCCAGCAAGGAGAGACGGCGCTCGAGGCGGCCGACGAGGCGGCGAGGGCGGATTCCGGCTCTCCGAAGGCTTGGAGCGTCCGGGGCAGGGCGCTGTCGGCCCTGGGGAGGCTCACGGAAGCTGTGGGCAGCTTCGAAAGGGCGGCGGAGTTCGAGGGAGGAACGACGGCGACGGCGGCGGCGACGAAGCGCCTCCTCGAGGCTGCTCGCGCGAGGGCCGAGGCGGCGGCATGCTCCGCCGCCGCGAGCGGCGACGGCAACGGTGCTCAGAGCCGCCAGGCCCTGCCGCGCGACACTTCTTCCACTTCGGAGACAGTCCGACAGCACGCCGGGGACCTCCTGGAGGCGGCGGAGCGGGCGCTGAGGGCGGAGCCGGGGAGGCACGAGCTGTTCCGGGCGAAAGCAGAGGTGAGTTGAGAGAGAAGAAGAATTCTTTTTCTTTTTTTCTCTTTCTTAACCCTTTATAAACTTTTCTCATCTCATTTCCTTTTCAAAAAACCTCCCTCTCGAACAACAACAACAACAAAAACTCAAAAAGGCTCTCATCCTCTCCGGAAGGCTCCTCGAGGCCTCCGAGGCCGCGAGCCAGCTCCTCCCGGGCCCCGACAGGGAGTACCTGCTCGCGGAGGCCGAGTGGAGGCGCGGGGAGGTCGAGGCGGCGGCGGCGAGGCTCGACGGAGAAAATCAAAATGGCTGCTCCTCGGCGGCAGCAAGAGACCTCTCTGCCTTTCTGAGGGAGCGGCTGCTCCCGGCCGTCGAGCGCGGCGACGCCGGGGCCGCCCTGGCCGCTCTGACCTGTCGCCGGGCCGCGCCGGGCCTCGCGGCGAGACTGCTGGTGGAGCGAGGGAGGGAGAGGAAAGAGAGAGAAAGTGAAAACTTCCTCGCCGAAGCCGAGGAGGACGCTTCGGAGGCTCTCTCGCTCGTCCCGGGACACAGGGGGGCGCTGCGCCTCCTGGGGGAGGTTTTAGCAGCATCTAAAACGGGCTCCTCCGAGGCAGCGGACGGGGCGTTCCTGGCGTTCAGGAAGCTCCACCTCTCTTCCTCTTCCTGCGGGGGGGACCGAGAAGAAGTGGGGGTCGGGGTCGAGGAGATGGCGCGCGCTTGCCTGGAAGCAGAGGAGAGGGCGAGGGAAGGCGGCGGGAGCTCTGCTTCTTCTCCTCCTCGTGCTGAGTTCCACAGAAACCGCGAGGCTCCTCCGTCTGCCGCCTTTAACAGAGACGAAGAACAAATCGCAGCGGCGCTGGAGGAGCTGGGGATCCCTCTCTCTCGCGGCTCAGCACGAAAGCTCGCGGCCCCTGCGGCCGCGGCCGTCCGAGCGGCGTTCCTGTCGAGGGCGGCCCGCTGCCACCCCGACAAGATGAAAAGCGACGTTAAAGACAGCGGAGAGGAGTTCATGAGGGCTCACAGGGCCTATCTCCTGCTGATGAGCGTGGCCTCTTCGTGAGGGATGATCTTAAAAAAAAACTTGGTCAAACTTGTTTTTGCACAGAAAAAAAGTAAAAAAAACCCAACTCTCTTTTCTCTCTTCATCTCTCTTTTCACCTCCTCGCAACTCCCCCCGCCACGCCACCACCAGAAGCAACCAGCGCCCTCCTCGCCGTTCCCACGTGCGTCGCGTTGACTTTCGCTCCAAACCGCAGAGAGCACAGCGTTTCGGGAGCCGCGTCAGCCTCGGGCGCGACCGCCAGCAGCAGCAGGGCCTTCCCTCCGCCTCCCAGCGCGTCGCGGAGGAGCCACGTCAGCTTCGAGTTGCGGTAGGGGATGTGAGCAGCAGATGCTGAAGCAGCAGCAGCAGCAGCAGCAGCAGCAGAAGAAGAAGCAACAGAGGGACGAGCGGCGGCAGCGGCCGAAGCTGAGGTCGAAGAAGAAGAACTCGAGTTCCCGAGCGCGGCGATGACGTCCCCGAGCGCGCTCAGGCTCCTGTTGATCGCCGCCGCCTCCCTCGCCCTCTCTCCCACCGCTCCGGACCGGTCCAGCCTCTCCGAGCCCGCCAGGTCGACCAGGGACAGGGAACCGCAGAGGTACTGCCCGCTGGCTGCGTGCTTTCCTTTCAGCGCGAGAGTGAAGACGGCGTGGGACCTCGACGACGCGGCGTTGCATTTCGTCGCGGCCGCGGCTCTCGCCGCCGAGGCGCGCGAGAGCAGGAGCGCGGCGTCTCCCGGCCCGCGCAGCGGGACCTCTTTCGCGTACGATACGGTCGTGTGCATCTGCTGCGGGAGGGTCGAGGACGACGAATGCGCCCCTTCGGGAGCGTGGACGACGGCGTGCTTCTTGCCCACGGGAGGGACCCCACCCAACAAACATTTCAGGTCGTCGTCGATCACCTCGACGAACTGAGCGGTCACTTGGTACTCCCACCCTCGCTCCTCCTCGGCCTTCCGGATGGCGGCGAAGAGGGCGGAGACGGCCCGAGGGGCCAGTCCAGCGTTCGCGGAGATCTCCAGCTGGGAAGGAGAAGAAGGAGCGGAAGGAGCAGAAGGAGAGGTTAAAGATTTCGCGTTCGGGTCGGCGATCTCGCCGAGCATCGTGTGCGTCTTGCCGCTCCCCGTCGCCCCGTAGGCAAGCACGGCGACCCTGTAACCGTCCGCGGCCGACTGGCACAGAGGGGCCACCTCGGCGAAGACGTCGGCCTGCGTGACCGAGGGGCCCAGCACGCGGTCGAAGGAGAAGGAGTAGAAGTCTTTAACCTGAGTCGAGGTCGAGAAGGAAGAAGAAGAAGAAGAAGCTGTCGGGGGCTTGACCAGCCGCAGCGTCTGCTTCACCCCGGCGCCCCCCTCGGTGTCCTCGGCGTTCTCCGGGACGAAGACGACCACGGGCTGTTTCGTCTTTTGGTTCTCCACTCCGGCAACTGAAACGGGAGGCCTCACCCGGGCAAAGACCCTGATGTTGCCCTTGAGCTCCAGCACCTCGTTCTGCAGTCTGCGCCTGACTTCTTCCAAGGCAGACAGGCGCTCCCGCAGGCGCGTGGCTTCGTTCTCGGCCTCTGCGGCCTTGAGGAAAGCAGCGGAGGCCTCTCGTGCCTTTTCGTCGGCGAGGTTTTCGGCGGCGCGGGCGGAGGCGCGCGCCGCGGCGAGCGCCGCTGCCAGGTCGCCGGCCGCGCCGGCCCCTTTGCTCAGGGCGTCCTCCGAGGCCCTGGCCGCGGCCTGCTGCGCCGCGGACGCCGCGGCGACGGCCTCGGAGGCCCTCTGGCGCTCCACGTCGACCTCCCTGCGCAGCCGGTCGGCCTCGGCCCGCGCGGCGGAGGCCTCGGCGGAGGCGCGCGCGGCCTCGCCCCTCGCCGCCGCCGCGTCGCCAGAGGCGGCGTCGGCCCTGGAGACGGCCGCCGCGGCCGCGCTCCGGGCCGCCTCCGCGTCCGCCTGCGCCGCTTTCCCGCCGCCAGAGGCTTCCGAGAGCGAAAGGGCGAGCGCGGACCTGGCATCTCGCTCTTTGGAGGCCTCGGCCAGAGCGGCGTCTCTCTCCTTGGCGAGCGAATCGACGAGCGACTGCAGCCGGTCGGCCGCCGAGGCGGAGGCCGCGGCCGAGGCGTGCGCAGCCGCGGCGGCCTCGCCGCGCTCCTCGGCGAGCTGCTTGGCCGCGGCGGCCTCGGCACGAGCTGCCAGAGCCTCTGCTTCTGCTTTCGTCGCCCTCTCGGTCTCGCCCTTCGCCGCCGCCTCCGCCGCCGCGGCCCTCTCCTCGGCCTCGGCCTTCGACGCGACGGCCGCGGAGGCTCTCTGCTCGGCCTTCCTCTGCTCCGCCCTCGCCAGCAAAGCCTGCTCCGACGCCTCGACAGCTCTCGCGTTCGCCTCGCACTTCGCGCCCTCGGCGAGCTCGACCTTGGCGGCCTCGGCGTCCACGAGCCCCTGCATCCGCGCTTTGGTCTCCGCCGCCTCGGCCGCCCCGCGCTCGGCCTCGGCCAGCGCCTCGCCCGCCAGAGCAGAGGCCGCGGCAAGCTCCGAACGCAAGCTCTCGGCCTCGCTGCGGGTTTTCGAGGCCTGGCTCAGCGCGCGAGCCGCCTCTCCCTTCACGGCCCTGCCCGCTGCTCGCAGGGCCCGGATGTGATTCCCGAGAACCTCCCTCGCCTCGGCGGCCGTCGCGCGTTTTGAGAGAGAGAGCTTCGCGTCGAAGGCCTGTTGCGGGTCGGACCAGCCGTTAGCAGCCGAGAGGGCGGCCCACTCCTCGTCTTCGAGGTGTGCTGCTGCGTTGTGCTGTTGGAGCGGGGCGACGGTGACGGTAGAGGCCGCGGGAGCGCTCTCCGTCGTCGTCGCCATCGTCATCGTCGCCGTCGCCGCCGTCGCCGCGGCGGTCGCGGTCGCGGCATTCGCTCGCTTGGCGGGCCTCGCCTCGGCGCCCGTCGAGGAGCGGCGGCGCTTCCCTCCTCCAGCGGGCGCGGCAGCGTTGTTCGCCGAAGCGGCCACGTTGGTGGCGTCCTGCAATTGGGTGGCGAGCGGGCGGGGGGCAAAGAGAAGGGAAGGATTGTGAGGAGAAGAAGGTGACGAGCGTCGAGCGCGATTGGCGGGGCGAAACCATTAAAAAAAGTTTCTTCTTCTTCTCTCTCTTCCTATCTCCTTACCGTCAATGCGCCCGCGGTGTTCAGGCGCGGGATGCGCGACGTGCGCGTCGGGCGGGACTCCATGTTTGAATGCTTCTCGCTGCGCGCGTGAGAGAGAGAATGAGAGAAGAGAGAGGAGAAGGAAAGTCGAGTTCCGACTGTTCACGGTCGACGAGGAAAAAGTGAGAAGAGCGAGAGTCCAAGTTTTTCTTCACTCTCCATCGCCTTCTTCTTTCTTCTTCGTCTTTTTCAAGCGTCTCTGGGGGACCTCTCCGTCCACCAGACGCAGCTGGCTGGACAAGCTTTAGCCTCCTGAGGGTGCGGGATGGCGGACGCCGCAGCGATGGCGGCAGGAGCAGCGGTGGAAGCAGCAGTGACAGCAGCAGCAGCGGCATCGCCTTTGACGACGAATCGAGCCGACCCCCGCCGCAGCCACCGCTCCCGGTTCCACGCGCGCGTCCGCGCCGACGCGCTGGCCAGGCAGCGCGCGGCCCGCGGCGAGGAGCTCGACGCTGCCAGGAGGAACATGGCGGCGCGGGTCCTCGACGAGCAAGGCGGAGGAGGAGAAGAGGCGATCGAGGTCGATGCTGCTGCTGCTGCTGCTGCTCCTTCTTCTCCGGCGGTCGAGGACGACGACAGGCGAGGAGGAAACGCCACAGCTTCTCCGCGTGCTCCTCCTCCTCCCCCGCGCCCCTTCTGGGCCAGGCAGCTCATGCGGCACGAGTGGATGGTGGACGTGCCGGAGGACCTGGGGACGAACTGGTGAGAGAAGAGCAGCTGGAGAGGGGAGAGAGAGAGAGAGAAGGGAAAAGAGAGAGAGAGAGAAGAGAGACGACGAACAAACGCTCACCTTGTTTCACCTTTCTTTCTCTCTCTCTCTCTCTCTTTTCCGACACACACACACACAAAAAAAACGCAGGCTCGTCCTCCCCCGCCCGGAAGGGATCCGCTGCCTGCTCGTCTCGGGCCGCGGGAGGACGGTGGCGCGAGGGAGGAACGGGGCCGTGCTGCACGAGTTCGCCTCTCTGCTGCCCGGCGGAGGAGGAGGAGGAGGAGCAGGAGTGCGGAGAGAAGCAAACGCTGCTGCGGCTAATTCCGCTCCTTCTTCCTCGAGCGAGGGCTCCTGTGTCCTCGACGCCATCTTCCAGCCCGACCCAAACCCCAACCCTGACTCCGCTTCCCTCCAGGGCACCTTCTTCGCGCTCGACGTGCTGAGCTGGGGCCAGCGGGACCTCCGCGGGTGCGACGCCGCGTTCCGGCTCTCGTTCTGGCTCCCGGCCAAGCTCTCAGAGGCAGGCTGCTTCTGCTCCAGTTCCGGCTCCAACTCTGCTCTTCTACCCCCCGGCGTCGCCCGCGTGGTGCCCCTGCGGGCCGTGGAGGCCATCCCCGAGGGGATCCTCGCCGCCGTGGCAGGAGGAGGAGGAGGAGGAAGCGAGAACGGGACCGGAAACGGAAACGAATTTAAATTTCCCTCCTTCACGCGCGACGGCGTTCTCTTTCTCCACGTGGAGTCGGCTTACAGCTGCGACGAGGCGAGCCCCCTGGCCCTGGTATGGAAGGATGGCTCCTGTTCTCGCTACGTGGTCGACACGGACGCCGGGGGAAAAGCTCTGGAGAGGCAGAGCGTGCTGCTGAGGGTCGCGGAGGTGGAGCAGGGCGGAGGAGGAGAGGAAGGAGGGCGTCGTCGGTGTCTCGCGGCGGCGACCGGCGACGAGCCGCCGGTGCCCCTCGCGCCCGTGCCTCTCCCCGTTCCCGTTCCCTCTGCTCCTTCCTCTTCCTCCTCCTCTCCGAACAACCAGTCGCTCTCTCCTTTCAAGCCGGGGAGGCTGCTCAGGTTCGCGGTGGGGCCCGGGGGCTTCTCCTTCGCCGGGAACGAAGACGGCGGCGGAAGCAGCAACAACGCCGACGGAGCTGCTCCTCCTTCCGTCTCCGCCGACCTCGAGTTCCTCGCGCCGCTCCCTGCCTCCAGCAACCGCTTCCGCGGGGCCGGCGGCGGGGCCGACACGCTGTCGAAGCTGCTGTTCCAGGCGGCGGCCAGGCACGGGGAGTTGCCGGCGCTGGGGGGGCTGCTGGAGGTCTCGGCGGCGGCGGCAAAGAAGAAGAAGAAGGAGAGGACTCTGCCTGGGGTCGAGGAGGAGCAGGAGGAAGAGATGAATCTTGGTTGAGAGATTTTGTTTTTTGTCCCCTCCTACTCGAATTTGAAAAAAAAAGCGCACAATTGTTGTAACACCAGAAAAAGAAAGCACTTGAATAATGAAAGAGGCGACACTGGGGTTCGGGGCAACAGCGGCAGCAGCAGCGCGCGAGATAGAGAGAGAAAAGGAGAGTTTCGAGCTTGAGGTCGAGATTTTTTTTCTTCTTCGCCCCTCTCGATCTCACTGCACAATCTTCTTCCTCTCTTTCTCTCTTTCTCTCGCTTCCTCTTCCTCTCAAACTGCGAGGCCGAAAAACGCATCTATGAGTCCACTCTAGCCTCAATGCAGCAAGAGCACGAGCGAGAGCAGGAGCAGCTAAGGAGCGGCGGCCAACCATCGATGCCGATCCCATCGCCATCATCGTCGCCGCTCGACCCCAACCCCGGCGACCCCGACGGCCTCCTCTCCCCGGCGCAGGCCCGCCGCCTGCTCGACGACGCCCGTGGCCTCGCCTCCGGGAGAAGGCCCGTCGAGGCCCTGCAGGCCCTGCTCTCCGCGCTGGCGGCCCTGGGCGCCCCCCGAGAGGCGCTGCAGGTCTTCGGCAGGGCGGTGGAGGCGCTGACTCTGCGCGGAGGAGAGGGAGGAGGAGGAGCTGAGCAGCAAGGAGAGGAACGGCAGCAGCCCGGCGCCGCCGCCGCTCCCTCACTGGACTCCCTGCTGTCGTCGCTGTCTCTCGAGGCCACCGCGAGGCTCGGGGCGCTGGAGCAGGGAGGAGGAGGAGAGGGCAGCAGCGGAATGGCCCTCGACAACAACGACGGCGGAGGAGGAGGAACGCAACCACCAACACCAGCTCTTCCGACGCTGCTCTCCGAGGAGGCCGCGGCGGCCGCCGCCGGCGCGAGCGTGCGCTGCGGGGAGTGCGGGGCCGTGGTCGCGGCGACGCGCGCAGAGGCGCACGCGCTGTTCTGGTGCAGCAGCCTCGGCGGCGGCGGCGGTGGCGGGTAGCAGCAGATGAGAAAAGAGGTGGGAGAGGAAGCGGCGGCGGCGGCGGGTAGTGACGGCGACGGGAGAGCGTTGCTTTTTGTCAAGTTCTCTCTCCCTCTTTCTTTCTCTCTTTTGTCTCTTTTCTTTCACACCTCGATCCCCACACTCACACTCGAATATTTAAGAACGAGAAAAAAAACGCATGCATTGAATATTCGAAATCAGATTTAGCCCTTTTTGTATTTGTAGAAGAAGAAGAAGGAAGAAGGAAGAAAATTGAAGAAGAAAAAAAAACCACGCCCTCTCTCTTGTTATTTCATTCAGGTCCCTCTATCGCGCTCTCTCTCCCTCCCTCTCCCTCTCCTCTCCTACTTGCGACGGCGCGCCGTGGTCTTTGCCTCGGCAGTGGCTGCGGCTGCGGCGACGGCGGTCGGCTTGCGGCCGCGCGCAGCGCGCTTCGCCGGCGCCGGCGCCGGCGAAGCGGCCGCCGCCTCGGCCTCGCTCGCCTCCTCGACCTCCTCCTCCTGCTGCTGCTGCTCCTTCGCCTCCTTGACTCCCTCCGAGACTTTCTTCCTCCCTGCGGCGACCTCGACGAGGCGCGAAACGCCTTTCACGGTCTGGATGGGAGCCTTCACGATGGACAGCTTGCGCTTGCGGGAGGCGGCAGCGGCATTCACGGCGCGGGAGGGGGAGGGCTGCGTCTCCTCGAAGTGGATCCCGGGAGCGACGGAGGGAGCAGAGCCGTTCTTGTTGTTCTCCTTCCCCTTCGCAGCAGCAGCAGCAGCAGCGGCGGCGGCGAACGACGCCGTGTTCTCCGTCCCGGCGGCAGAGGCCACGCCGCCGTGGCAGGAGAGGCCGGCGAGGCGGCGCCCCGTGGCTTCGACCTCCTCGGCGGCCGCGTCGGCCGCCGCGTTGGCCGCCGCCGTTCCTCCGCTTCCTCCTCCGCCGCCGGCGACGACGACGACAAACTCCTGCTCCCCGTCCCCTGCCTCTCCCGCCGCGCCGCCTTTTTCCGCAAGCACCCCTTCGCGCACCAGCGCCTGTAGGGCCGCCTCCAGGTCCGCCGAGGGGGCGTCGTCGAAGTGGATCAGCGCGTCGGTGAGCGTGGCGGTGGCAGGAGCGACAGGGGCAGGAGGAGGCGGCGGCGGCATCATTGCCGCCGCCGTCGAAGAGAGCTTGTTTCCGCGGCGGCCCTTCTTCGAGGCGGCGGCGGCGGGAGCGGCAGCAGCAGCCGAGGCAGCAGCAGCAGCAGCAGCAGCAGCAGCAGCAGCAGCAGCAGCAGCAGCAGCAGAAGCGGTCTTGGCGGCCACCCACGCGCGCACGCGCTCCAGGGTCTCGCGCGAGGCCTCGAGCTTCTTCTCCTTCTCCCGCTCCTCCGTCGAGGCGGCGGCGGCGGCGCTGTCGTCCATCTCCTCCTCTCCCTCGTTCTCCTTTCCTCCGTCGTCGTCGTCCTTGTCGGACACCACCGTCATCGAAACGTCCTCGTCCTCGTCTTCCTCCTCCTCTTCCTCGCCGGCCTCGTCCTCGGGCACGGGCTGCGACCCGGCGAAGAGCAGGCCGCGGCTCCCCTTCTTGTTGTTGCCCTCTCCTCCGCCGTCTTTCTCCTTCGCCGCTCCCGTCGCTCCCGTAGCAACGACAGCTCCCGCGGCAGCAGCGGGGGCCGGCGCGGCGCCGTCGAGCGTCGACTTGACGCAGAGCACCACCGCGTGGTCCTCTGTCTGTACCTTCCCGGCCTCGATCGAGAAGGGCTTGCGAGGGAAGAAGGCGGCGCGCTCCCCGGGCAGCGGGTTGCCGTCGCCGTCGAGGCCGTCGTCGCCGTCGTTTCCAGAGGAAGAGGAAGAAGAAAGAGAAGCGGCGCGGAAGCAAGGGGGCTCGTAGTCGACGGGAGTCACCCCGTCGCGGTAGGCCAGCTTCATGAACAGGACGCGGTCCTCGGGCACGGCGTCGAGCGTGTGGCAGACCTGCACCAGCGTGCGGATCAGCTTGACGATCTGGTATTTCACGGAAGAGACGGTGGAAGCCGCGACGGTCGCGGCGCGGCAGCAGCGGCGGTTGGACATGTTGTTGCCGTTGTTGTTTTTGGACGAGTTTTGCCCCTGCGACTCCTCCCCGTCCTTCTCTCCCCCGACGGAGCTCCTCCCCATCCCTACCACCTGCGGCGTCGCTCCGTCGTCCCCGTACCCGAAGTGGAAGACGTACTCCTCCAGCAGGCAGGAACAGGCGGCGTCCGAGGCGACGCCGAACGTCAGCCGGCGCAGGTAGCCGCGGCGGAGCGCGTCGGCGACGCCGTGCTCGACCCATTCCACTAATGCCTTCGAGGCCGGGCAGGAGGGGGTGAGCATCTGGATGGAGAGACCTGGCGAGAGAGGGGGTTTGGAGGGAGGGAGGGAAAGAGGGGAAGAAGGAGAAGAAGAAGGGAAGAAGAAGAGAAAGAAGAAGAAGAGGTGAGCGCAGCGGTTGAAAGCGTCGCCGCCGCCGTCGCTCGTTCGTCGAAAGAGAAGAAGAAGCAAAAAAACTATCTCTCTTTCCCGTTCTCTCCCTCCTCTCAAACCAACTCACCGTCGAGGTTGGCCATCGTCACGGACTTGAAGGCCGAGTCCGGGAAGAGGCCGCGGAGGTGCGCGACGTGGAAGACGGACTGAGGGAGGAGGAAAGAGAGAGAGAGAGTTTCGAGTTTTTTTTCCGGTTTCGTCGTCTGTCGGTGAGCGAGAGAGAAGAGAGGAAACCAGCGGAAGGAGCAAAAACGCCAATTGCCTCTTTTCTTCCCGCTCTTTTGCTGCCTCGTTGCGCTCTAGAGGGTCTTTATGGCGTCGAGCATCGGCTCAAAGTCGTTCCGAGGCGGAGGAGCGAGGGGAAAAAGGGGAGGAGAAGACAAAGGAAACAACTCTTTCGCTAGCGCTCGCTCTCGTTCAAACCTCTCTCCTCTCTCCTCCTTTCCCCGCTCTCTCTCAAAAACTCACCACGCGCAGCAGGCAGCGCACGAGCTCGAGAGACTCGGTGCGGGAGATGGCCTTGGTGGCCGTGGCCACGGTGGTGGCCGTGGCGGCGGCGTTGGCGGCGGAGCGCATGGTTGTGGGTTGAGTTGCGAGAGGGAGGCGAAGAGGGTGAGGTTTTCGAGTTTTTTTCGATTTGTGATTTTGACCGTCGATGTCCGAGCGTCGATGTCTTCGGCTTGCTTCTTCACTTCCTTTTCTTCTTTCTTCTTTCAATTCCGATACCTCTTCTTCTTCCTCCTCCTTCTTCTCCTCCCGCTCCTATCGCCATGCTCCGCTCGGTCTCCGCGACGACCAGCCGCCCCGCTGCTGCTGCCGCGGTCGCCCGCAGCAACGGCTCCGCGCGCCGCTCCTCGGTCGCCGTCGCTGCCAAGCAGGGATGGAGCGACGCCGACGCCGACGAGGCTCCCATCACCAAGCGGTGCGTTTTCGATTTCTTTTCTCTCTCCGAATTCCGATGCTAAACCTTGAGCATTTCTGCGATTCGCTGTCTCTAAACACAGATCACGTCGCAAGCAAGGCGCTTTGCGCAAGTGGGGACGAAGAGAAGGAGAGGCCATGGAAAGCAAGCTCGCTCTCTCTGCGTCCCTTTTTTCCGATCTGCAAAGTCCGACGTGGAGGCCTTTCGACCCCGACCTCCGCCTCTCTTCCTCCTCGCTCTCACCCTCCCTCTCTCCATCTCTCCGCATTCACTCTTTACAAATAAATTCCCAGCGAGCTCGTCCTCAACTCTGTCAACGTCGCTGTCCTCGCCTCACTCTTCTCCGTCGGCGCCTCCCCGCGCCCCTCTGGCCTCGGGCCGCGCGACTTCAACGGCACCAAGTCGCTCGCGCTGTGCCCGGCCACGCCCAACTGCATCTCGACCGCCGAGGAGGCCAACGACCCCAAGCACTATGTGCCGCAATGGTCCTACAACCCGCCCGGGAGCGGCTCCTCGAAGCCGAAAAAGACCAAGAAAGAGGCGATGCAAGACCTCGAGGACGCCGTCACCTCTTTGACTCCGGACAAGTTTACTTCCCAAATCATCGAGAAGACCGACGACTACCTCTACGCCGAGTACACCTCCCCGACCTTCGGCTTCATCGATGACGTCGAGTTCCTGCTCCGGGACGAGGCCTCGAGCGAGGTGGAGTACCGTTCGGCGTCGCGGATCGGAGAGTCGGACGGCGACGCCAACAGGAAGAGGATCAAAGCCCTCAGGAAGTTCCTGGAGCCGCGCGGGTGGAAGTCTATCGCCGCGTTCGAGTAGGAGAGGAAGAAGAAGAAGAGATTATTTGAGAGATGCGCTTGTGCGCGAGCTCAAAAATAAAAAGAGAGATAGAGAACGAGGGAGAAAAAAGTGTTAATTTGTTTTTGAAGAAAAAAGACCGTTTTTTGGTTTACTCGTTTTTGAACTCTCTCTTTGTCTCTCTCTCCAGTTTCCCCTTGTCTTTCTCTCTCTCTCTCTCTCTCTCTTTACTCCCGCTAGCTCGCGCATTTACCCTGTCTCTCTCTCTCTCTCTCTCTCTCTCTCTCTCTCTCTCTCTCTCTCTCT
>Ga0210003_1002458_pt1 | contig 15619 bp, 9 predicted proteins | sample LantaG_FD_182804 | JGI IMG/M metagenome (GOLD analysis project Ga0210003, IMG submission 182804) | Deep subsurface microbial communities from Baltic Sea to uncover new lineages of life (NeLLi) - Landsort_02402 metaG (SPAdes) (version 2) | ecosystem: Environmental > Aquatic > Marine > Oceanic >... | reverse complement strand
GTTAAACCGGAAAATATGAAAGACCTTTTAGCCTTGATGGGGGACAGTTCAGATAATATACCGGGTGTCCCGGGAATAGGTCCAAAGACGGCCAGGTTGCTGGTGAAAAAATATGGGTGCCTGGAAGAAATTTATAAAAACATTAATAAAGTAGATAACCCACGGCTGAGGGAACTTTTGACAAATAATAAAAATCTTGCTGAATTGAGCAAAGAATTAACTACATTAAAAATAGCCCGGGATACAGATGTAAGTGAATTTATAAATAAAAGTTTTAAGAATATTAGTTTTAATAAGGTTAAGCAATTGTTTGAAAGTCTCGAGTTCAGATCTCTGGAAAAAAGACTGGTTAACCTGAAAGATAAGATTAGTTTTAAGGAAGAAATCTCTGTGGTTAAAAAGAGAGCAGATAAAATTAATTTAAAACATTTAACCGGAGGTTCAAACTTAGAAATTTTAAATAAAAATCTTACTACGAACATATATATTACAGAATTTACCAGTGATGATGTGTTTTACGGTATTATTTTATATTCTGGAGTAGATAGCGCCTTTTTAATTGAAAAAGATAGTCTAAATGAAGGCGCTGTAAAAAAGACTATAAAAAAATTGCTCGAAAATAGGGAAATTAAAAAGTCAGGTTTTGATTTTAAAAGAATATATAAAATTTTAAAAAATTACGGTATTTGTTTAAGCGGGAAGTTTATAGATTATAAAATATTATATTTAATCTTGAATCCACTTAAATCTACAACTACCCTGGATGAGATAACCGGTGATCTGCTGAATATGGAAATAGAAGATATCCAGTTTAGTGAAGGCAAAGAAAGCAGTGATTTAATTGAATTCAAGGATATAAAAGAAAAAAAACAGCTCATACTTGATTTATATAAGGATGAAAAACAGAAAACAAAAGCTGGTATAGAGAAAATGGATTTGAAACTGGATGGAGTATTAAAAAGATTAAGTCTATATAAAAAAATTGAGACTGAATTACTTGAAAAGATAAAAAAGGAAAAACTGGATAAATTATACTGGCAGATAGAAGAGCCGCTTATTCAGGTGCTGGCTGAGATGGAATATACAGGTGTTAATATAGATAAAAAATATCTAAGCAGTTTGATTGAAGAATATGAGCTGGATATAGGAAGACTTGAGAAAGAAATTTATAAGCTTTGCGGTGAGGAGTTTAATATAAATTCTTCACAGCAACTGTCGGAGATTCTTTATAGAAAGCTGAACCTTCCGGTCACAAAAAAAACTAAAACCGGATTTTCTACAGATGCAGGTGCTCTTAAAGCTATTTACGACAGCTCTCCTATAATAAGAAAAATATTGGACTGGAGGGAAAAGACCAAACTAAAAAATACTTATATTGATGTTCTACCTGCCTTAATAGATCCTGAAGACTTGAGAATCCATACTACATACAATCAATTAGGAACGTCTACCGGAAGGATGAGCAGCAGTGACCCCAACCTGCAAAATATTCCCGTAAGAACTGATTATGGAAAACAGATAAGAAAAGCTTTCATACCTGGAAAAGGCTATGATTTGATTCTGGCTTCAGATTATTCTCAAATTGAGTTGAGGGTGCTGGCGCACTTATCAGTGGATGGGAATCTTATAGATTCATTTAATAGAGAAGAAGATATACATACCCGCACAGCCTCAGAGATATTCGGAGTAAGTTATGATGATGTTGATGTTACTTTAAGAAGAAAGGCAAAAGCTATAAATTTTGGGATAATATATGGAATGACTGAATATGGTCTGAAGAGCAGGCTTTCTATATCGGAAGAGGAGGCTAAAGAATATATTCAGAAGTATTTTGATAGATACCCAGGGGTGAAAAAGTATTTAAAATTTTTAATAGATGATGCATACAAAAAAGGTTACACCACCACAATTTTTGGTAGAAAAAGATACTTAAAAGAGCTGGGAAGCAGTAATGTTAGAATAAGAAGTCTTGGAGAGAGATTTGCAGTAAATACTCCCATACAGGGAAGTGCTGCAGATATAATGAAACTTTCTACTGTAATCCTTTTTAACAAATTAAAATTAAATAACATAGACAGTAACATAATACTTCATGTTCATGATGAACTGGTATTGGAATTAAAGGAAAGAGATTTAGAAAAAATTAAAAAAATAGTGATAGAATCAATGGAAAATTGCGTGAGTTTAAAAGTAAAACTCAAGGTGGATATAAAAACTGGCAAGAATTGGTATATTTAAAAAAATATTTTATAATATTGATTATTCTTTTCTTGCATGCTATCCTTTTCGAATATTAAAAAAGGAGATTGATTTATAAAAATATGACTGAGAATAATATTTATAACAAACTAACAAATGACAACTGTATGATAAAAAATGAAAATGGTGAGCTGGTTCCCAATTATGATCTCACTATGGTTAATTTGAATGATGGTGATGTGGTTAAGGGTAGGGTAGTAAAGATCGATAAAGTTGAAGTTTTAGTTGATGTGGGCTTTAAATCAGAAGGAGTTATACCACTGAGTGAGCTATCAATAAGAAATGATGTAAAACCTGAAGATGTCCTGAAGATTGATGATGAAATAATGATAATGGTAATTCAGAAGGAAGATCAAGATGGCCGCCTCATACTATCAAAAAAAAGAGCTGAAGTAGAGCAAAATTTTGATAGGATAGAGAAAATATATGAGAATGGCGATATTGTTGAAGGTGAGATTATAGAGTGCGTCAAAGGAGGCCTGATTGTAGATATAGGCTTGAGGGGATTTTTACCGGCATCATTAATAGATGTGAGAAAAACTAAAGATCTCCAGTCCTATATTGGTGAAAGATGTGTATGTAAAATTATTGAAGTCGATAGACATAGAAATAATGTTGTCCTATCCCGGAAAGTCATTATAGAAGATGAGAGAAAAGAACAACGAAAAGAAATACTCAATAGTATGGAAATCGGTCAGATAAAAAAAGGTATAATTACCAGTATCGCAGATTTCGGAGCTTTTGTTGATGTAGGTGGTGTTGATGGTCTGGTACATATATCTGAACTTTCCTGGGATCATGTAAAGCATCCTTCGGAAGTGGTTAATGTTAATCAAGAAGTAGATGTGGAGATATTAGGTATTGATTATGAAAAGCAAAGACTATCTCTGGGAAAGCAAAGACTATCTCTGGGTTTAAAGCAAACTCAAAAAGATCCCTGGTTGGAAAGAATAAAAGATTATTCCGTAAAAGATGTGGTAAATGGTAAAGTGACTAGAATAGTAAAGTTCGGATTATTTGTACAGATACAGGAAGGCCTTGAAGGCCTTGTGCACATATCTGAATTAAGTCTGGAACCGGTAAAGAGGCCAAGTGATGTTGCGAAAATCGGGGATGAGCTGATGGTTAGAATTATTGATATAGATTTTGATAAGAGAAGAATGGCTTTCAGTGTTAAGCAAGTCGAGAATCCAGTTGAAGATAAAGAAGAAGAAAAAAAGGTTAAAGATTCAAAATCAGAAAAAAAGAGTGAAAAAAAAGAAGTTTTAGATAAAGAATCCAATAAAAAAAGGCAAATAAAAGAAATATTGAAAGAAATGAAAGAAGAAGCCAATATAGAGTAGTATGTTTCAGCAGTTCAAATTTATGCCTTAAAATTGCTTAGAACCACGATAATGTTTTAGAAAAACCGTTAGATATTATTATCTTTTTCATATTAATTATAATCTTCTTTGTCCGGACAGAAACTCATTAAATTATTAAATTAGCAGGAGGAATATACAATAGTAGTCTTAGGAATTACGGGCAGGATTGCTTCGGGTAAAAGCACGGTAAGCAGATATATAAAAAAAATAAAGAAAAATACCCTGATATTGGATGTAGATAAGGTAGCAAAAAACATCTATTCAAAAAATCCCGAAATCCTGAATGAACTTAAAAAAATATTTGGAGATGAAGTTTTTAATTCCGATGGGGATTTAATTTATAAATCTTTAGCAGAAAAAGTTTTTTCCAGCAAAACGGAACTGGAGAAATTGAACAGATTAATGTTTCCTTTAATTAGAAGTGAAGTGAAAAATATTTTAAATGAAAACCGGGACAAAAATTATATAATAATAGAAGCAGCAATATTATTTGACTGTAAATTGGACCTAATGTGCGATTATATTATTCTGGTTGATACTTCTGACGAGAGAAGAGAAATCTTTCTAAAGAATAAAAATTTTCCAGATGATGATGTAGAATTAAGAATAGAAGGACAGCATATAAAAATAAATAGAAAGAAAGTGAATTTTATTATTAATAATAATAACTCTAAAGAGAGTTTGTTAAAAAAAGTAGAAAAAATTTTAAAAAATATTTAAGTATAAATAAAATAAAAAACACAGCCTATGATATGCTTGATTCTAAATTTAAAATAGTATCCAATTATTCTCCTCAAGGGGACCAGAATAAGGCTATTAGCCAGCTGACGAAAGGCATTAAAGATAATTTTAAATTTCAAAGTTTACTGGGAGTTACTGGTTCCGGAAAGACTTATTCAATAGCAAATGTGATACAGAATGTTCAGCTTCCAACATTGGTTCTGGCTCCCAATAAGACACTTGCAGCTCAGCTTTGTAACGAGTTCAAGGAATTTTTCCCGAATAATGCAGTAGAATACTTTGTAAGCTATTATGACTATTACCAACCGGAAGCATATCTACCCGGCAAGGATATGTATATTGAGAAAGATACTTCTATAAATGAAGAAATAGAAAAGTTAAGATTATCCACCACTAATTCTCTCTATGCCAGAAATGACGTTATAGCAGTTGCAAGTGTTTCCTGTATATATGGGCTGGGATCACCTTCTGAATACGGAAGACAGAGAATTATTTTAAGGTCAGGAGAAGAATTTCCAAGAGAGGAGATAATAGATAGGTTGGTCAATATAAGATACGAAAGGAATGATTATGATTTTGTCAATGGTAAATTCAGAGTCAAAGGGGATACAATTGAAATATTCCCGGCATATCAGGACAGGGCTGTAAGAGTGCAGCTTTTAGGAGATGAATTAGAAAGAATTGTCGAGTTTAATCCTGTGTCAGGAGAGATTTATGAAGAGAAAGAAGCATATATTATATCGCCGGCTACTCATTTTTTAGCAACTGTAGAATGGGTTGGCAGGGCTCTGGGGACCATTGAAGAAGAGCTTGGGGAAAGAATAAAGTATTTTAAAAACCAGAATAAGCTGCTTGAAGCTCAGAGAATAGAATCAAGAACAAGATATGATATGGAAATGATAGAAGAATTAGGATTTTGTGGTGGTATTGAGAATTATTCAAGGCATATATTAGGAAAAAAACCAGGAGAAGCGCCTAATACCCTGCTGGATTTTTTTCCTGATGATTTTCTTGTGGTTATTGATGAATCACATATTGCAATTCCTCAGATAAGGGGAATGTATGAAGGTGACCGCTCAAGAAAACAAACTCTGGTAGACTATGGATTTAGACTTCCTTCAGCTTTAGATAATAGACCATTAAAATTTGAAGAATTTGAATTAAAAGTCAGTAGAGTGATATTTACTTCAGCTACACCGGGTCCTTACGAGAGAAAAGTGAGCAGTCAGATAGCGGAACAAATAATAAGGCCTACCGGGATAGTAGATCCGGAAGTCTCTGTAAGAAAAACAAGAGGTCAGATAGATGATCTAATATATGAGATAAAGAAAGTCGTGAGTAGAGGTGAAAGGGTTCTGGTAACTACTCTCACTAAAAGAATGGCAGAAGACCTTACCGATTATCTATCGGGTAAAAAAATTAAGGTCAGGTATTTACATTCCACTATAGATACGTTGGAAAGAGTGGAAATATTAAGGGGGCTGCGGACTGGAGAATTTGATGTGCTGGTGGGAATAAATTTACTGAGGGAAGGATTGGATCTCCCGGAAGTATCATTGGTTGCCATATTAGATGCAGACAAAGCGGGGTTTCTAAGGTCAGAAATATCACTTATACAGACTATTGGAAGGGCAGCAAGAAATGTTAACGGAAAAGTTATAATGTATGCTGATGATATAACTAATGCCATAAAAAATGCACTATCTGAAACCGACAGGAGAAGAGACCTGCAAATTGAATATAATAAGAAGCATAATATTACACCGAAAACTATAAATAAAACCATATCTGACATATTATATAGCAGAGGGATAAAGACCAAAAAGGAAGTGAGAGCTGATTTTAAAGTTAGTGAACAGAAAAAAAGATTCAGCGAATATAAATTGCTGGATATGGACCCTTCTAAAGCAGCTACTATAATAAGTGGCCTGGAAGAGGAAATGTACCTGGAAGCAAGGGAATTGAATTTTGAAAAGGCTGCTGCTATCAGGGATGAAATAAAGAGGATAAAAAAAATAACCAATATAGAGGTTAAAAGATAATACTTATGAAAGAAGAAATAATAATAAAGGGTGCCAGGGAGCATAATCTTAAAAATATAAATTTAAGAATCCCTAGAAACAAGTTTATAGTTTTCACTGGCGTAAGCGGATCGGGAAAATCATCACTGGCATTTGATACCATTTATGCTGAAGGACAGAGAAGATATGTAGAATCACTTTCTTCTTATGCAAGACAGTTTCTGGGACAGATGGAAAAACCCGATGTTGATTTAATAGAGGGCCTTTCACCAGCGGTATCCATAAATCAGAAAGGTGTTTCTAAAAATCCCAGGTCTACAGTAGGAACTATTACTGAGATATATGATTATCTCAGGGTTCTATATGCTCGAATTGGGATACCTTATTGTTATAGGTGCGGTAAGCTCATAACCAGACAGACAGTAGATCAAATAGTGGATAGAGTAATGGAATTACCTGAAGGGATGAAATTTCAGGTCCTTTCACCTATTATAAGGGGCAGAAAGGGTGAATATATAAGGACTTTCGAAAATGTCAAGAAGAACGGATATGCAAGAGTCAGAATAGACGGCAGGGTTTATGAACTAGAGGAAAACTTTGATTTTAAATTAGATAGAAACGTTAAACATAGTATTGAAATTATAGTTGACAGACTAAAAATAAAACCGGATATAAAAAAAAGGCTTTCTGAAGATATTGAAATATCGCTTAAAGAAAGCAGCGGCGTTGTATATATTCAACTGCTGGATTCCGGAGAGATACACAGCTTTTCAGAAAATTTTTCCTGCGTAGATTGTGGAATAGATTTTGAGGAACTTACCCCCAGGATGTTTTCTTTTAACAGCCCTTATGGCGCCTGCAAGGAGTGTGGCGGTCTGGGTATAAGTAAGGAAATAGATCCTGATTTAATTGTAGAGCATCCTGAGTTAAGTATAATGGATGGGGCTATTCCTTTCTTTAATATGAGTTATTCAAATTATTATTCCCAGTTAATGAGAAGTCTGGCTGAAGAATATGAGTTCAATTTAAATACTCCTTTTAAGAATCTTGATGAATATGCAAAAAAGATAATCTTATATGGGACTGATGGAAAACGGATAAAAATTAGTTATATAAATTATAAGGGTAAATTAAGACATTATTATCTAAAATTTGAGGGTCTTGCCAATAATTTGAGTAGAAGATATCTGGAGACAGAATCTGAGAGTCAAAGAATTAAAATAGAGAAAATGATAGGCAGCAGACCATGCAGTGGATGTAACGGTAAAAGACTCCGGCAGGAAATCCTGGCAGTTAAAATTAGTTCGTTATCTATAGCTGACTTTTGTGAAAAAACAATTGAAGAGTGTATTGAGTGGTTAAGATCGCTTAAACTGACTGAAAGAGAAAAAATAATAGGTGAAAGACTGATTAAAGAAATTATCGAACGCCTGAATTTTTTAAAAGATGTGGGGCTTAGTTACCTGACTCTGAATAGGAAATCCAGCACTTTATCCGCAGGTGAATCCCAGAGGATAAGATTAGCCACGCAGATCGGGTCAGGACTGGTAGGAGTTCTATACATACTTGATGAACCAAGTATCGGTCTTCACCAGAGAGATAATAAAAAGTTAATAAATGCCCTGAAGCGTCTAAGAGATCTGGGAAATACCATAATAGTAGTAGAACATGACGAGGAAACCATAAGAAATTCAGATTTTGTAGTTGACATAGGACCAGGAGCCGGCATACATGGTGGAGAAATTGTATTCAGCGGAAAACTGGATGGCATATATAACTGTGATAAATCCATAACCGGAAAATATCTGAGCGGAAAAAGATTTATACCGATACCCGAAATAAGGAGGAACGGAAGCGGTAAATATATAATTATTAAAGGTGCCAGGGAACATAACTTAAAAAACATTGATGTCCATATAGATCTGGGAAAATTAATTGCAGTAACCGGAGTTTCCGGGTCCGGTAAAAGCACCCTTGTAAATGAAATATTATATCCATCTCTTTCTAATTTGCTGATGAGAACAAACCGCAGTGCCGGTGCGCATGATGGAATACTTAATTATGAGAATCTGGACAAAGTGATTGTTATTGATCAGTCACCGATAGGAAGAACTCCCCGCTCGAATCCGGCAACATACACAGGTGTTTTTACTTATATCAGGGAGTTGTTTTCAAAAACGCATGATTCCAAAATTAAAGGCTATAAGCCAGGAAGGTTTAGTTTTAATGTAAAAGGTGGAAGATGTGAAGCTTGTAATGGGGATGGTCTTATTAAAATAGAGATGCATTTTCTACCTGATGTTTATGTCTCCTGTGAGGTTTGTAAAGGCAAGAGATTTAACCGCGAAACTTTAGAAATAAAATACAAAGGAAAAAATATTGATGGTGTTCTGAATATGACTGTTGAAGAAGCCATGAACCTTTTTAAAAATATTCCAAGAATCAGTAAAAAACTGGAATTAATTAATGATGTAGGTTTGGGGTATATTAAATTAGGGCAGCCTTCTACAACCTTATCAGGCGGAGAGGCACAGAGGATTAAACTTTCTACAGAACTTTCAAAAAAGAGTACGGGTAATACTTTATATCTGCTGGACGAGCCTACTACCGGACTGCATTTTGACGATATAAGTAAGTTACTGGCAATATTGAAAAGATTAGTTGATGCAGGAAATACTGTGCTGGTAATTGAGCATAATCTTGAAGTGATTAAAACTGCTGATTATATTATAGACCTTGGGCCTGAAGGGGGAAATAATGGCGGAAGAATTATTGCCCAGGGGACTCCGGAAGAAGTGGCAGAAAACAAAAATTCTTACACAGGAAATTTTTTAAAGATGTATATGGATAAAAATTTAGTTAAGGAACAACTGTATGAATATGGTAGCAGTAGATAAAAAAATAAATGAAAATAATTATCAGGGGTATAAAATAAAGGAACTTTTAAAGATACTGCCGAAGAAGTCCGGAGTGTATATTTTTAAAAATTCTAAAGGCAAAATCATCTATATTGGTAAAGCAAAAAATCTTTACAGCCGGGTAAAAAGCTATTTTCAAGATAAAAGTGATAACTTTTTATATGCTAAGCCTTTAGATTTTGCAAAAAAAATTAAATCCATAGATTATATAGTCACAGATAATGAAACAGAAGCACTAATACTTGAAGGTAGTTTAATTAAGAAAAATAAACCAAAATATAATATAGATTTAAAGGATGATAAGTCATATCCGTTTATTGCAGTTACAGTTAGCGAAAAATTTCCAAGAGTGTTTTTAACCAGAGATAGAAATATTAAAGGTGCAAAATATTTTGGACCTTATACTGATGCAGGAGCTGTTAGAAAAACTCTTGAATATTTGAGAAGAATATTTCCTGTAAGGGATTGCAGGAAAACCAGGCCAGGTAAAGGTACAAATATGCCCTGTCTCAATTACCATATTAAATTATGCCCGGCTCCGTGTGATGGCAATGTTTCTCAAGAAGAATATCGCAAGAATATTGACTTTATAATGCTATTTCTAAAGGGAAAAGATAAAACTATTATCGACTGGTTAAAAGCAAAAATGGAGCAGTATTCAAAGAATAGAGAATTTGAAAAAGCAGCAGAACTTAGGAATAAAATAGAGGATATTAATAAACTTCATAAGGACCAAAAAATATTCTTTACCGCTGAAAGTACATGGGACTTTATTTCTACTGCCAGAGATGCAGATGACACAGTTATAAGTCTATTTACTTATAGATCAGGAGTACTGGCAGTTGTTAGTAATTTTACCATAAATAACACCAGATATTTTAATGATGAAGAAATTTTATCCGGCTTTATTGAAAATTATTATTCAAACATAAACGATATTCCCTCTAAGATTTTTTGCCCTTTTGAGATTGAAAACACAGAATTGATATCAAAGTGGCTGACTGAAAAGAAAGGTAGAAAGATTGAAATAAGAGTTCCAAAGATTGGCGAGAAGAAAAAAATAATGGAGATGGTAGTAAGAAATTCAAAGTTATATCTGGAGAAAAAAAAGTTTGAGAAAAATACCGTGCACAGTAATATTTATAAAAACTTTGTCAAGTTAAAGAAAGTTCTTGGACTGGTTAATATTCCCAGAAGAATAGAATGTTTTGATATCTCCAATCTAAAAGATACATTCCCTGTGGGATCAATGTCTGTTGCTCTGGATGATAAACTGCTAACGAATGATTATAGATATTTTAAAATAAAAACAGTAGCCGGTCAGGATGATTGCAGAATGATGGGAGAAATTGTCACCAGAAGGTTAAGATATCTGGAAGGTGGGGAAATAAAAAAAGGAAACAGCTTTTATGAAAAACCTGATTTAATAATAATCGATGGCGGCAAGGCGCAATTTAATACTGCAAGTAAATTAATAAGTGAAAGAAAAATACAGGATATTGATATCATCAGTATTGCAAAAAAAGAAGAAACAATATTCTGCAGCAAATATCCTGATGGAATTAAGCTTGATTTAAGTGACAATTATATGCACGTTCTTATAAAGGTCAGGGATGAAGCTCACAGGTTTGCTGTAAACTATCACAGGCGGTTAAGGGGTAGGAGTATGACTAATTCTCTGCTGGACGGGATAAAGGGTATAGGAGAAAAAAAGAAGAAATATATTTTTGAAAATATAATCTCAATCGAAGAGTTAAAAAGCAAGACCATAAAGGATTTGATGAATATAAAGGGATTAAATTATAAAGATGCAACTAATATATATAGAAATATCCATAGATAAAGGATAAGGTGATCAATCTGCTAAAATGGTTTTTAAATTGGGTTATACTTACTTTTTCTATAGCAGTTGCTTCATATTTTTTACCATTTATATATATATCAGGAGATACTATCTGGGATAAATTTAAGATTGCTTTTCTAGCTGGTTTGCTTCTGGGTTTATTAAATCTACTGGTTAAGCCTATTGTTAAAATCTTATCTCTACCCATCAATATATTAACTCTGGGAATTTTCAATATTATTATAAATGCGGGCATGTTATGGATTGTAGATTCAATTATTAAAGGATTGGAAATAGAAGGTTTCTGGGGATATGTCTGGAGCTCTATAGTTATCAGCATTATTAGTATAGTAGTTTCTAAAATTATTTTCTTTAGACAAAAAAAAGATTAAAAAGATTAAAATATTATATATTTTAAGCGTATGTTCTGATATTCTAAAAAAAGAAATATGATTGCAAAGAAAGAAAAAAAAGAAAGTAAGATAAAAATAGTTATAATTACCGGCCTGTCCGGAGCTGGAAAGACAGAAGCCCTTAGGTACTTTGAGGATGCGGGCTATTATTGCATAGATAATTTACCAGCCTATCTTTTATTGAATCTTATTGATTATTTCTCTATGGAGGACAGGAATATTAACAAAGTAGCCTTTGCAATAGATTTAAGAAGCGGGTATTTTTTTGATGAAATATACAAGACTCTGGATAAGCTTAATGAGAGAAAAATAGAATATAAAATCCTGTTTTTAGAAGCCTCCAAGAGCGCAATAGTAAAAAGATATTCTTTAACCAGAAGAAAGCATCCGTTAGTTGAGAATGGCAATCTTGGGAGTGGAATTGAAAGAGAAATTGAAAAAATGAACAGGCTCAGAGAAATAGCTGATGTTGTAATAGATACCTCACTATTAAATTCAAAAGAGCTGCGGATGGCTATAACAGAATGCATGATGAGTGATGTTGAAAAGAGTATGCTTCTACAGATATCAATTACTTCATTTGGATATAAATATGGATTACCTGAAAGTGTGGATATTGTGATGGATGTGAGATTCCTGCCAAATCCATTTTATAATGAGGAATTAAAGGATGTGGATGGAAGAAATAATAAAGTGATTGATTTTGTCTTATGCCGGGAAGAAACAAAGGAATTTCTGCGTATGTTTGAAAAGATGCTGGACTTTTTAATTCCTAATTATATTGCTGAGGGGAAGAGTTATTTGGGTATTGGTATAGGATGCACGGGTGGAAAGCACCGTTCAGTGGTAATATCTGATAAGATATATGAATATTTAAAATTAAAAGGTTATTCTATAAAATTATTCCATAAAGATATTGGTAAAAATAATTAATCTCACCAGAAATAACTTATGTTTAATTTGCTTTATTGATTTAAGTAAATTTGTTAAAATTACACGTTTATATTTAATTAGAAGTATTTTATATTTGTATAAAATATGTTTAAAATCTTTGATTATCATGTTTTAGTAAGGGAGGAATAGAATGGCAATAAAAGTAGGAATCAATGGGTTTGGAAGAATAGGCAGGCAGTTCTTAAGGGCAAAATTAAAGTATGATAAAGGTAATAATATGGATATTGTAGGTATCAATGATCTTTATGACTCAAAAACTCTTGCCCATCTTCTGAAATATGATTCAATATATAGAACTCTGGATGCTGAGATTAAAGCCGGGGATGATTACATAGAAGTTAACGGGGAAAAAATAAAGATTACATCTATTAAAGACCCCGGAATGCTCCCATGGAAGGACCTGGGGGTTGATGTTGCTCTGGAATCTACAGGAATATTCAGAACCAGAGAGGATGTCACCAAACATTTGACTGCCGGAGCTAAAAAGGTAGTAGTCTCTGCACCCTGCAAGAAGGACGGATCGGATATCACAATGGTGCTGGGCGTAAATAATAACAAGTACAACAAAGATAAGCATAATATAATTTCAAACGCTTCTTGCACAACAAATGCACTTGCACCATTATGCAAGGTTCTGCATGATAATTTTGTTATAAAGAATGGTATTATGACTACCATACATGCCTATACTAATGATCAAAAAATACTGGATTTACCTCATAAAGACTTAAGAAGAGCAAGAGCTGCAGCTCTGTCGGCTATACCTACATCAACCGGTGCTGCAAGTGCAATAGGTTTAGTAATTCCTGAACTGAATGGTAAGCTTGATGGTATGGCAGTTAGAATTCCAATACCTGTAGGTTCATTGGTTGATTTAACGGTAGAAGTTGAAAAGGACTTCTCAGTTGAAGATGTAAATAGCGCTTTCAAAAAAGCTTCAAAAGAGCCGGGATTTAAAGGGATACTTAGATATTGTGAAGATCCAATTGTATCTGCAGATATTATTGGTGATGCTCATTCTACAATTTTCGATGCTCTAAGTACTTTAAAGCAAGGTAATTTGATTAAAGTTTTATCATGGTATGATAATGAGTGGGGATATTCAAGCAGACTATATGATGTAATTAATTTTATTATGAAATAGTTAGTAAATAGATGTAAATAATAAATAACCGGGGTTTTGAAACCCTGGTTATTTGTGAAATAAGGCTTTGGTGGTGAAAATGTTTAATAAAAAAACAATAGAAGATATTGATGTTAAAAATAAAAAAGTATTGGTCAGAGTGGATTACAATGTTCCTCTGGATAGTGAGTTGAATGTTACTGATGATACAAGAATCAGACTATCCTTACCAACCATTAATTATCTTATTAAAAACAATTCTAAGATTATTTTGATGTCACATCTGGGAAGGCCAAAAGGGGAGGCTGAAGATAAATTCAGGCTGGATCCTGCAGCAAAAAGGCTGGAGCAATTGACTGGTAAGAAAGTTAAGAAATTTGACCAGATTTATTCGGTGCAAATTAAAGAATATGTAGATACTGAAATGGATTATGGTGAAATTATAATGCTTGAAAATCTGAGGTTTGATCCCGGAGAAAAGACAAATAGTAATGAATTCTCAAAATCACTTGCTTCTCTGGCAGACATATATGTCGACGATGCTTTCGGTGCGGCGCATAGAATTCATGCATCTGTTACGGGAGTAACCAAATATCTTCCGTCAGTAGCAGGATTTCTAATGAAGAAAGAAATTGAGGTTTTAACATCTCTTCTGGAGTCACCGGAAAGACCTTTTCTAACCATACTTGGAGGAAGCAAGGTTTCGGATAAAATAAAAGTTATAAAAAACTTGTTAGGTAAAGTGGATAGCTTAATATTAGGTGGGGGAATGACCTATACTTTCTTAAAAGCACAGGGTTATTGACCTATACTTTCTTAAAAGCGCAGGGTTATGAGGTAGGTAAATCGATTTGTGAAGACGATCAGACTGGTTTTGCAAAAGAAATGCTTGCCCTGGCCAAAAAGAATAATGTTAATCTAGTACTGCCTGTGGATATTGTTGTTGCAAAAGAATTTGATGGTGATGCAGAAAAAAAACTAGTATCTGTACAATCAATGCCGGTAGATTGGATGGGTATGGATATTGGAGATAAAAGTGTAGAATTATTTAAAAAAGAAATTTTAGGCGCCAGGACTATTTTCTGGAATGGTCCTGTTGGTGTTTTTGAATGGGATAGTTTTTCGAATGGAACCAGGAGCATCGCTTATGCAATTGCTGCAAGCACGGCAGTTACTGTGGCGGGTGGTGGAGACACACTGGCAGCATTAAAAAAATATAATCTATCCTCCAAATTTTCACATGTTTCAAGTGGTGGGGGAGCTGCTATAGAACTCCTTGAGGGTAAGGAATTACCGGGTGTAAGCTCTCTTTTAGATAAATAATTGAAAATAATGTAAATTATTTTGAAAGGAATTATAGAAATGAGAAAACCTTTTATAGCTGGGAACTGGAAAATGAATATGACTCATTTGGAAGCTGTAAATTTTATGCAGGATCTTGAATATAAGTATAAGAATAAAAATAATTGTGAAGTAGCAGTCTGCCCGCCTGCAACAGCTTTAAAGAGCGTGAAAACCATAATTGACAGTGATAATCTTGAAGTTAAGCTTGGCGCACAGAATATATATTACGAGTATAGAGGTGCTTTTACAGGGGAGATTTCACCAGAAATGCTAAAAGCATTGGGTGTTGAATATGTAATAATTGGTCATAGTGAAAGAAGGCAGTATTTTGGTGAGACCAACAATGGTGTTAACAGAAAAATAAACGCTGCTTTTAACACAGACTTGAAACCCATTATGTGCATTGGTGAGTCGTTGAAAATAAGAGAAAGTGGTAAAGCTGAGGAATTTGTTATAGGCCAACTGAAAGAATGTCTGGTTGGTATTGATGAAGAGGATATTGTTGATCTTACTATAGCCTATGAACCAATCTGGGCTATTGGTACCGGTAGAACTGCGACATCGGAAGATGCAAATGATATGTGCCTGGCTATAAGAAGGAAGATAGAAGAAATTTACAATAAAAAGATTTCTGAAATT
>Ga0210003_1002457_pt1 | contig 15621 bp, 17 predicted proteins | sample LantaG_FD_182804 | JGI IMG/M metagenome (GOLD analysis project Ga0210003, IMG submission 182804) | Deep subsurface microbial communities from Baltic Sea to uncover new lineages of life (NeLLi) - Landsort_02402 metaG (SPAdes) (version 2) | ecosystem: Environmental > Aquatic > Marine > Oceanic >... | reverse complement strand
AAGATATTTTGAAAGAACATAGTAAAAAAGAAGCTATCAGTATAATAGTTGATAGAACAATGAAAGAGATAGGTAAAATATACGATAAAATAAAATAAAATAGAAAAATAAGGTTTTTAATGCATATGGATATAAAAACAGCTAAATATCCAGGATACTGTTTTGGTGTAAAGAGGGCCCTAAAATTAGCAGAAGAGATATTAAAAGAAAATCAGGGTAAAAAAACTAAGATCTTTACTCTTGGTTCTATTATTCATAATTCAGGGGTCACAAATGAGCTGGCAAAAAAAGGTTTAATTTCGGTTGAGAATTCAGAAAAAATAATACCTGGTAGTATATTTATTATAAGATCCCATGGAATGTCCCCGGTTTTAGTTAATGAAATTAAAAAAAAGAATATCAAGATTATTGATGCTACCTGTCCTTTTGTAAAGAAAGCCCAAGCTAGTGCTGAAATACTCAGCAAAAATGGATACTTTGTAGTGATTATTGGAAATAAAAATCACCCTGAGGTAATGGGAATAAAAGACTATGTATTAAATAAAAATTATGCGGTAATAGAAAATGAAGCAGATGCAGAAAAAATTTCCAGTAAGGAAAAAATAGGAGTTGTTGTCCAAACAACACAAACTATAGGAAAATTATGTCTGATTACCAGCAAATTACTGGAAAAGGCTAAAGAGTTGGTTGTATTTAATACTATCTGCAATACTACAAAAAAAAGACAAAATTCAACTAAAAAACTGGCAAATAGTGTTGATATAATGATAATAGTTGGTGGGAAAAACAGTGCAAATACAACACACCTTATGGAAATATCAAAAAAGTGCAATGCAGTAACTTACCACATTGAAAATTATAAGGAAATCAAACCGCAATGGTTCAATAATGTTAAAAAGGTTGGAATAAGCGGCGGTGCATCTACACCTGTGGAAGATATAATGGGTGTAAAAGAAGCAATTGAAAAATTATAAATTATCAAAAAAAATAAAAACCTGTAATAATAATTGTATATTTTGTTTTGTAAAACAGCTTCCTGAAAACTTAAGATCTTCTCTATATGTAAAAGATGATGATTACATGCTTTCCTATATGTACGGCAATTTTATAACTCTTACCAATGTTACAGCAGATGATTTGAACAAAATAATAAAATATAGGTTGGAGCCACTTTATATTTCTGTACATAGTATGAATGAGAATATAAGGACAATAATTTTTGGTAATAAAAAAAATATGTCTGGATTGGATAATCTGAAAATCCTTGATAGGAATGGCATTAAAACAAATATCCAAATAGTTTTATGCCCCGGAATCAATGATGGCAATAATTTAGCAGATACACTTTTTATATTACTAAATGACTTAAAAAATATGTTATCAATAGGGATTGTTCCAGTCGGAATTACCGGGTTTAATAATAACTATAACTTGAAACCTTATAAAAGAAAAAGTGCTTTAAAGATTATAGATTATGTAAATAATTTTAAGAAAGATTATAATTCAGTAAAAGATTCTGATAATATTTATCTTTCTGATGAATTTTATATTCTTGCCGGAGTTGATTTTCCCGAATATGAATACTATGGAAATTTTTACCAGATTGAAAATGGAATTGGGAAAAGTACTGATTTTTTAAAACAAGTGGAAGATTATTTAAAATATGATCATATTCCCATTCCTGGTAAATTTAATAAGAGTAGAAAATATATATTAATAGTTACATCAGAATATGGGAAAACCATAATAAATAATGCTTTAAAAATTATCTTAGAAAAATTTAATAATATTGGGGAAAAAATAGTTTCTTATATTAAAATATTAGAGATAGAAAATAAATATTTTGGTGGAAATATAAAAATAACAGGACTTTTAAGCGGAAAAGACATAATATCAAAGTTAAGTAAAGAGAATATGGAAATATATGAGAAAATACTTATTCCCAGCAGCATTTTTAATGAAGAAAATTTGACTATTGATAACTATGCTAGAAGAGATATTGAGATAATTAGTAATAAGATAAAAATAATATCTGAAAAGGGTACTAGTTTTATAAAGGAATTAACATTTTAATTAAATATAAGTGGGTAAATATGAAGGAAAATATTCCAAAAGTTGCTGTTGTTGGAAGACCAAATGTGGGAAAATCAACACTAATTAATAGAATATGCCAGAAAAATGAAGCAATAGTGCATAAGGAACCAATGATTACCAGGGATCGCAAATATTACAGGGCTGATTGGAATGGTAAAATTTTTTATCTGTTAGATACAGGTGGTATAGATTTAAAATCAAAACATAGGATGGATATGCAGGTGTTTTTACAGACCAAAAAAGCAATAGATGAATCAGATATTATTATTTTTATGGTCGATCTAAAAGAACCCGTATCCCCGCTTGATGAAGAAATAGCAGAGATCTTGAGAAAAACAGATAAGGAAATAATATTTACCGGAAATAAGTATGATTATAAAAAGGGTAATTTCTATATTGAAGATTTTTTAAAATTTGGTTTTGGGTATCCTATAAAAATATCTGCAATGCATGGTATAAATACGGGAGATCTTTTGGATGAATTGGTTTCTAAATTTAAAGAAGATTCTATAGATATAAGAGAATATGAAGAAAAGGTTGTTCCGGGCATATGTATTCTGGGTAAACGGAATGCTGGCAAATCAACATTGTTCAATGCCATTATTAAAGATGAAAGAGCAATAGTTGATGAGGTTGAGGGGACCACAAGAGATAGTATTGACAGCATAGTGAATATAAATAACAGAAATTATAAATTTATAGATACCGCCGGATTAAGAAGAAAAAAGGATAAGGGAGGAGATATAGAATATTATAGCGAACTAAGAACAATAAGATCCATAGAAAGTTCAGACATAAGTTTAGTGCTTATTGATTGCAGTAAAGAAATAACCATCCAGGATTTAAAAATTGTAGAGACATGTATAGAAAAGGGCGTGAGTATTTGTGTCATTTTTAATAAAATTGATATGGTGGATGAAGATACTATCAGTAACATTTTAAGTATGTTTGAACAAAAGCTTAAATTTGCAGGTTATATACCGTTTCTAAAAGTAAGTGCATTGACTAAAAAGGGGATTGAAAATATTATAAAGATGATAGACAAGCTTCTTATAGAAAGAAGTAAAAAGATCCCTGATAGCAAACTTACTAATTTTTTTAAGGAGTTGGACCAGAAAGAGATTGGTGTTTATTTTAAAGGTAAAAAATTTAAGATTAAATTTATAAAACAGATAAAAACATCACCGCCGGTTTTTTTAATTTTTTCAAATATGGATGCGAAAAGAAAAGTAAATTTAAGAAGATATATTGAAAATAATATAAGAGAAAAGTTTGGCTTTATGGGTACACCCATATATCTTAAATTTAAGTATTAAGTTAAAGAATAAAAATATTATGAGAAAAGAAATTATAATAACTATAATTGGCTCTGGAAGCTGGGGAACAACATTAGCAGTAATCCTTGCCAGAGAGGGCTGCCATATAAATTTGTGGGCGCGGAGTGAAGGCATTTATGAAGAGATAAAAAATTTTAGAAAGAACATAAAATATACCGGTGATTTGACCATTCCTGAAAATGTTACATCATTTATAAATTTAAAAGATGGTTTTGGTAATCCTGAAATTGTAATCTTTGCAGTACCTTCACATGCTTTAAGGGAAATAATTATTAAGTTTTATAACGAACTTAGGGAAAACGTCAGACATATAAAATGTATATTAAATGTAGCTAAAGGATTGGAGACTGGAAGTAATCTCAGATTGTCACAAGTATTAGAACAATGCCTGCCTGAAAAGTTAATTTCTAAAATTTGTGTATTATCAGGCCCTAATATTGCCCTGGAAGTGGCAAATGATTTACCCAGTGTTTCAGTGGCGGCATCATATAATAAAGAAATATTAAAATATATCCAGCCTATATTATCAACTGATAAATTCAGGATTTATACTAATAAGGACATGATCGGGGTAGAGATTGGCGGCGCAGTTAAGAATATAATAGCAATTGCATCAGGAATTTCCGATGGCTTAGGGTACGGCGCTAATACCAAAGCTTCCCTTATAACCAGAGGTTTATATGAACTTACCAAATTTGGAATTAAATTTGGTGCAAATTCAATAACTTTTTCGGGAGCAGCAGGAATGGGTGATCTTATAGCAACCTGCATAAGTAAAAACAGCAGAAATAGAGGTGTTGGTGAAAGATTGGCCGGTGGTGAGAAAATAGATGAAATTACGGAAAGTATGTATATGATTGCAGAAGGTATAAAGACTACCAAAGCAGTATATGATATATCAAAAAAAATGAATATAGAAGTTCCAATTACAGAATGCGTATATGAAATTATATATAAAGATTTAAGTCCTTTAGCCTCGGTAAATAAACTTATGAAAAGAAAGTTTAAATCTGAGGTTGAAGATATTAATTAAATTGATAGCTTTACTAATCATTTGTATTATCTTAAAATAAAAAAAGACGGGACGTGGCGCAGTTTGGCTAGCGCACCAGTATGGGGTACTGGGGGTCGGAGGTTCAAATCCTCTCGTCCCGACCAGGTTTGTATTGGTAGAATGCCAGATACAGTAAGGGTAATTAGGGGAAACATGCCAGTGGCATGTTTTATATAGTTTCTTTTTTAATAAAAAATTTTAATATTTGAAATTAATTGATCAGGTTAATAAGACAAAAAGAAAGAAATATAGTGACCAATAAAATCAATGAATTAGTAGATTAGGAGAGGCCATGGAACTTAAATCAAATAATAATAAAACTGAATCTATTAAGGATAAGAAAATTGAATTTGTTGAAGAGGTATCGAGTAATATATTGGAAGATATAAAAAAGATATCGGATATAAGCAGTGGACTGGTAATTATAAAAGGTCCTAATATCGGGGATAAATTTTTAATAAATAAATCAAAATTTACCATTGGAAGAAACCCTGAATCAGATATATTTCTTGATGATGTAACAGTTTCCAGGAAACATGCGGTACTGAAAAAAGTTGGTAAAGATTTTAGAATAAAAGATTCAGGTAGCTTGAATGGAAGTTATATAAATGGTGAAATAGTTGAAAATGCTACATTGAAAGATGGCGATAGAATACAGATTGGCAAATATATATTCCTATTTTTCTGTCATAGAAAGAAGGGTTAAATGAATAAAGAAATACCAGAAAAAAATTATCTTACCATAGGTAAGTTGGTAAAAAAATTAAAAAAAGTATACTCTGATTTAACTAATAGTAAACTAAGATTTTTAGAATCAGAAGGTCTCTTGTCACCTAAAAGGGCATTAAATAAGTATAGAATTTATTATAGGGAGGATATTGAAAAATTAAACTTTATATTGAAAATGCAAAAAGATTTTTACATGCCTTTAGAGGTTATAAAAGAGAAGTTGGGATCTAAGGACTTTAAAAAATTTATAAGTGAAGGTGAATCTATAGAAAATCTTCAGCTGAAATTAGGTGAAGAATTTAAGCCTGGGTATGAGTTAAAATTATCCATAGATGATATCAGCAAGAAATTCAAATTATCGCAATCTTTTATAATAGATTTACAGGAAAATGAAATTATTGATTGGAGTGAAGAAAACGGTAAATATGTCGTCAGTACGGATGACATTGAAATTTTAAAGCTGGCAAGTGAACTATCAAAATACGGTATAAAGGTAAAACATTTGAAATTATTTGAAAATTTTGCCAGCCGGCATTCTTCATTTATCCAGCAAATCATCTTTCCACTGCTTATGTCCAACAAAAAAGATTCTCATATTAAAGCTGCCAGAGTAGTAAATAAATTAGAAAGAATACTTTGTAACTTTCAAGAGCTTTTAGTAAAAAAAGAAAATAGGAAGTTTCTGAAAAAATATAAATGATAAATACCAGTCCTTCAGTTTTAATTCATAAAAATTTAAAAGCATACTGTATATTTGTATATTTATTAATTTTTCTCATATTATTTTCTGTTTTATTTTTTCTAAATCCTGACAAAGTTTATTGTGATTCAGATATTGCTCTTTACAATGATGAAATCGATATAGTTGCTGATTCAGCAGTGATTGTTAACTATGAAACTGGAGATATTCTCTGGGAGAAGAATTCTTCCAAATTAATGTATCCAGCCAGTACCACCAAGATGCTTTCGTTAATTGTTGCTATAGAAAATATAGACAATTTTAAAGAAATTACTGAGATTTCTAAAAATGCTTCAGGAAGAAATCATTCTGCATTTAGATTTAGAACCGGCGATAAAATAAGTTTAATAGACCTGCTTAAAGCTGCACTTATAAGTTCCCATAATAATTCACCTGTTGCATTAGCGGAATATGTATCCGGAAATGAAGAAGATTTTGTAAAATTGATGAATATTAAGGCAAAAGAAATAGGCGCAGAAAATTCTTTTTTTCAGAATACAAACGGTCTGGACGATAATTTTCCAGATCATAAATCAACAGCTATAGATTTAGCTAAAATCGCCAGCTACTGTATGAAAAATGAATTATTCAGGGAAATTGTTAATACGAGGAAAGACACAATTAAAATAAATGACAAAGAAATTGAGATTACAAATACAAACAAGCTCCTGGATTATGATTATATAAAAGGTATAAAAACTGGCTATACAAATAATGCCGGTTTCTGCGTGGTACTCTATTCGGAAAAAGAAAATTTAAAGCTTCTAACTGTAATTTTAAATAGTTCTTCTCAGGATGAGAGAGATAAAGATGCTTTAAAGCTGATGGATTGGGCTTATAATAATTTAAAATATATAAAAATTGTAGATTCCGAACAAGTAGCTGTAACTGTAGATATTGGAGAGCAAACTATGTTAAATGTGGACTTATATGCTGACAAGGATTACATAAAACTTATAAATATAAATAGTGATGCGGTAGATAAAAAAAATAAGGTAAATAATAATATTACTTTACCCGTTGAAAAAAATAAGGACCTGGGCTCGATAGATGTTTTTATAAATGATAAAAAGATAACAAAAATTAATTTAATTTCCAGAGAAGATATCGGGAGTGAGTTCATTTATCAGGAATTATCTGATGCCGGGGAAATACAATCCAGAATCGTACTAATTTTTTTATTAGTATTTTACTTTTTAATATTTATATTTATAATAGTTAGAAATTTATTAACAAAGAAAATTGTATAATTCTAAGTGGAGGTATATTAAATTGGATTTTAAAAGAAGTAAAAAACATAATAATTTTTTACTAATGTTCTTAGTTGTACTTTCGGTTGTGACCTTAATTTCTATTTTAAGTTTTACCGGTTGCAGGGTAAGCAAGGTAACTGAAGAAGAGCCTGTTATTTCGGAACCGGAAAGTGAAGAGGAAGTACCAGTAGGAGAAGAGGAGGATAAAATTGCAGGAATTGAGATAACCGGAGATATAAATATTCTTAGTGGACTTGATATATCTGACACGGTAGGGAACAGCAGGCCAATAGCAGTAATGATTGAAAACAGTCCTGATTCAAGGCCTCAATCAGGTCTTATCTATGCTGATATGGTTTTTGAGGTTGTAGATGAGGGAGGAGTAACCAGATATGTTGCAGTATTTTCGTCTTATGACGCGGACATTGTTGGCCCTGTAAGAAGTGCAAGGATATACTATGCCGAAATAGCAAGAAGTTTTGATTCCATATATGCTTTCTGGGGGACTTATACAGAGGCATATAAAGTAATTGAAGATCTTGGACTGGATGTATTGACTCCATTAGGAGACCAATCTGGAAATAGTAATATTGTGGCTAATACTTCTTCAGGCTGGAGAGACTACAGTAGAAGTAATATTACTGAGCATACTGCTTTTATGTCTACTATAAAATTAAAAGAAGAAGCAGCAGATTATGGATATTCTCTTGATGGAAGGCAGTCTCCTCTAAGATTTAAAGTAGATGCAGTTGATTCTGATAAGGGAGATATTTCAAATATAAATATTAATTTTTCTTATGACACTTATAGGGTTGATTTTGAATATAATAGAGAAAATAATAATTATTTAAAGTTTACAGGAGGTGCTCCTCATACTGATTATGAAACCGGTAAGCAAATTGCAGTAAATAACGTTATTGTTATGATTACAAGCATCAAAGGGCCTATTGATCAATGGGGTCACATGGCAGTAAGAACAACCGGGACCAGTGATATTGGTAAGGCCTTTTTCTTTATGGATGGAAATATGATAGAAGGAACATGGGAAAGAACATCTGCTTTTGATCCATTTAAATATAAAGATGATGATGGAAATATAGTATTATTCAACCGCGGTTCTACATGGGTGACATTAATACAGGATACCAATAGGCTTACATATTAAAGATTTATATTAATTATTTTGACTATATTTTGAGTGAACAAACTGAAAAAGAAATAATAAAAAGTAGTATTTTAGGAAAAGTATTATTTTCGAGTTCAGATATAAAAAATAGAATTTCCGAACTGGGAAAAGAAATTACACAGGACTATAAATATAAAAATCTGCTTCTGGTTAGTATTTTAAGAGGGGGAGTGATATTTCTATGTGATCTGATGAAGGAAATTGACCTTCCCTTAAGTATTGATTTCATGAGTATTTCTGCATATGGTATTAATGGCACATCTACAGGTGTGGTCAGAATCACTAAAGACCTTGATGAATCAATAGAAGGGAAGGACGTATTGATCGTAGAAGATATCATTGATACCGGGCTTACTATAAGTTATCTGCTCAGGAACTTAAAATCAAGATTTCCGAATAGCCTTGAAATATGCACCCTGCTGGATAGGGATATAAGAAGAATTGCAGATATCAATATTAAATATATAGGCTTTAAAATTGGAGAGAAATATATAGTTGGCTATGGTCTGGATTATAAACAGAAATTTAGAAATCTGCAGTCAATATACGAATTAAAATTAGATACTGTAAAAAAAGATATCGAATTCTTAAAGAGCAGCTCTAGCGTATAATCCTACAACTCCCATGAACACGGAGCTACACTGCAAACTATAGGAGGTAGTGTTGGGCTTGTGTTTAATCCTATAACTTTTAGGAATGCTTCTTCTATGAATGGCTCTAAATTAATAATTTTGTAATTTTAATAAATAAATAAAACAGGAAGTATCTATTATTCTGTGATAAATAAAATATAGTTCATCGATTTATATTATTAAGTGTTATATAATTACCGTTAAAAATATTAAATTTTTCTAAAAGTGAAAAATAAAAAAAATTCTAATTTAATAAAAATGACGTTAGAAGGTGTAAGGATAGAATTACCTTCTCATAAACCGATCCTTCTTTTAAAAGAAGAAAATGGAAACAGATATTTACCTATCTGGATCGGACCTTTTGAGGCTTCCGCTATAGCTCTTGAAATGTCTAATATAAAAACACCAAGACCTATGACCCATGACTTGATTATTAATATTATTAATAATTTAAAAATAAGTATTGATAACATCGAGATAACAGATATCAGGGATAATACATTTTATGCAATAATAAATATTAAAAATACAGATAGAAAAGTTGTTAGAGTTGATTCAAGACCTTCTGATGCTATAGCTACTGCTGTTAGAAGTAAATGTAACATTTATGTAGCGGAACATGTTTTAGAATCAGGTGGATTGAGGATACAAACAATTGAAGAAGAAGTAAAAAAATTTAAAAGCTTCCTGGATCATGTGGAACCTGAAGATTTTAAGGATAAATAAATACTCTTTTTTCCAAACAAGCTTTTTATTTAAAAAGATCTTTTAATAATAATTAATAAATCATCTATGTAACCCATATCCTGCCGTATATATGCTCACTGTACTGTATTGTATTTTTCTATTGACTTTAATAAGCTTAAATCTTAAAATTACATTAATGTAATTACAATGATGTAATTAAAATTATAACATAGTAAATATATAGTTTAATATGAAAAGTGACATAATAAAAAAATTTTATAGTTCTAAAGAAGTTTGTAAGATAATCGGGATTACCTACAAGCAGCTTGATTATTATGATAGGACTGATTTTATAAAGCCTTCTATAAATAGAGCAGGTGGTTATGGAACCAGAAGGATGTATAGTTTTAATGATTTAATGAAATTAAAGGTTATTAAAAAATTAATGGAAGCCGGGATAAGCTTACAAAAATTAAGAAAAACAAAAAGATATCTTGAACAGTATGATGATAGCAATAATAGTAGTGATGATGAGTTTTTAAAAGTAACACTGATATCTGATGGGAATACTGTTTATGCTTGTAATTCTGATAAAGCGATAATAGATACATTGAAGAGCGGCCAGGGTGTTTTTGGAATCGCTCTGGGGAAAGTGTACTCTGATCTAAACGGGGATATAGAAAGATATTTAATTAAAAATAATAAAAAAGATTTAATTAAGGAAAAAGTTAAAGAAATTATAATATATGAATAATTGGAGGTTGATTTTAAAACTCTATGGTTAAAAATTTATTGGAAATAAGAGAAAATTTAAATAAAAATAATAGGCTTGATAAAAGATTTAAAAATGCTGAGAATATAAAATTTGCACATAATAGTGAAAAAGAATTCTCTAAGATATTAGATTTCTATAGAATAAAATGGGAATATGAACCTAAAACTTTTACACTACATTTTGATAGGGAAGGTAATCCTATGGTTAGCTTTACTCCAGATTTTTATCTGCCTGATTTAGATTTGTATATAGAGCTCACAACTCTTAATCAGAAATTAGTTACAAAGAAAAATTATAAGATAAAAAAGTTAAAAGAATTATATCCGTATATAAATATAAAGTTATTTTATAAAAAAGATTATATTAGCTTGTTGTTTAAATACTTAAATAAATAAAAACTTTTATAGAATTATAAAGTTCCTGAGTAATTTTCTTTATTAATTATCAAAGTCAGCTGTAAGACTCTTACCTTAAAGAAGGTGATATGGAGATATAAGGTTGTCAATTAATGGTGGTAGGGGATACCATTTCAGCCTGTGGAGTGAATCTATTAGTAATCACTGTGAAACAGGAATGTCTCGTCCTTTAAGGTGAAGAGGATGTTAAAAAATATCCTTATTATAAAAATGACTGGTAATAGTAACGGTAATTTAAAAGGTGATATAAGAAACCTGTTCAGCAGTTATGGAACAATTAAGGGGAGACCAACCATCTGGGGAGCTATCAGAATAATACTGGTTAAACCCGGGGTTCAGGCTTTAATTTTTTACAGGTTTTATCGTAAACTTTATAAATTAAAATTAAGGCTTTTAGCAGAGTTCTGCAGCAGGTTAAACTTTTTCTTTAATGGATCAGAAATCGATCCTGGCGCTGAAATCGGTTCTGGCTGCAGAATATGGCATCCTGCAGGTGTTGTTATCGGTAGGGGAGTAAAGATTGGAAATAATGTAAGTATCTTTTCTAATGTTACCCTAGGCGGTCTTGGTCATTCTATATTTCATCATGGTGAGCCAGGTTATCCCGAAATTGGAGATAATGTAATTTTATATACTAATGTTACAGTATTAGGACCGGTGAAAATTGGAAACAATACTACTATTGGGGCACACTCATTAATTTTAGAATCCTTTCCTGATAATTGTCTTATAGCGGGAATTCCGGCCAAAGTTATTAAATCATTTTAATAAATAATCTTAAAATAAATATTAATCAATTATTATTAAAAGATAATCAAGTTTACATAATATACATTATCGGAAGTTGTAATATTTTATAATATTCCATATAAATTCCTCAAAAATATAGGCTTTATAAGATTTTATATTAAAAGTGTTGTTATTAATTAGTGAGGTTCTATTTACCGGTACTTCCGAATCCGCCTTCTCCCCTGCTGGTCTCGCCCAAATCTTTAGTTATCTCTAACTTAATTTTCTCAACTTTCTGGATTACAAGCTGACAAATTTTATCACCTTTTTTTATTACAAAAGTATTTTTTGGATCAAGATTTATAATTATGGCGCAAACCTCTCCTCTATATCCGGAATCAATAAGGCCCGGAGTATTTACAATACTTATGCCATATTTGGCCGCAAGTCCTGATCTTGGTTGAATAAAACCGGCATAACCTTGTGGTATGGAAATTTTAATGCCTGTAGGTATCTTTTTCCTTTCAAATGGTCTTAATTCACAATTTATAGAACTATATAAATCCAGCCCTGCATCTCCGGCATGGGCATATTTGGGTACTGGAATTGACCTGTCAAGTATTTTTATTTTTATTGTTTTCAATTAATTATCTTATAAACAATTTTAAAATGATCTTTTGAATAAGTATAATAATAAAGCTTTGTTGTTTTAAAATCAAAAGCATCCCTGAATAAGTATCAATAAAAAATTAAAAATTTACTGGTTTTTTTTTAAATACCATCTAAATCTTATATAACTTTTTTTAGTTATTTGTTAGAATAGAAAATAAATCATTAATACAGTCCCCTATCTGGCTGTAACTATTTTTATGTAATAAACATTTAATAAAATTAAAGGAGGAATAATGGCAGAAATTCATTATGATAAAGATATTAATATGAATATCTTGAAAGGGAAAAAGATCGCTATAATTGGGTATGGAAGTCAGGGGCATGCACACGCACAAAATTTAAGGGACAGTGGAATGGATGTAATTGTAGGAGAACTGGAGGGTAGCAAACCCTGGGATATGGCCAAAGAAAAAGGGTTTGAAGTCTACACTACTGACAATGCCTCAAAAATGGCTGATGTTATAATGTTTTTGGCGCCAGATACTCTACAGAAAAGTATTTATTACAAATATATAGAACCAAACCTTGATAAAGGAAATATACTCTGTTTTGCTCATGGTTTTAATATTCATTTTAATCAAATTATTCCTGGAGAAGATATTGATGTTATTATGATCGCCCCTAAGGGACCCGGTCATATTGTGAGAAGAATGTATAAGGAAAATAGCGGAGTTCCAGCAGTTATTGCAGTTTATCAGGATTATTCAAAAAAAGCCAAGGTGTATTGCCTGGCGTATGCAAAAGCCCTGGGAGCTGGAAGAGTTGGAATAATTACTACCACATTTAAAGAAGAAACAGAAACAGATTTATTTGGAGAACAAGCTGTACTTTGTGGAGGGGCAACCGAACTTATAAGAGCCGGATTTGATACTTTAGTAGAGGCTGGATATCAACCAGAGATAGCATATTTTGAGGTGCTGAGCGAGCTAAAATTAATAGTAGATTTAATATATGAAGGTGGAATATCCTGGATGAGATATTCTATTAGTGATACTGCAGAATATGGTGATATGGTAAAAGGAAAAGAGATTATTACAGATGAAACCAGAAAAAATATGAAAAAGATACTTAAAGATATTCAAAGCGGTGCTTTTGCCAGAGAATGGATACTTGAAAATAAAGCCGGCAGACCGGTTTATAATGCAATAAAGAAAAATGAAGAAAATCATCTTATAGAAAAAGTGGGGAAAGAGCTGAGAAAAATGATGACCTGGATTAAGAAAGAAGAAGATTAAAATAAATAACATAATAAAAGGCGAACCTATGTTTACCATAGGTTCGCCTTTTTGTTATAATGTTACGCAAGTTAAAAAAATACTAATTTATTTTTATTATATTTTTAAATGAATTATGGATAATAATGTCAGCTCCAGACAGGAAAAAATATTAAAGTTTATCAGTAAAAAAATTAAAGAATCCGGATACCCCCCGTCTATAAGAGAAATAGCCAGGGCAGTGGGTTTAAGCTCCTCAGCAACAGTTCATTCCCATTTAAAAAAGCTTGAAGAAAAAGGATACCTGAAAAGAAATCAATCCAAACCACGTGCTATTTCCCTGCTGTCCAGGCAAAAAGATGAAACAATTGACCGTGGTTTTAATAATCTTGTCTACGTTCCTGTAGTTGGAAATATAGCAGCCGGTAGGCCAATTTTAGCAGATGAAAACATTGAAGATTATTTCCCGCTTACATCGGATTTTGTAAAAGGAAAAAAAGAAGTGTTTATTCTTCATGTAAGAGGAGACAGTATGGTTAATGCGGGTATACTGGACAGGGATTATATTATTGTAAGGAAACAGAATAATGCCATAAACGGTGAAATAATCGTAGCTTTACTGGAAGATGAAGCAACAGTTAAAAGATTTTTTAAAACTGATAAAAATATAAAATTAATGTCTGAAAATGATTATATGGAACCCGTAGTTGTAAATGACATTAAAATACTTGGAAAAGTAATAGGGGTAATTAGAAAATATTTTTAGCCAATATGAGCTTCCCTGCTCTCCCTTCCTCTGTATATATATCTGGATAATATAGAACAATATTTTGAATTCACATTTAAATTTAATATAGTACTATCCTCTAAATCTCTACGCTTTAAAACCTGACAGTTACTATAAATAAAAGACATAATTTTATTTTCATTATAGGGAATTTTTACAATTATATTTAAATAATGTCTTTCAATTATTTTTTTTATTCTTAAGTACAGTTCAGTCAGTCCCCTTCTTTTTAAAGCAGATATAAACACTGAATTTTTATATTTTATTTTTAAACTATTAAGTTCTCCACTGCTTAATTTATCAATTTTGTTAAAAACCAATACCACAGGCTTTTGCCATACACCAATTTCTTTTAGAACTTCTTTCACACTGTAAATATTATTCTCAAAATCAGTATTGCTTATATCAACAACAAGCAGTAATAGATCTGATCTTTTAACTTCTTCTAAAGTGGATTTAAAAGATGCTATTAACTGATGTGGTAATTTTTCAATAAATCCGACTGTATCTGAAATCAAGACTTCAGAATTGGGATATATTTTTAATTTCCGTGTAGTTGAGTCAAGGGTAGAAAAAAGCCTGTCTTCAACATAAACATATGAATCAGTGGTAGCATTAAGTAACGTAGATTTACCGCTATTGGTATATCCTACCAATGCTATCTGAAATATGTTTTTTTCTTCTCTCTTTTTTCTCTGCGTATCTCTCTGTACGCTTATCTGGTATATTTTCTTTTCAAGGAGACTGATTCTCTTTCTTATTTTTCTTCTATCTACTTCCAATTTAGTCTCTCCAGGACCCCTGGTTCCAATTCCACCACCCAATCTTGAAAGTTCAATTCCTTTACCCATCAATCTTGGAAGAAGATAGTTCAACTGCGCCAGTTCTACCTGCAGCTTGCCTTCCATGCTATGCGCTCTCTGCGCAAAAATATCCAGGATCAGCGCAGTTCTATCCAGGACTTTGGTATCAAGTTTTAATTGGAGATTTCTCTGCTGCGTGGGGGTAACTTCATTATCAAAAATAACTAATTCTATTTCCTTATTATCTACAATATTTTTAATTTCCTCTAATTTTCCGGTACTTATGAAATATTTAGGATTTGGCTTATTTTGTTTGTGGCATAATATTTCTTCAACATCAGCACTGGCACTTATAGTTAAATTTTTTAATTCTTCTACATTTTCATTTATGGTTTTAGGATATAGCTGCTTTTTTGTAGTATCATTTTTAAAGTTTTCAAAATTAATAAAAACTAAAAGAACTTTTTCTCTTATCATAAATTATATTGTTGCTATTGCTACTTTATAATACATT
>Ga0210003_1002456_pt1 | contig 15626 bp, 18 predicted proteins | sample LantaG_FD_182804 | JGI IMG/M metagenome (GOLD analysis project Ga0210003, IMG submission 182804) | Deep subsurface microbial communities from Baltic Sea to uncover new lineages of life (NeLLi) - Landsort_02402 metaG (SPAdes) (version 2) | ecosystem: Environmental > Aquatic > Marine > Oceanic >... | reverse complement strand
TTTCTACGGGAGCTTCGGCTTCTTTGGGGGTGTCTACTGGTCCCGGAGCTTCGGCTTCTTTAGGTATACTCAATGCATCTGAAGATTCTACTTCCTCAACAGCTTCAGTTTCTACCTCAGGAATGCTTAAAGCATTGGATGATTCTATGTTCAAAGATGAAAATGATTCTTTGCTAGAATCAGCAGGTTCTCCCAACTCGCCTGCATTTTTAGTGGAATCGTCGGTGGGTTTGGTATCGTTTATAGCAGCTGACTCTTCTCCGTCTTCTGTTTCTTCTGCTGCTTCTCCTACTATAGGCTCTTCAACTTTTTGTTTTTCTTCATCTACACTAGTTAAAGTATTTCCACGTTCTTTAATTGCTAAATATAATTCCGGACTGCTTAATATGCCAGAGGGACCTTCTACTTCTTCAGTAAACTTGTGACTCCAGTGTTCAATAGGACTATCCGCGCTCGGATCCTCTAAGAATTTATCGCCAAATTTAATAATATCATCCCACTTTACTATTTTATTTAACTCGGCATGTATTTTCTCTACATAGGGATCAGCACCAGCGGTTTTAATTTTTTCCTGGTCTTCTATGCTTTTAGTTAATTTCTCAATTTTCTGTGGAGAATCTGCTACTTTATTAAGGGCTTTTATAGGCAATAGGTCCTCTCCGTAAGCATATAAATTTGATAATTCATTAAGCTGTGATCCCCATCTAGGACTTCCTCCTCCTTCTGGGAAAAGCTTTTGGAATGTTTCTTTAATACCCAATTCCTCTGCAGTCTTTAATACTTCCGGATATAATGTATTATATTCTGCAATCCGCGCAGTCCATTTATCTAAAGTCTTTTTAGTTCTTGCAATACTAATATCTGACTTTTTTTCAAAAAGAATTTTTAATGCTTCCAGTGACATTTGAAGTTATTATTTTTATTATTTATCTAAGTTTTATATCGCTAGGTATGTCTAATTTTACTGGGTTTGCCGTGTCAAAATACACGCCACTTGTTGATGTAGAAGTTGAATCAGAATTAGATTCTTCTATTTTTCTTTTAAGTATAGAAAGTATCATAGAATATTCTAGGAAATCTAAATTATATAATGATTCGAAACTTTGGTTAAGCTTCACCGCTAATTCCATGTTTATTTCAAATAAGGTCTCTAAGTCTACTTGAAATAATGAAAAAATCTTTGACAGTGAAGCTTCCTCCCAAAAAAATTGAGGAGGCTATTTTAGATTTACACTTTTCACATATACCAAGAACTTTATTCTTTGAATTTTTTATAAGTGCTTCTGTTGCTCCATGTAGAAATAGAAATTTATTTTCACTCCATCGATTACTTTCATTTCTAAGTTCTAGAAGTTTTTCAGCAGATGTAGTTCTCCAACTGTCTATCAAATATGGGACTATCTTATCAAAAGCCTCATCTTCACTTAAACCTCTGCTTAAACATAATTCTTTGTACTCGTTGACTACTTTAGTAACACCTATAGTTGGCATGTATAATCTAAGAGTTTCATTTAGTTTTTCAGAAGGAATGACAAAACATCTCTCTTCTTCAGAATACCACTCCATTAATTCCATGGGATATGAAAAACCTTGTAAATTAGAGTCTGTGGTATGGATAGAACTAATCTTATCACAACTATTAGACGTGCACTTAACTTTAGCCATTAATTTATTCTCAGCGTTTGGAAAAGTTATCCTGTGTATTTTAAACAAAATATGATATTTATCTATTTCAAGTATATCATTTGAATTTAATCTAGCATTAGATCCTTTAATATTAAGTTTACTGCAAGATTCAGTTACATATGCTATTTTATCGAAAATATCCACGGGATCATATTCATCTATAGTAGACCAGTGGCGTATTTCCTTTGTCTTTGCTGATTTGATGAGTTGCTCGAATTCAACATCATGCATCATACCTTTAGAAGGCAGTGTGTTCAAAGCAACTAGCTTCCAAGGTGATTCACCTGCATCTGACATAAATTGTCTAGAGGCTTTTCCTAAGCTGGTAACCTTTTTCTCTTCTTTATCAAATTTAACATCTCCAGATTCTTCTAATTTAGATAGAATATCCAATGCTTCCTTGTCTTCAGTATTATTGTCCATACATGGTAGTATTTTTTATTATTATACAAAAATGATAGTTTTGGTTTTATAGTAATTATTTATACTATACGATATATAGAACCGTTATAAACTTAAGTGCTTATAAATGTTTCGAAGTCTAAGACTACTGAGTTTTTAGAAGAAACTTTTCTAAAAGACTTATTTTCATACAGACGTTCCATTGTGTCTGGATATACTTCAGTTTTTTCTAAAGTAGAAGGGTTTGTCAAAAATGCTCTAATTTGTTTGTTATTATAATCAATTTTAATATCTTGAAACTTACCAACTACTTGTTTACCATCATCGTCTTCCTTTACCATAGAGTTCATCTTTACGCCTCTAACTCTATCTCCAGGTTTAAACATTTTCTTTAGTGTGTTAATATACATATCAAATTCTGAGAAACCAGCTTCTACGTTTAACGATAAGTCAGCTAGAGGAAGTAACTTTATAGATATACCAGGTGTAAATTGACTTTTACCCATTACAAAGTTAAAGTCACCAGACTGTCCATAGAAAGGTATCCCCTTTTGAAAGCTCCTATGTTGAGCGTATGTCATTACTACATTATTTTCATATATAAACTCCATATTAGTACGATAATGGCATTGATTTCTTCTTACAACCTATGATGCTATATGTTCCTCCTATAGGAACCACTGCTCCAAGCGAATCTGTAAATTCAAATTTATTTAAATAAACGTCCAGTTCAGCCGCACAAGATTTAGTAGCACTTCTTTTAAAATACTCAATAGGAAACAATGCTGCATCATCTGTAGTATTTGAAATACCCCATATTTTTATATGAGTAGCACCTGTTACTTGTAAATCTGCGAATATCATTCTATAGACTGGAGAATAAGTAAGTCCGTGCTGAGTTTCAGATCCAATTTGCCAATATCCTATAGATGAACTATATCCGCGTTTATCAGTGCTTACCCATGTTGGAATGTAATCTACAACCGGCGTACCTGAACTATAATGTTCAAGTTGTATTAATTCTGTTGAGCTTGTCGGTGATACCATTTTTAATAATTATTTTTATATTGTAGCTGTTTTAGTATAAATTACCAATGCATCTACATTAAAACTATACTTAATACTAGGATTATATACTACTATTTTATTTATAAAATCTGACGGGTCTAATGTTACAGGGTTTGTAAATATGCTAAAGAAGTTATACAGTGGATAATTACACTCTTCAAGTGCTGCATTTGTTATAGAAATACTAGCTTTTTTATCTATTAATTTAACTTCTTCTGAGTTATTATCTTCATGTGTATAATTAATCTTTAACAAGATACCTCTTACATAAAGTTTGTCTTTGTCTAAATCTTCACTGGGTGATGTGATAGTTATACCATTGTCAAATAGTGATAATGACTGCCATTCGGCTCCTGCAATTGACTTCGGTACTTCTAACCGTATACACTGACTTCCATCTACTGGGAATGCAAAATCGTTTAAACAGAATTTACCTACAACGTCATCACAATCCGATATTACAAAGCATTTATCTATTACTGTTAATAGTGGCTTAGTTGCCACTGTTGAACATGCGCATAGTCCATTGGCACACCCACCTCCGCAATTACTCATTTGTATAAATTATTTTAACCCCAATTCTTGTTAGGCTTGTTACTTTTTCCAATTCTGTGGTCATCCATTTTATTTATATATCCTGTTTCAATAGCGATATCTTTATTATTAGATTCTTTTTTTGATTCATCGGGGACTGCTGAGTATTTATTACTCATTTCAACTGCAATTTTTTCTAATTCAGCAATTGCACCATTATCGTATGAATCTTTAGCATCTCCTTTAGCTTCTTCTACGATAACTTCTTTTATGTCAGGGGTATCGATTGGTTTAACAACTTTAGCGTCATTGAATTTAATATAAAAATGTAAAGCTGTGAGCGACATTAAAGGTAAAGTTCCTCCTTGAAATGCTGCTAGTAATCTACGGTGATCTGTTACACTGAAATCCTCAAATACTGGTGAAATAAGTTCAACCCATGATAAAAAACCCGGATCAGTAATTACGATATCCCTATACTCAAAGAATATATTACCTATAATTTGAATTGCTGTGACTAAACCGAATAGAAACCAAATAGAACCTCGACTCATCTTAATAGATGAAGCGGATACAGATGCTAAAGCAAATATCTCTATAGCTACCGATAAATATATTGCCCAACTATATGGGTTACCTAGGTCATACCAACTTACTACGTGGCTAATTGACATTATAACAACTAGTAAGATTGGAAGTAAAAATGAGTTGCGTACTATATTATCCCTGTTGTTTTGAAACCACTTAATCATTTTCTTCTATCTTATTTTTTATCTGAGAAAGACTAGTTTTTCCTTTATCTAAATCATCTTCATATATTAAAAAGTCTAACATCACTTTTTCCATTACATCATGTGCTTGCTTTTCATTTATACAATTAGCTTTTAACATGATAATCTCATTAGTTAATGAATCTATAGAATGTATCATACTAGTGTTAATTGATTCTAATTTTTTATCTACGTTTGATATTTTTTTACTAGTACATCCTTTACCTAGGTACAATAGTATAAATATGACAGTTAATATCTGGAACACGTAGTTTTTGATAGTGTCTTTAATTTTCATAATATTTGTTTTAATTTAATTTATATATTTGAAATAATATATCCATATGGAATGTTTAAAAATATTAACGATAATGCCGTTATGTATAATATGCTTGAAATTATAGAATATAAAGTAAAATATTTGTAGTTAAATGATATTGACACTAGATAACCGTAAAAATCGTCATTCTTTATCCTATTCGCTTTAGTTTTAATTAATTCTAATATTCCATTTTCTAGAAATATTTCATTGTATTTTGACATTTCCTTACCTATAAAACTTATTTCAAATCTTTCTAACTCTTCACCCACTCCTCCATACATTAAAGTTTCAGCCTTAAGGTTTATTCCCTTTACTAAAGTGTATTTTGAATCTTTCATTATACCCTTGCTCTTAAGCGTTTGTGCCATAGCGTTAATGGTTTTTACATATGATATAAATAGGTATATTTCCTTAATCGTTCGGAATATAATTTTAATTCGATATGTAGGGTTTAAGTATGCTAGTATTCTTTTCATAATTATTTACTTTTAATTTTAAAGCCTGGTATGACTTCGATTAACGTTTGATTAATAAATGGATTATTTTTTAGAACGGCTTTGCGTATTTCAAATCTAGCCTTTCTAAGTTTTGTTTTAACTGTGTTTTCTTTAAGATCATATTTAATAGCTATTTCTTTAACTTTGTCGTTACTCAACATTTTATCAATTGCAATGTTCTTAAGCAACTCGTCTTTTAAGTTAAATATTTCAAATATAGTTTTATCATGCATATCAGATATTACCTTTGATTGTTTATAAGCGTCTGATTCACCATCAGATGAGTAACTATCGTGATTTTCGTATAATTCTCCAATTTCTATATATTTAGGTATGGATTTATGCTTTCTATCTAAATAATACAGGGTTTCATTTCTCGCTATGGTAAATGCCCACGTGGTAAATCTTCCAGCGTTTGGATTATATTGTGATACATTTTTAAAAACCTTAAGTAGTGTAAAATGTAATGCCTCGGCTGTGTCATATTCATCTTTGCAAAACTTCCATATGTGATATTTAAGCTTTGGGTATATCAATTCGGATATTTCATTGTATTCTCTAGTGCTTGCTGTATTTTCATATAATTTAATTGATAGTTCTTGTATTCTATCATTTATCCGTTTGTTAAGTTCATCAAATCCTGCCATGTAGTTTTGTTTTTTTATATAATACTAAATATTATATTAAATTAGTTATTTGTTTAAAGTATTATTGCATTTTAAATCTTTATCTTTTAGTGCTCTATATGTATCATGCTTTAGAAAATCAAAATCTGCAATAGAGGTTTTCTCATTGTTTCTTAAATAGTTGAGTATATTTACGCAAGTTGCGCATTTTTCATATTCTTCAATGTCTGGTTTTTCAAAGAATATACGGGTTCTATCTATGCTTTTTATCCAATCTTCACGTTCTATTTCTAACTTTAAAGATGTTGAATCTTTGCTAAATATTTCCAATACGCTGATGCTAGATATATCGCTATTCATATATGAATCTCCTATTGCGTTCAATATTTCTGAATATACTAATTCTTTATTATCTGATAGATATTCGTTTATCGTGGTTTCCGTGTCAATCAATACGCTTTTCATGTATTTAAAATTTATAACTGTGATTACTAAGTATAATATACTAAATAATTATGACTTATAGAAATTATCGCTAATTTGTTTTAGCATTTGTAAGTGGTTAGCGTCAAATACGCTTTTTCTGTTTTCCTCGTGGGGCTTTTCTGAATTGAGTTGATTGTTTAAATCGCTTATTCTATTAAAATCATATAATGATTTATCTATAGAACTATCCATTATATCGCTATGTAATGTATTTTTATATTCATCACTGGTTTCTTCATATGTTTCATATGCTATTTCTAAAAACTGGGGGGAATCGAATAGTGGCGAAGTATTTATACAAGTCATTGCTAAATCGTCATTACCACTTTGACATCTATAAGATCCACCCTTTGATTTACCAAATGATGATAATTCTAGAAAAGTATCATAGCATGTTAATATTACCTTATTAATAGATACGTGATATCTAAATTTTTCGCAATATTTAAGTTTATTAGTGGGACCTAATCTTATTCCTGATTTTAAATTTTTAGAAAGTTCAGTATGCTTGGTATGTATAATTTGTCCCCACCAATAGTGTTCGTTTGATGTGAATCTATTATGCAAGATGTCACCCTTATGATTTAATTCCAATAATATTCTTACTTTCTCAGGGTTAAATATTTCATATATTATTTTTTCACATACCGTGGAGAAGTCGTTTATGTTTACTTCGTTTGATCTAAATTTGCCAATTTGAACAATAGATATACAATCTATGTCTTCTTTAATAGCATTCTTCCTTTTAAGAAGTTCACTAATAGGCAATGCTACCACTTTAAATATATTCATTACTGAATAATCCTGACCTACTCCATCTGCAGTATCTATAGATACCACTATATAAGAGGACTCGTTTCTGAAATCGTCTATAGTGTAGTTTTTATATTTCTTATGAAACGTTAAGTAGTCATTGATATAATAGAAGTCTTCATCTAAGTCTAATTTAGAATTTAGATAATTGGATTGTATATTATCTATCTTCTTTAAATCATTTGATGAAAGCAATAGATCGTCAGATGAAAAGAATTGAAGTCCATATTCTTGATTGAAATCAGATACAGATCCTAGATTAGCTATAGTTTTCTGCTTCCATTCTTCATCTCTTCCTGGGACTTGCCACCAGTCTACTCTCATTGGATTATAATCGTTAATTCTGTCTACTGAATCCGTCCATATATCCCAAAACTTATTTCTTCCATTTGGTGTAGATGTTATTACTACTTTAGCATATGGATCTTCCGTTATTGTAGGTAAAATTGCTCTATAAAATTTATCTAAATTAGATTCTGAAATATGCGCAAATTCGTCAATGTATAAGAAATTCACTGTCATACCAATACCAGATTTCTTGGTAGTTGTTCTTAGAACTAGTCTACAGTCGTTGTCTAATCTAATACTAGACTCGTTTATTTTTACTATTCCAGGTTTCATGAAAAATGGTAGGTTATCTAATACTATTCTTAGCTTTTCCATTATTTCTTTAGTAGTCGTCATATTATCTGCAACCATTAAGACATTTTTCTCTTTATTGAATAGCATGAACCATACTATATAGATAGCCGTAGTTACAGTCTTACCTATTTGCCTACTAGCCATTAATATGTTAAATTTATGATTATGTAAGTTTTGAATTATCTGCTCTTGGAAATCTCTAAGATTACCTGCATCCTTAACTAACATGTCTCCAAGCGGAGTTCTGATAAATGCGTGGTTCACAGCAAAGTACATTGGATCAATTTTACACCTTCCCATTTCTTCCCACTCTTCGGTAGTGTATTCAAATGGAAGTTTACCTTTCTTTAATATGATATCGTTTTCCTTAAACGGGGAATTTTGCATTCCACGTATGTCCAGTCCTTCTTCATCTACTTTTCTAATTATAGCATTTACTTTTTCTGAATTCCAAACGTGGTTATCGCTTTCTCCATTTATTCCAGATAGTTTAAGAGATGTGAAACCTCCACCGGACATTGTGTTATTTGGATTCATCATATTTTTATTATTTAAATTATATCGGTTACGTCTATGAAGTCAGAATCTAAATCCTTTTTATCAGCTTCAACTACTACGTTTTTTTCTTTCATGAGCTCAGACTTGTTAGAAGGACTTATTAGCTGACTATCGCTATCTTCATATTTCTTAGAATCGGGTAAACTTTCTATAACTGCCTTTGTTCCAACCGATATAAAGAATTCACCTTCCTTATTAGTGTTATTTAAAGTATTATTTGGATTAACTGGAGTTTCTGAGTTTATCTTTTTATATGAATCTTCTAGAAATAGCATATAATTAGCTTGAGTCTGTGTTAAAGTTTTAAATTTATCTTGAAGCTGACCCATTACCTCTATTAAACGAGGATGCGTGTTTCCTGAGGTTATCTCAGTCATTATAGTTTGTATAGTTATCTTAAGAGTCTTCACTTGAAAAAATATATTAGATACATTTATAGTGTCTAATTCTTTTTTGTGTTTTATGTAATTGTTTTTTTCTAATATGCCGAGCTCGACATAATACTCAAATAGAGAATCGGTTATTTCCTTGGCTTTTTCATTGAATTCAAGATCCATTTTATCAAAATCATACTGACTTTCCATTTTTGTTTCTTCAAGTATCTGAGCATCTGCGTTTAGTCCCGAAAATTCATCATGGTTTATTCCGCTTAAAAGATCTTCTATTTCATTCTTTAAAATGCTTCTATTTTCTTTATTTTTAAATATATCTGCCATGCTGTTAATTTAATTTATTCTCGTACTTATCTAATGCTGGATTTGCAAATATCTTAATTTGCTTAACTGCTTCTATATTTTCATACATTACGTCATTCGCACTCTTTAAGAAAGTATCAAATGTTTCATTTATGCCGTACATCTGAGAAGACAAAGTATTTTTTAATATATTATCTTTGTAGTTGTAACCTACATGTAACCGCTTCTCTTTTCTTAAATACGCTGCTCTATATATGCTATTTCTTGTCATTATTTAGATACACCAAAGGGTCTAGGTGTTATTTTTTTTATTTGAATATTAACTGCTCCGAGTGCTTCGGATGAAAGTCCTTCGGAATATTCGTTTCCATATCTATCTTTAAATCCTCCATGTACAACCGGAAGTTCATATTCAGTCATTATTATATCGTTGAATTCATCAAGACCTATAGTAGGGGCGTTTGGGTCTTCTATCTTACCTATTTCATTAGCTTTTGATATGATATTTATTGAAACCGAATCTACACCTCTAACGTCTTCTAATACACGAATCAGGTCACTCTTTGGTATCCTAGTTCTTCGTTTATTACTAATGAAGTAATTTCCTAGGTCATTATATATGTCTCTTTTTATTATTTCAGTAGCAACATCATCAAATACTATTACACTAACGTTTATTACATAATTTGTTATTATTGGATCTATTATAACCGTATCAGTTGATATTAACTTAGAACCCGTTTTATTTAGATATCTGAGAAGTTCGTTCTTTTGAAAACTGCTTAATTTAAATTTACTCAAGTCCACTGAAAAATAATCCTGTCCAGTGTTAAATAAGTTATCTATGTTAGGCACTAAGAACAAATTTAAAAGCCTATTGTCTTGTTTATCTAAAAATATTCTTATTATTGAAAATAATTTTAGTCTAAGCAATAATGCTTCATAATGTGATGGATTTACCAAAGCAAAGCTTTTAGATTGCTTAGGAGCAAGTAACCTAGTTAAATCAGAGTCTTCAGGATTTGCACCGAATTGTGGTGAATTTGTAGTATTAATAGTAATATACTCATTAAGATCTACTTCATTTCCTATTAAAGTGAATCCGGTCTCTTCCCATTCGAATTTTAATTGCGATGCTTGTAAAGTTGTTATGTTTCCAGCGGCACCATTGTTTACTAAATATTGAACTTGTATTCTGGAACCTTTAGTTGGAACTTTGCCAAAGAAATTGTTTCCGAAATATATATCAACACCTGAAGTAATACCAGTTTTTACAATAAATGACTTTTCCCCTCTTGGCATGTCTATTATTGATTCATATCGCTTCCATTTTTCTCCATTGACATATACGTCAACTAAATAATTGTCAACTAGGTAATTTTGAGGAGACTGTATAGAAAAACTTTCAATGTCTACTCCTCTTGCTACAACAGTCTGCGTTTCAATGGTTCCCTGTGATATGTTCATTGCTACTCCATTATCACTTCCTTTCATTGAGAATTTTATATCGTCCTGTGGTAGATTCAAAACATACGTTAAACCATTATTGCTAGATTTTATTCGAGTTAGGTTAGGTATTATAACTATATCAAAGTCAGCTTCCTTGGAATTTGCATTAGTAGATAGTGATATTTCACCAGCTGCCGATATAGCTCTACTAGGACTATGTCCAGTCATTGTTGATAATGAATATACTGAAGATAACCTAGTTGCATCTAACATGCTTAGCTCAGTAATAGAATCCTCTATATAATAGAAGATCATTTGACTTAGGTTTTCCAATACTATAATTAACTGACCGAATGGACTTGCAGATGTGAAAACTTGAAGACTTTGGTTAAACCTACCCGTTAGGTAATTTATAGTTTGCTTTAAAATTAACTGGATACTAAAGTCCAATGATTTAAATATTTTCCAATTCGCAGTAGTTGACATCTATGAATATTTATTTTTATTTATCTTTTTTATTTTATATAGTATATTATATAAAGGTTTTAAATAAAAGTAATTATATGAGAGTAAGAATTATAGATCATACAAGTAACCATGAGTTATTTCCTAAACTGTTAAAGAAAATGGAATTTGAATTTGCATGGAGATATGAACAGGGCAAATATCAGTTTGCTAAATACCCAACGCCTACTTACTTAAACGATCCAATTGATGAGGATAGGTTTATGAATGGAGAAGAAGTATGGATACATAGAGATGAAGTTTCAATAGTAATAATATAAACCAAAATAAAGAAGATGAAAAATAAAGTAGAAATAGATGGTAAATGGTATGAATTAGTACCACTGGAAGAAGAAACAGATGACGCTATTGAAAGTGTTACATTTTATTATGCATGCGACAGCGATTGTGGAAAATTTAAATTTAGTGTATTATTGGATAAAAACGGTAATGTATGGGAAGATACTCAGTCTGTATCATATTATCCAAATGGACGTAAAGAAGAATCAGAATACTGGGACAATCCAAAGTTCTTAATTAGCCTTTTAGATCCATTCACTGAAGACATTCATGTTATTGATTTAAAAAGAGAACTGACTAGCAATGAATTAAACACTTTATTAAATTTATTGAGACAGGTTAGAGAAAAAGATTGGATATAATGCGTATAAATAATAAAAAACAAATTGCGTGTATAATAAGATAGAAAATAAATTTCTTTTTGATAATACAAATATAGGTTTTTCATTTCAATTCTTCTCACCGTTGAACAGAAAGAAAATAGCTAGTAAATTATCAAAATACCTAGGCAAATCTGTCATTCCAGTAAATAATAAGAGCAAGATACATTTTGTGGATGAAAACGTTTACGTGGCTCCTGACTTTAGCGGTGGACATAGGATGAATAGAATAGATACTGATTTGATGCCATATGGGATGGCTATACATACTATGCTTAAATGCATGAATTTCATAAATGAAAATGGGTTTACTAATAGTAGATCTAATATGAATATAAAAATCTCATTGAATGAGATGGATTTGGGAATAAAGTACAAATTAGAAAATTTAAATAAATTTAAATATATTTTAAATCTAAATGAAAACAGTATATTTAAAATGTGGCCTTCGGTTTCTTCTGAAAAACAGAAAATCCACCAAAGTAAATCAATGTTTATATACCCAAAGGAACTTTATTCAAGTAGAATGTCAGGTGCTCTTTTAGAAAAAGCAAATTCAGCCGATTATAATTTTCCAGAATCTTCTCATTTTGGTACTAATTTCTCTAATCTAAGAGATGGCTATCTTTCTATAAAATATGCAGGTGGAAAGAATTATCAAAATAAAAAAGATGAAACTATAGAGTTAATAAACTATGTATCTAAGCATTTATATGAAACGTTAACTAACAATAATTCATTTGGCGCAGAAGAAAATAGAAAAATAGAAACTATATTAGAAAAATATAAACACGTAATAGAATCTACTAGAACTTACGAAATATTTAAACATTCATATCCAGATATACACTTATATGTAGATTTAACTAATCACAAATTCTTAATAGAATCTAGATATACATCTATGCGCAATAAGCTATTTGAACTAATATCATGCTGTGAAATGAAAAAGGCAATAATAAATTTTGACACGGTTAGAAATAAAGTACAGGTAAAAGAAGCTACTATTAAAAAGGGCTTTTCTTTAAATAATATGGATTTCTTTGATTGTAATATAGAAGGTGACATAAAAGATTGCTTATTTGAGAATTGTAAAATTAGAAATTCAAACCTACAAGACAGTACGATATATTCTAATAACGATATAAAATATTCTAATTTATCTAATTGCAAATACGGAGGGTTCCTAAATGAAATAAGATCTTCATACTTAGATAGCAACCCTGACAATATTATAAATGCAAATTTAGAAAATTGTATAGTGTTAAATGGTAACTTTTCACAAGAGTCTAAAATAGATAAACGTACAGAGTTAATAAATTAAGATAACATAAGTAATTATCCATTTACGTAAGATAAATAACTAAAAATGGTTAATTATTAAATGGCTATATATTCTAAACTTTCAAATGTAAAGAAATTAACTAATTCGAGCCTAGGCGCGATAATAGATGTTTCTAATATAAATTTTACAGACCTTTCGTCTGCAGTTCTCGAGTTTCTAAAAAATATCTCATATGATGAAACTACAAATTCTATAAATGAGTTATATAATATAAATACAAGTTATTTAAACGTAAGTAGTCAATTTAATGTTAAGCTAAATGACGTAATTACATTCAAAATAGACCCACAGGGTAGAGCAGAGGGAAATTCATTCCTTGTCAAAGTAGCCGAGGCTAAACGATATAGGCACACTGACTTTAACGATTGGCCATTAGTAGGTATTCCTGGAGAAGTAATATATACTGGCGTTCAAAACCAGCGACCTCAATTCGGTGAAGATTTTATAGGATACCTAGACACTAGAGGATGGGTGAGTCTTACATCATTAAGCGATCCAGTGCCTGGACTAAACTTATTAACCGAAATCGGATCTCCGATTATAATACCATCACCATTGGATGGTACCGGTATAGTGTGGATAGGACCTCCAAATTTAGAAAACAATTACGCACCTGTAAATACATCAATATATTTTACCGATGATGACGGTAATACTTTTGATATACTAACTAATTTCGTTTGGGAAAAGATTGGAATAGATGCTAAATTTATACCAGAAGGCAAGGTTATCATAGGCGATGGTATTGTAGTAGGACAGTTTCAATATGTAGATGGTAACGAAACTGCAGGATATGTACTTTACACAGACGGAGCAGGTAATGCATACTGGGCACCAAACACCGGATCCGGCGGAGGAGGACCTTTAAATTATTCGTATTGGGAATTAGCATCATTTACGGCAGATGTTACTAAAACTATAACACACAATCTTGCTACTGATAATATCGTAGTAAATTTCATAGATACTGCTACAAATGAAAGGGTTAATGCACACGTAGATAATTATACTGCAAATACAGTTGATGTTACACTCACAACAACTAATGCAACTGTAAAAATCGTAGCGTTAGCCGCTGGAGGTGCAGCGGGAATACCAACAATTCAAAAAATGTCAATATATGATAAAGGATGGGTAGCACTATCAACGTCAGCTGACGGAGATCCTTCATCATTAAATACTTTAACAAATACACCAGTTGACGTTTCATATGTTGAAGTTAAAGTGAACGGAGTTGAATATGAAGTAGGAGATGGAGTAAATACAAAATCATGTTTCTTTGCAGATCCTGCGACACCAACACTGCCTAGGGGATTCTCATCCGCTCACGTAAACGGACAGGTTCAATCAGGAGATAAACTATATTGGAATGGAACTGCTGCTGGGTTTGAATTAATTGCAGGATGGAGAATTTCATTAAATTACATGATAACTTAAAAAATTAAAATATTAAAATGGGACTAGTAGATATATCACAAATAACCGGGATAACAAGTGCTGTATTCGGGAATACTTACTATGTTACGCCAGGTGGAAATGATACTGACACAGAGGTTGGAAACATAAATAAACCTTGGCAAACAATAAAGGCAGCCGTCGATCAAGCAGTATCTGACGCTTTAACAAATCCTTTAATTTATGTATTTCCGGGTACATATACAGATATGAGTATTCAATTTGAAGGTGGAACATTCTTCTTTACGCCAGGTTCTATACTAACCGGAGGCGAACAATATCATGGAACAACTGGAATATCTGCAGTAAATCAAGGAACAAAAACATTCACTACACCAGGAAACTTTGAAACACACTTCAATGTGCCAGGTAAAAAATTCAAAATATTGGGGTCAACTGGAAACGATGGAATTTATACAGTATCCAGTGCAGTCAATAATGCTGCTAATACTGACGTAGTGGTGGTAGAGGTTATCCCTTCTGCGGTCGTGAACGGCAGAATAACTACCACTGAATCTATATTTAATACTGGTACTGGCTTAACACTTATTACAGGAACTGTAGCAAATATTGTTAAAGTATACGGTGAAGTTGCATTCGATATTCCAGCAACTATAGATAACGATTGGTCTGGAACTCCGTTTTCTGCAACTCAGGATGCAAACCTTTATGTTGAAATGCATAGCCTAAAAGTGGCACAAGGAGTATGCGTATATTCTCAGGATAATGCAAAGGTAACATTAAGCGGAGAATTCTTTGAACTTACTGGTAGTGGATACGCAACAAGCTTGCGGGATGCATCTGATATTGTATTGAATTTCCAAAGAATTATATGTGGCGGTACATACGGAATCTACCTAAGAAACGGTACTACGTCAGGATTCTCTGGAACATGCAGAATAGAAGCAGAAGAGATAATATGCTCGGGCATAACAAATAACATAGTATTTTCAAATATATTACCAGGTGCCAAAGTATTTATCGAATGCCCAGATATACACCAAACCGGAACAGGCCGAGCAATATTTAACATTAACCAAACTGGCGGGGAAATTTACATCACAGGTAATACTAGAGCAACAGACCATTTATAT
>Ga0210003_1002453_pt1 | contig 15640 bp, 7 predicted proteins | sample LantaG_FD_182804 | JGI IMG/M metagenome (GOLD analysis project Ga0210003, IMG submission 182804) | Deep subsurface microbial communities from Baltic Sea to uncover new lineages of life (NeLLi) - Landsort_02402 metaG (SPAdes) (version 2) | ecosystem: Environmental > Aquatic > Marine > Oceanic >... | reverse complement strand
GACGAGCGGCGCGGGCGCGACGGAAGAGCCCCCCGCGGACGCGGGGGCGCTCCCGCCGCCGCCGCCGCCGAGAAGAGGCGTCGCGCTCTTCCCTCCGCCGCCGCCGCCGCCGCCGCCGCCGACGACCCCGCCGCCGCCCCCAACCCCGCCTCCCCCACTCATCACCTTCCCGCCGTCGGCAAACCCCCCGCCGCTCTCGAGCGGCTGGAACCCGCCGCCGGAGACCGGGGCGGGTCCCGTCCCGGCGTCGTTCGTGGCGTAGAGAGAGGACCGGGGGGCGTCGCCGCTCCCGGGGAAGGACTTGGCGCCGGGCGCGAAGCTCGCGTCTCCGCCGCCGCCGCCGCCGCTCCGGGGGTCGAAGCCCGCGCCGCCGGTCCCGGGCTGGTTGGGCACGGGGAACGGGCCGATCGATCGCTCGCCGTCCGACGAGGCAGCGGAAGCGGCGGAAGCAGCAGCCCCGCTCGCTGCCGCGTCTCTCGTGCCCCTGTCCTCCTCTCTGTAGGGCTTTGGCACGTAGTCTTTGGGGGCCGAGGCCGCAGACGTCAGCTCCGCTCCCGGGGCAGTGCCCATCATCGAAAAGATCGACGCGCCGCCGCCGCCGCCGCCTCCCAGGACCTGCTGCCTCCCCGAGCCGATCGCCTCCGAGGCCCTGTCGAGCTCTTTGTGTCGCTCGGTCTGCTGCCTGCTGCTCGCGGCGGCGCCGCCTCCCCCGGGCTTGCCGTTGGCGTTGGGCAGGGTCCGGATGTCGGCGTTGGTCCCGGCGGCGAGGGCGCCGACGGCGGCCTTGGCCGCGGCGCCGCCGGCCTCCGCGAAGGAGGCCCCCAGGCCCGTCTCCTGGAGGAGGTTGGAGGCCTCTCGGAGCCCGCCGCCGGCGAGGTTGGCCGCCGCTGCGCCCAGGGCGGTGCCGGCGGAAGGGTCGAGGAGCTGACTGTGGAGGTTTTTGTTGTTGTTGTTGTCGAGAGGGTCGAGCGGGCGAGGTGAGGAGGAGGAGAAGACCGAGACTCGAGAAGCTAAGAGGCGAAGAGTTTGATTCCCTCTCGTTCGGTGGCGCGGCGTTTTCGGAGCTTTTCTTTTTTTAAGTCAAGGCCGGGTTCTTGATTCATGAAACCTGACTACGAGCTTGAATTGCTGCGAGAAAGGCGCCTGCGGTCGGCTCGAAGGCGCGATTGGGCCGTTAATGGTTACGCCGCCATGGAATTTCAGCTCGGCTTCTTCGTTCTCCATTCTCGCTCTCTCTTTTTCTCTCGCTTCTCTTTCCGCTCACCCATTAGCGAAAGACCACAGGTCAACGAGGAGCACCGCGACGGCGCAGGCGACGCCGGCGCGCGAGGTCGGGCGCGAAGAAGAGGGAGGGAGGCGCATTGCTCGTTGTGGTTGAGGGAGAAAAGCCTTTTTTGGTCGACGTGGAAACTCAAGCCAAAGAGGAAAATGAAAAGAAGAAGAAGAAGAATAGGAAAAGGAAAAAAAAGACTCGGGAGAGAAAATCTACAAAAACGGGGAAATCGCGGTACGCTTGCGCACTGTTCTACAAGGGAGTAGTGTGCAACGATGAAATGAAAATAATAATGGTTTCGTTTGTTTCAGTGTGGAGTGCTTTTGTGCGGAAGGGGCAAAATAAGTAATGAAAAAGGGGACTGAGAAGAAAAAAGAACGGGGCGGGGGAAAAAAATCATGCCGGAGCAAACGTCACACCGCCGCCCCTCGCGGCCCTCCTCGAGGAGGTGCCGCTCCCTCTTCCTGCTCCGTTGTTGCCGCCGACGGTGCTCTCCGGGGGCTCGCTGAAGGTGATCGAGGGCACTCTCAGCGCCGAGCGGAGCCTTCCGGCGAGCGAGGAGGCGGTGCTGCTGCTGCTGTTTCCGCGGCCGCCGCGGCGGGAGCTCGCGCTCTGCATTTCCGCTGAGGCGCCGTCGCTGTCGGCGACTTCAGCAGCAGCAGCAGCAGCAGCAGCGCAGCAGCCAGCTGGAGCCTTGCCTGTGACCTCCTCGGAGGCGGAGGCCGACGCGGAGATGACCGCGGCAGCGGTCGAGACGGCGGCATTGGAGGCGGAGGCAGCGGGAGCGCCTCCCTTTCCTCCTCCTCTCCCGGCTTCGTCACCCACGCTCGCCCTCCTCTCCTCCGAGCTCCTGCTCCTCCTCCTCTTCGCCACGAGCCCCGCCGCGGCGCCTCCGGCCAGTAGCAGCGCCGCGACGACGCCCGTGGCCACGCCCGCCGTGACGACGGTCCCCTTGCGGCTGCTCTCGCTGCCTGCTGTCCTCCTCCGGACGCCGCCGGCGGCGACGGCGGCGGCCTGGCCAGCGGGCAGCGGCGCGCAGCCCCCGCCGACGGCGAAGAAGCCGGCAGCGCAGCCGTCGCAGCCGTCCCCCGAGTACCCTCGCTGGCACAGGCACGCCCCCGCAGAGGCCACGCACGTGCCTCTCCCCCCGCAGGGGGCCCCCCCCGGGGAGGGGCACCGCCTCACGGGCAGCGGGCAGTCTCGCGGGCAGGCGCCGCCGGCAAAGGGGGCCTCTCCCGACTCGCAGACGCCGTTGCCGCAGAGGGGCTGCGCGACGGCCGTCGACGCGTTGAAGCCCGCCGCGCCGAGCAGGGCCGCGGCCTGGCCCGGGGTCAGGGTCCTGGAGAGCGGGGCTCGCTGGGAGAGCGCCCCGGCGGCGAGGGAGAAGTAAGAGGAGGAGGTCGAGGAGGTCTCGTCGGCGGCGGCGAGGAGTGCACGGCGGAGCCCCTTTTTGTCTCCGGAAGCAGCAGGGGAAGCGGCAGCAGGGGCAGACGCAGACGCAACAGAGGGAGCAGGCCGCTGAGAAGGCGAAGCGGCTGCAGCAGCAGCAGCTGCAGCGGCAGAAACGAAGCTCGGAGGAGCGAAGACGGGGGCCAGGGACCGCGCCTCGACGCCCAGCGCCGTCGCGACGTCGTCGGCCGTCGCCCTCCCGCTGCCTCCGCCGCCAGCGCCTGCCCGCCCGGCCACCGACAGCAGCAGGCCGCAGCCTCCGCCGTCGCCGTCGCAGACCCCGCAGGCGTCGAGGGCGCCGCTCGGACAGCAGATCCCCGAGGCGTCGAGGGCCCCCGGCCCCGAGCAGCAGTCCCCGCGGGCGTCGACGGCGGTGCCGTTGCCGCCGCAGACGCCGCACGCGTCGACGACCGAGCCCGCGGCGCAGCAGCCGCCCGCGCCGTCGATGGTCGCCGGGCTCAGGGAGGACGACGCGTTCTCCCCGATCCCGGCGCCGCCGCCGGCGCAGCACCTGCCCTCAGCGTCGACAACGCCGCTGGTGCAGCACTCGAGGGAGGCGTCGGCGACGCCCGAGGCGCAGCCCGCCGGAACCTCGCAGAAGGCGCCCGACGCGCCGTCGCGGCAGACGCACCGCCCGCCGTCGCACTCGCCGCGGCCGGAGCAGGCCGCGGCGGCCCCGAGGGAGGCCTGCGCGGCGCAGAAGTCGCACGCGACAGCGCCGCAGGCCTGCGAGGAAGCGGGCTGCTGTTGGTTTTGAAGCTGACTCGAGGCGGAGGGAGAAGGGGAGCGGCCCAGGCACTCGCTCGCGGGGAGCACCGCGCCGTCGGTCGCGCGGACGCACTCGACGTCCCGCGTCGCGACGCCGCCGCCGCCGCACTCGACGGAGCAGGGAGACCACCTCCCAACGCGCCAGGCGGCCGGGGCGCAGGGCGCCGTGTTGCACTCGCGCTGCGTCGCGGGCTTGGAGGACGCCTCGCAGGAAGGCGAAGGGGGAGAGGGGCAGCTCGCGTCGCGCTGCGAGACGCCGCCGCCGCAGCGGGCGGAGCAGGGCCCCCACGGCCCCACCTCCCAGCCTCCGCCGCCGCCGCTGCTGCCGTTGCACGCGGAGAACGCGCGGGAGCTCGCGAGGGCCATTTCCTGGCCGCAGGCGCTCGGCGGGAGCAGAGCGCCGGAGGGCGAGGAGCAGAGCACGGACTCTTCCCTGAAGAGGCCGGACTGCGACGCCGGCGACGACGCCGACGCCGCAGAAGAAAGCAGGTCGGCGAAGCGGAGCGTGGCGTTGGCCGCCCGCACGCAGTCCCCCCCGAGCGGCGACGGGACGGCGGCGAGCGACGCGCCGAAGAACGGCGCGGTGGAGGCCTTCCTGTCCCCCCCTCGGCCGGAGGGAGGAGGCGAGGACGAGGAGGAGACCGCGGCGGGGACGAGCTGCGTCGTCGCGCCGGCGCCGCGCGGCAGGCCCCTCGGGACCCCGCCGCCCGCTGACGGCGGCGAGGAAGCGGAGCCCCCTCCGCCGCCGCCGCCGCCGCCGCCGCCGTCCCCGCCACCGACGACACCGACCACCGAGGGCACGGGGCGGTACACGGGCGAGGGAGGCGCCGGCGGGGGCAGCCTCTTCGAGGGCCTGGGCGGCGGCGGCGGCGGCGAGGCCGCGGGCGGCGGCACCTTGGTGAACGCCTTGTTCGGCCCGGCGCCGCCCGGCCCCTTGCGCTGCTGCGCGCCTCCGCCGCTCCCTCCCCCTCCCCCCCTGCTCGCGACCAGCCACGTCGAGTTGAGCTCCTGCGCCACCACGGGCCACGCACCTCCGCTCCCGTAGCCGGGCGGCGGCGGCGTCGCCTCCAGCCGCTCGCGCGGCGAGCTCGAGACGGTGACGTCGAGGCGGTACTCGCCGAACGCGCCGCCGTAGCCGTCGACGACGATGCCGTACGCGATCCCGGCTTTCGCCTCGAAGGTCACGGCGGCGGCGTAGCCGCAGGTGTCGTCGGCGCAGGCGACGAGCGTGGCGGGGCTGGAGGGAGGTCCCCGCGCTCCCAGGTCTGCGAGGACGTAGAGCTTGGAGTCGAAGATCGCGGGAGCACCCGCGTCGTCGCCCCCGTCGTCGGCGTCGCCGCCCGTCTTGGGCGCCGTGGCTGCCGAGGCCGACGCGCTGCCGCAGAGCGAGGCGGTGACGGTCGCGTCCCTCTTTGGGGCGAAGTAGTAGACGACGTCTTTCGCTCCGGGGACGTCTTCGTAGTCATCGTCGTCGGGGGAGGAGCGCGGGGAGGCCGAAGGGGAGGGGGAGGCGGAAGAGGAAGGGGGCGCCGGCGACGCGGGCGCCGCCGCTCCCCCTCCGCCGCCGCCGCCGCCGCCGCTCTTGATGACGGCGGGCGAGTGGCTCCCGTCCGCCGCGGCAGCCGCGGCGGCGATGGCGGCGTCGGCGTCGTCCAGCGCGGAGGCGGCGCGCGGGCCCCGCTTGGCCGACCGGGGGGAGCCCGACTCCTCGGGCCTGACCTTCCCGCCGGCGCTCGCCGCGGCGACCCCCGGCTCCCCGGCGCCGCTGCCGCCGCCGCCGGCCGCCGCGTCTCCTCCCCCCTGCGGCCCGCCGGGCGCGTCGCCGCAGTTGGCGGCGTAGTCGTCCTCGTAGAAGTAGGTGTTCCCGGAGTCCGCAAACGGCAGCTTCCGGATCACCTTGGGGTACGCCGCGGTGTCGCCGCGCCGGTCGTCGATGCCCATCCGCGGCCTCGCGCCGTCGAGCGACGCGTCGGCCGAGGTCAGCGACAGGTCCAGGAACAGCGGCGCGACCCCGGAGGAGGCCGAGGACGTCGGCGACGACGCGACGACCGTCGAGGGCGCCTCGGCCCACAGCGCGTCGCGGACGTCGACGACGACGGCGCGCGGGCGGTCCCAGTCGTCGGCCGAGAACGCGAGCCTGCTGGGAGTGACCCGCCCCCGCCTGCCGTCGGAGAGCGCCAGCGAGGCCTGCACCGGCGCCGAGGGCCTCCGCGCGAGCGAGACGTTGACCGCAAAGGGCCCGAACCCGCCGAACCCGCCGGAGGCGAGAGGAGCAGAGGAGGCGCCTCCTCCTCCGCCGCCGCCGCCGCCGGAAATCGTCAGGCCGTCGGGGGACAGCACGACCGACGGCCGCCCCCCGGCGCGGAGCAGCAGGTTGGCGGTGCCGTCGAGCGCCCGCGCGTTGAAGCCGCCCGAGGCCTTGGGCTCGCGCACGAGGCCCCAGGTCCCGGACGACGCCAGCGCCGTGGCCAGGGCGCGCGGGGTCAGCGCCGGCGCCTGCTCGAGCAGCAGCGCCAGCGCCCCCGCGACGAACGGCGCCGCCTGCGACGTGCCCGACCGGAACGCCGTCGCCGCGTCGCCGCCGGCGGCCGCGGAGAGGATCTCCGCCCCCGGGGCCCAGACGTCGACGCACGAGCCGTAGTTGGACGCCACGCCGGCCTCGAGCCAGAGCCTGGTGTCGTCCGCGGCCGTGGCGGCCACGGTGAGCGCGAGCCTCTCGCGCGCGGGGCTTTTGGAGCACGCGTCGGTGTCCTCGTTGCCCGCCGCGACCACGACGGGGATGCCGCCGTCGCGCACGAGCGAGCGCACCGCGAGGTCGAGCGCGTACTGCGAGTCGCCGCCGAGCGCCATGACGACAATGGCAGGGCGCACGGCGTGGCGCCGGACCCAGTCGAGGCCGGCCACGACCTGCGAGACGGTGCCGTTGCCGCCGCACTCGAGCGAGCGCACCGCCTTGATCGAGGCGTTCTTCGCGACGCCGTATGTGAGGCCGGCGACGGAGGCCGCGACGTGCGTGCCGTGGCCGTTGCAGTCGGAGCCGGGCGAGCCCGAGGGCAGCGACGCGAAGACCTCGACGGCGCGCGAGACGGGAGAGGGAGGCGCCTTCGCCGAGGCCTCGACGCCGTCGCCGCCGCCGTCGGGCGCGCCAAACTCCTGGTGCGAGACGCGCACGCCCGTGTCGACGACGTAGACGTTGACACCTGTCCCGAGCCCGTGGTAGGCGTACCGCCCGTCGAGCGGCAGCGATCCCTGGTCGATGCGGTCGAGCGGCCAGGGGGAGGGGTCCTGGAGGTAGAGGTCGCGCGCGTCGCCGTCGCCGGGGCCCGCGGCGTTGGGCTTCCCCGACAGCGAAGAGGCCGAGAGCGAGCGGCGGGTGGGGCTTGCGCGGTGGCGGCCGCTGCTGCTGCCGCTGCTGCTGCCGCTGCTGCTGCTGCCGCTGCCGCTGCCGCTGCTGCTGCCGCTGCCGCTGTCGCTGCTCGAAGAAACCGTCGCGGGGTGGTGAACGGGGTACGACGAAGAGGCAGAAGAGGCGGAGGCGATGGCCTCCGCGATCCGACCCGCGAGCCCGATCTGCCGCCGCCTCCCGCCGCTTCCGCCTCCCCCGAGGTCGGCGCCGTCGCCGCTCGCCATCGTCGGGCCCGGGGATACCCTGACGCCCAGGTCCTCGTGCACGGACGCCACGCTCCCGCTGAACGCCTCCAGGAACAGCCTGAGCTGCCTCGGGGCCATGCTGATGGAGGCGCCCTTGAAGACGGCCTCGAAGTGGAAGACGCACTCGCCGTCGAAGCGCGAGGGCGCGCGCGGCGCCGGGGCTCCCTGCCCGGCGGGGTACGAGAGGGCGCGGGCCTCCTCGCAGAGGGCCTCCTGCGGCGGGGGGGTCCCGCGCCAGAGGACGATCCAGCTGTTTCGCGTTTTTCGTCGATTTTGTTTTTTTTGGGGGGCGTGGTGAGTTGAGAGAGGAGAACGAGATTTTGGAGAGAAAAGAGAGAGAGAGAAAAGAAGGGCGCCGACGAGGGGCGACGCGAGGTGTCGAGCGAAAAAGAGCGAAAAAGAGAAGGGAAAAAAAACTGCCGCGCATCGGTCCTCTGGCAGCAGCCCGCTCGCGTTCCTTCCCGCCACTTTGAAACCTCTCCGATCCACTCACGTTCGAGGCACATCTGCATCGACACCGTCGGACGCGGCAGAAGGAGAGGACCTGTTTTGTTTTGAGGAAGAGAGGTCGAGAGAGAGGAGGGAGCTTGAGTTGGGTGCAGCAAAGAGAGAGCGAGCTCGAAACGACGACAAAGAGAGGGTAGCGCCTCAAAGAAAAAGAAAACGCGGAAGCTGACTCCCGTCTCGCGCCAAAGCGCGCCTTGGGCATTCTTTTTTGTTTTCCGCTTGTGTCTGCAGTTACGAGAGACAGGTAAGATCCCATCGTAGCTCGCTTTCGCGTTGCCCACGGGCGATTTCGCGGTGGGGAGACGGTGTTGTTTTTTTCAGAGAACCGAAAAAGATTGCATCAACGAAGGAAGCAAAAACGCTAGCCAAACGCTTACCTTTCGTCGCATCGCGCGTACACCGGGGGCAGCTTCTCCCCCGGCCACAGCTCGCAGGGCGCTCCCGCTGATCTCGCCGAGACGAGCAGCGGGCAGGTTATGCAGAAGAGCACGAGCAGGAGCGTCGGGAGCAGGAAGAATGATGAAGAGGAAGAGCGCCTCCGCCGGCGACGATGACGGTGAAGCAACGAAGAAGAGAGGGCGGCTAAGCACGCTCGCCGGTCCTCTCCGAGCGACTCTTCTCCCGACGTCGACGCGAGCGCCGTCATCGCGACAGTGATCGAGGTGGGAAAATGCAGAAAGAAGAAAGCCAAAAGAAAAAAACGAGAGAGAGAGAGAGAGAGGGAAGAGCTTTCTAGTCCATCTCTCTCTTTTCGCTCTGAGTTTTGAGGAAGAGGAAGAGGAGCAAGCTCGAGGAAGCCGCAATGCATTATGCCAAAAAAGCAAAGATGAAGCCCTCGACTGCATCGCCGCCGAGACACGAGTCTGCCTCGGCCCCGGCCCTCAACCACAACCACAGGCACCCGTTTTTTCAGGCGAGGCGCCAGCCGCACCAGCATGGCGCTACTGCTGCTTCGGAGTCGGCGCTGGACGTGACAGCCGCGGAGAAGCGGGAGCACCACCACCACACTCGCGACGTGGAGAATGCGGTGGGCGGCAGCGTTCCGCCGTCTCTGTCGGCCTCTCCTGTGGCCGTCGTCCCGGGCCCGGGAGACCCGGCGCACCCTTCGAACGACGGAGAGAGCAGCCACGACGACGATGAGGTGCGCTCTAGGTGGCGTCAGAGAGAGAGAGAGAGCCGACGTGGAGAGAGAGCGGACGCGCGCAAGCAAAGGAGATAGATGCCACCACGTAGAGGGATGGGGAAGCAAGGCGAGACGAGGCGAGACGAGGCGAGCGACCCCGTCGGTCGCTCTCTCGTCTTCTCTTTTATCTCTCTCACCTCCTCTTTCCCCTCTCTCGCCAACCAACCAACCGAACGAACAAACAAAAACAGCACGTCCACTACTCCCACCGCGCCCCCTGGCTCCGCGCCGCCGTCCTGGGAGCCAACGACGGGCTCGTTTCCACCGCGTCTCTGATGCTCGGCGTCGGCGGCGGCACCGAGAGCCTGAGGGCCCTCGTGCTGGCTGGCGTGGCGGGTTTGGTTGCGGGGGCGCTGTCGATGGCCGTGGGGGAGTACATCTCTGTCTCGTCGCAGAGGGACGCCGAGGAGGTGAGAGAGGTTTTGAGGGAGGGAGGGAGAGAAAGGGCGAGAAGAGAAGGCAGAAAGAGAGTTGACGGGGAAAAAAAAAGGCAACCGACGCTCTTCCCCCTTTCGACCTCTCGACCGCCGACCTCGACCGCGAAAAAGGGGGAAGAGGGCGAATTTTCAATGCACTTACCCGCCGCTTTCCATTATCTCTCTCTCTCTCTCTTTCCAACCCCCCACCGCCACAACCTGCACAGGCCGACGTCGAGAAGGAGCGCCGAGAGCAGGAAAAGGGCCCCGCCGCGCGCGCCCACGAGCTCTCCGAGCTGGCCGAGATCTACGAGGAGCGGGGCCTGACAAAGGACCTGGCGCTGGCCGTCGCCAAGCAGCTGACCGAGCGCGACGTGATCCGCGCGCACGCGCGCGACGAGCTCGGCATCGACCTCGACGACATGAGCAACCCCCTGCAGGCCGCCTTCGCGTCGTCGGCGTCGTTCACCGTGGGCGCCGCCGTGCCCCTGCTCGCGGCGGCGTTCATCCAGGCAGAGGTGCCGAGGCTGCTCTCTTTGATAGCCGCGTCGCTCGTGACGCTCTGCGCGCTCGGGGCGACGGGCGCGGCGCTTGGGGGAGCCCCCAAGTTGAAGGGATCGCTGCGGGTGCTCGTCGGCGGCGGGCTCGCGATGGGGATCACCTACGGTATCGGGAGGCTGTTCACGATCAACATGGGAGGAGGCGGGGGCGCGAAGGCGCCGCCGCCATTGTCGGCGTGAGAAGAGAGAGAGGGTTGGAGAAAGAAAGCAACGGCAGAACTGCTGATCGAGTCTTTCAACAAACTATTATTTCGGTCCCTCCCGCATGCAACTGCTGCAGTCGATTCTCCTTATTCTTCTCCATTATTCAAAAAGAGATCTCGCATCTTCAGAAGCGGAACAACGACTACGCAAAAGAAAAAAAGCGCGCGTTTTTCTTCCTCCTGTTGTTCCACTGTGTCTTTTTTTTGGTTTTTCTTGTGAACCTTTTTTTCTTTTGCACACCCTCAACATTTCGAAATCATTACAGGCACACGCACAAAAAGGGGCTCCCTTTCTCTCGCTTGCTCGCTCGCCCGCGTTGTCTCTCTCTACAGCACTGCTTGCCGCCCGAGAAAGAGAGGAAAGTAGAAAAGCATGCGCAAGGAAAAGAGATAACGTCTCTTCTTTCTTCTCGGTCGTCGTTTGTCGCTTTTCGCCGGCCCGAAAGCGCGCGACAAAAAAGCCCCCGCGCGCCGCTCTCAAAACGCCCTCTCTCTCCGTCGCTCTCTTTCTTCCGTTTTCTCTTTTTTTTTCGAGTGCAGTACGCCATGTTTTGCGTTTGGATTCGGTTGTTTGGTTCAGAAGGAAAGAAAAACTGGAAAACGCAGTGTGTGTTTTTTCTTCTCTCCCTCTCTCTCTATCTCGTCGATTCAAATCGTCTCCTCCTTCTTTCTTCTCCCTTCTTCAGCGCCGCAGCCGCGGGTCGCATTGCGCTCCCGGTGCAGGGGGCGGAGGCGGCGGAGGAGGAGGCAGAGGCGAAGGCCCGGGAAAGTTGCTCCCTGGCCCTCCCCGGGAAGGGGGTCGCTGCTGCTGCCAGTGCTGCTGCTGCTGCTGCTGCTGCTGCCAGTGCTGCTGCCAGTGCTGCTGCTGCTGCTGCTGCTGCTGCTGCTGCTGCTGCTGCTGCTGCTGCTGCTGCTGCTGCTGCTGCTGCTGCTGCCAGTGCTGCTGCGCGACGGGGGGCGGCAGAGGCGGCGGCGGCGGCGGCACATTCATCTGCTGCTGCTGCTGCTGGATCCGAGGCGCCGGCGGCAAGAGCCCCAGTGACTTGGTCAGGCTCTGCAGCGTCTGCAGGTGCGCCGCGGGGAGCGAGAAGGGCGCAGCGGGGGCGGCGGCGGCGACAGCGGCGGGAGGCGCGGGGGCGCCAGCGCCGGCTCGAGCTGCAGCGGCGGCGGGAGGTTCGGGGGCGCCAGCGCCGGCTCGAGCTGCAGCGGCGGCGGCAGCGGGAGCGCCAGCGGGAGCGGCGGCGGGCGCGCCGAGAACCTTTCGGTGCACGACGACGACCAGCATCTCGCCCGGCGCCGCCTCCGTCGGCGCGCCCGCGGCCGCGGCCCCGCCCGCAGCCGCGGCCTCGAGGAGCTCCCGGGCGAGGTCGCCGGGCGGCACGAAGTAGACGTCGAGGGGAGCCGGAGCGGGAGGGCGGGAGCCATCGGCGGCGGCGGCGCCCTTCCCCAGCGCCCCGGCGCGCCCCTCGGCCGCCAGCGCGGCCGCCAGCTCCGCGAACGCCGCCGCGGCGGGATCTCCGGTCTCCAGAGAGGCCCCCTGGAGCGCCGCGGCCATCGCCAGGGAGACGGTGCGCGTCGAAGAGTTCGCCAGGCTGAGCACGAAGTTCCGCACCTTGGCGAACGACATGCGGCCCTCGACCTCGAGCGTTTTCTGACCTCCTCCGTTGGCTGCTGCTGCACCTCTGTTCGCCGGTGTGGCGGCAGCAGCAGCAGCAGCAGTTGCCGAAGCGGCGGCGCTGTCCAAGAGCGCGGCGACGTCCCCGGAGCCCGCGACCCACGAGGCGGCGATCGCGAAGGGCCTCGCGAACAGCGGCGAGGGCGCCGCGGCGCCGCGGGCGGCGAGGGCGGCGGCGGCGGCCTTCGAGACGGAGAGCGCGCCTGTCCACGCCCGCGGCTCGAACCCGGGCGGCGCCCGGAGGAAGACCGCGGGGCTGATCCGCGGCGCGAGGGGAGGCTGGGGCGGAGGAGGAGGCGCCCGAGCGACGGCACGGGCAGCGGCAGCGGCGGCGTTGGAGGGGGGCCTCGCTCTCGCCTTGCCCTCCGCCGCCTCTGCGTCTCCTCCGGCGCCCCTGACGAAATCTTCAAAGTCTTTAAATTCCGTCGTCGAAGCAGAGACGGGCTTGGAAGCGGCGGCGTCGGAAGCGGCGGCGGCGGCGGCGGCGGAAGAAGTCTTCATCTTGGCGCCAAGCGCGGCCCAATCGACGGCGGTGCCCCTCGGAGAGACCGGCTGCTGCTGCTGTTTTTCGCGCTGCTCTGCTTCAACCTTTCTCTTCCTCGTCGTTGTCGCGCCGCCGCCAGCAATGCCTGTGTCGTCCTTGCGCACGGGAGAGAGAATGCCGCTCTTCCTCTTCTTCTTCTCCTCCCCTTCCTCTTTCTCTTCCCCCCCCTCTCTCTCTTCCTCCCCCAACTCTTCCTCCAACTCCACCAACTCTTCCTCTTCCTCCTCTTCCTCCTCCTCCTCACCCCTCGCCGTCGCCTTCCGCTCCTCCGCCTCAGACTCGAGTTGCGCCTGCCGGTGCTTCGCCGCCGCGAACGCCGCGTCCGTCGAGAAGCGCGCCGCCTCCTCCTCGGAGATGAACGCGTTGCGGTAAGACTCGGCCTCTATGCGGTGCCGCCGCTCGGCGAGCTCCCTCGAGGCCAGCTCGTCGGCCGAGAGGCCGACGAGCCTCTCCGGGGAGAGCTCGCCGCGGAGCACGCGCCCGCGGAGCTCCGGGTTGTGCGCGTCGCGCAGGTTGAAGGCCAGCGAGCGGTACTTCTCCTTGTAGCGCGCCGACCCCGCGCCGTCCCACCGCGAGGCCAGCGCGCGCTCGATCTCTTGCGCGAGCGAGGCGACGGCCTCCTCTCCGCGCTGCTGCTCCTCCTTCCCTCCCCCCGCCGCCGCCGCTTCCTCGGCGGCGGTCCGCAGCGCCGAGGCGAACGACTCGACGACTCTGCTTCTCGCCGCCGCCGCCCTCTTCGCCTCTTCCGCGGAGGGGAGACGAACAGGGAGGCCCTCGCCCCCCCTCGCCGAGCCCGCCGCCGCTGCCCCGGGAGGGCGCTTCCTCTTCGCCGTCCCTCCTCGAGCGGCTGCCCCGGCTTTCGCGAGCGCCGCGGCGGTCCTGCTGCTCCGGGCCGCGAGGCGCGAGGAGCCGCCGCCGCCGCCGATGCCGACGCCCTGGCTGCTGCTGCGGCGCTGAGTCCTCTTCTGCTGCTGCTCGCTCTTCTTCCGGAGCCGGCGCTCGCGCTCGACCTCGCTGTCGCTATCCCCGGCCTCGTTCTCGCTCTCGTCGCTCCCTTCCTCCCGCTCCTCGTCGCCGTCGTCGTTGTGGGAGGCATCGACTATTCGCATCGTGCCTTCCACGGGGAGCAGCTCCTCGCCCTCATCCGGCAGGCGCCCTCGGGGCCTCGCCACCTTGAACGCGATCTCCCTTTTCGCGATCAGCCTCGAAATTCGAGCGCGGCGCTCGATCTCGTTGGTCTCTGTGTAGTAGAGGCGCGCGAGGGGCTTCCAGCGTGGGTCGTCCAGGAGCGAGGGAGGAGAAGAAGGAGGAGCGGAAGGAGGAGGAGGGGCGCGGCGCGTCTTCGCTCTGCCGCCAGTGCCGCCGCCGCGCTTCTCGGCTGCTGCTGCTGCTGCTTCTGCTCCTGCTCCCGCCCCCGCGCCGGCGCCGTTTCCCCCGGCGGGGGGCCTCTCGTGCCCTCGAAGGCGAGAGATAACGGCCTTGTACCAGATGCCGTTGTCCCACAGGACGTAGACCTAGTGTGTGTGAATTTTTATCGTTTGTTTGTTCGGGGAAGACAAGGTTTTGGGGGGGGAGTTTTTTTGAAAGTGAGAAGATCGTCCATCATCACCTTTGACCTCCCCTCTCTCTCGCTCGCGCGCTCTCTCTTCTTGTCATTCTCCACTTTCCCTCCTCCTTCTTTTCTCTGTACCTTGCGTCCGTTGAGCTCCGGCTTGATGTCCTCGGGGCGCAGAAAGCGGTAGAAGAGCGGGTTCGGGGCCGAGGTTTCCTCTGCGCGAAGTTTTTTGTTGTTGATTTCGGTTCAAAGGGTCGAGGGTGAGCGAGGGAAAAAGCATTGGCTTGCGTTTTGATTTCCGTGAACAGGGAAAAGCCTCTTTCGGGCTTTGACTTGTCTTCGTCGTGACGACGGCATCATTCCCGGGCCTCGCCTGCTCTGCTGCTTCGCCTCTCTTGCCCGTTTCTCTCTCGCACAGGTGCACCAAATTCCTCGTACCGTCGCACTCGCTGTCGCTGTTGGGCCGATCGGAAGACTCCGTGGAGGCTGCGCCGCGGATGTTTTCAGAGTCGCCGCCGGCATCGCTGCCGCCGGCGTCGTCGTCGCTCTCGTCCACCGTCGTTGTGGTGACTCGGCGGCGCGCCGCGGCGCCTCCGCCAGCGCCGCCGTCGTCGCCTTCGTCCTCAGAGGACGAGGACGTCAGCGCCTGGAAGAGGTCCTCGTCGTCGGCGGCCTCGCCGAACCTGTCGGGCGGCAGGGCCCGGCGAGAGGGTCGTCGAGACATTGAATCAATGAAAGAAAAGAAAAATGAAAAGGAGAAGACTTTGAGTCTGCTCGCCTCACTCTTCCGACGTCGGCGGCCGGGCCCCTTGTTTTCCAGTCACACACCCTTGTTCTAGTCTCGTTTCGCGTGTGCCCGAAGATCGATCGCCCTTTCTTTCTCTTCGGCGCGCTTTCTGAGCGCTTTCCCCTCGCGTCGGAAAACGAGAGCAAGGCGGCTGCGATGGTAAGCGGCTGCGATGGCGAAAAAAGAAATTGCGTCAAGACTTCTTTCGGGGCCAACAAAATCAAGCCATCATCGCGGGGGGATCGCCCTTTTCTTTTGGAAGCGCGCACCGCTCGCCCTCCGCTTTTTTGCTTCCCTTTGTGCCCCCAGCGGCCTTTCCTGAAGACGCTTGAGCCTTCGCAGGAAGATTTTTGAGGAAAACGTGCAGTTTTCTTCCTTGGCGCGCCTCGAATTGACAGGCGGAATAAAAAAGGGCTTTCGACCTCGAGGGCGCTCTCACCTCCCTCTTCCCACTCTCTTTCCACACGCACACACACACACACACAAAAAAAAAAAAAAAAAAAGCAGAGGCTCCTCCTCGCCCTGCTCTTCCTCGCCGCGCTCGCGGCGACCGCCGGCGGCAGCAGCAACCCCTGCACCTCCACCGAGAGCCGAGCGGGCACGATCGACTACGTCGCCTCGGGCCCGCCCAACGCGACCACATTCGCCTTCACGCTGACGCCGACGCCGCAGGCCGCCCCCGCGGCGGAGAAGCTGCCGCTCGCCGCGCGGATCGGCCCCATCCGCTCCCCCGCGGCCCCGGGCCCGCCGCCGCCGGCGGTCGCCTCGCTGGGCCTGCGCCTCTCGGACGCCGTGGCCATCGAGGGGGGCTCCGCGCTGCGGGGCGCGAGCCCGGCCGGGACGCGGGCGGTCGTCGACGGCGCGCCGACGTTCACGTGGGTCGTCGGCGGCGGCGCCGGAAGCTCGAGGATCGGCAGCAACGGCAGCAGCGGCAGCAGCAGCAGCAGCAGCAGCAGCAGCAGCAAGGAGCAGCAGCCGCAGACCTTTTCCGTGACGCTCGTGGTCAACGGCGACAAAGCGGCGGCGGCGTCGGACGCGACGAAGACCTCTACGTCGCCGTCGTCCGCGG
>Ga0210003_1002452_pt1 | contig 15642 bp, 9 predicted proteins | sample LantaG_FD_182804 | JGI IMG/M metagenome (GOLD analysis project Ga0210003, IMG submission 182804) | Deep subsurface microbial communities from Baltic Sea to uncover new lineages of life (NeLLi) - Landsort_02402 metaG (SPAdes) (version 2) | ecosystem: Environmental > Aquatic > Marine > Oceanic >... | reverse complement strand
CTCTCTCTCTCTCTCTCTCTCTCTCTCTCTCTCTCTCTCTCTCTCTCTTCCTCTTCCTCTCTCCATATACTTACCAGAAGGCATACTCGGCGCAGCGGTGCCTTCCGGTCGCGTACCGGTCAGGCCACGTCGCCAGCGCGGCCAGCGCGCCGACGCCGCCGCTCGAGCCCACGATCAGACTGAAGAGCGCGCCCCTCGAGGACCCCCCCGCGACCGCCACGGGCACCAGCGCAAAGCCTACCGCCGACGCCAGCAGCAGCCCAAACGTCTGGTACTTGCGGTCGCCCGTGGCCCTGCACAGGGCGCCGGCGAGGACCAGGGCCAGCGCCGAAGGCGCGTAGACGGCCGTCGACTTGAGCGCGGCGTGCATCGCCGCGTCCGCCGCGGCCTTCGGGCCCGGGTAGGCCGGTGGCACCGCGCTTTCGCCCCCCTTGGCCGCGCTCGCGGCGGCAGAAGCCAGAGCCTCCTTGCTGAAGGTGTCGGCGATGAGCAAGGGGGCGAAAAAGGTCACGGCGAAGAAGGCCGTCTGGACTAGAAGGATAGCTATCCCGAGGGTCCACATCTGCGGCGACTTGGCGACCTGCAAGGCCTCCGCGGCCGCGGCGAGGACGGACTGCTTTTCGTGGGCAGGAGCTGAGCAGGGAGCTGCGGCGGCGAGGGCGTCGCCCTTTGTTGCCGCCGCCACCGCCGCCACCGGCGCTGCTGCCGCTGCTCCTTCGCCTCCCGCCGAACGGCGCTTCTGCCCTCCCTCCCCTCCTTCCTCCCTCGCCTCCCCCTCCTCCTCATCTTCCTCTTCCTCCTCCTTCCGCGCAGCCAGAACCCACGCCTTCTCCTCGGCGCTCAGCCACGAGGAAGTCTCGACCGAGTCCGAGACCGCAAACGGGATCGAGAGGCCCAGAGCCACGGTCAGCAGTCCCTCGACGACGAACATGACCTGCCAGCCCCGCATCCCCAGGAATCCCTCAGCCGGTCCGATGAAAGCTGCTCCCAGGGGCGCGCCGAGGACCTGGGCGAGCACGGTGAAGACGAGGACCTGGAAGTGCAAGTGCGGAAGAAGTTTTTTTTTTTTTTTTTTTGGAAATGAGAAATGAGGATGAGGTCGAGGAGAGGCTGCTGCGAGAAGACGGAAAAACTCCCTCTCCCTCTCCCTCTCTCTCTTCTTCTTCTCACCCAGGAATAAGCGTACGCCATCTCCCTCTTGGGCAGGAACCGTGACAGCAGGAAGAAGCACCCGGGCATCGTCCCTGCCTCTGCCGCGCCGAGCGCCAGCCTCAGGACCACGAGCAGAGCGAACGACGTCGAGGCCTTCATGCCGGCGACGCCGACGACGGCCGTGAGCGCCGTGATGGCGCCCCAGGCAGAGACTATGACGCAGAACCAGACTCTCAGGGAAATCACGGTGAACATCAGCGCCGAGAGCCACATGCAGAGCCCGTACGAGACGAACATGACCGCCGACGCGAAGCCAAACTGCGGCCTCGACAGGCCGATGTCGTACAGCAGGACGGGCGCGGCGAGGGCCAGGTTTGACCTGTCGATGAAGGTCGCGCAAGTGATCAGGCAGGCGACGGGGACGGTGCGGAGGTAGAGCTTGCGCATGAGTCGTCGGCGGCGGGCGGGGTCGAGGTCGAGAGCGGAGGCGACAGGGTTCAGTCTCAATTGGTTGTTGTCGCCGCCGCGGCCGCCGCCTCTCTCTCCCTCTGCTGCGCCCGTCGCATCACCCGGCCGAGAGCTCGACCGCATCCCAGCTCTTAAGAATAAAAGGCCGGATGCAACGCGCTTGTCTCCTCGCTCAGCGCGCGCCAATTGGCTCCAAAGAGCTCGCTGGCTAGAGAGAAGAAGAGCGTGGTAGTGTGCAACACTCTTTCTTTTCCCGCCTTTTCCTTTCCCCCACGCGTGTCTTCTCTCTCCCTTCAACGCTTTCTCGGCTTCCTCTTTCCTCGCTCTTTCGCTGGAAGAGCCTTTTTGTTTCGGCGTCATTTGTTGCTAGTGTTACACTTGTTTTCCGCCCTCGGGCGCGCGATCATTTTCCCGTTCTCTCTTTCTTTCTTCACTCCTTCGCCGCCTCCGCCTGCACCTTTTCTCCCTCCTCCCTCTCCTTCTCCTTCGGCGGGGTAGGGGGAGGAGGCGGCGGCAGCGACAGCACCAGCTGTTCCGTCGCCCCCGCGGCGAACGCCGTCAGAAGCGCATCCGCCGGCGTGTCCGGCTTGAGCCGCAGCGAGCCCTTTTTGAACACCAGCGGCACCGTCCTGCGGTAGAGCGCCTCGGCGTCGAGCTCGCCGGCGCGCATCTTCACGACGCCCTGGACGTCAGCGCGGGCCGAGGCCGCGAGCCCCGAGCAGTGCCAGATGAACGCGCAGCGCTCGGCGTCCTGGGGGTCCTCGAAGACGATGAAGACCTTCGGGCCCTCGCGCCGCACTCCGTCCCCGCCGCCGTCGACGCCGCCGCCGCCCCCGTCCTCGTCGTCGAACCCGGCGTCAAAGTCCGCGGGGAGCACCCCGTGGATCTCCAGCAGGCTCCTCTCCCCGCGTCCCACGCCCATGATCGGCACCGCGAAGGTCTTCGCCGTGGGAGAGTTCTGGTACCAGAAGCGCTCGCCGACGTGGCCGACGACGACGGCGTCAAAGGTCGGCTCGGGGCTGGCCCTGGCGCCCTGGTTCCGCGCCAGCGGGTCGACGAGCTCCGCCTCCCCGGCCCCGCCGGCGGCGGGAGGGGCGGCGGCTGAGGCCGGGACCGCGTCGGCGACCTCCTCTTCGTCGGCGAAGAGCGAGGCGACGGGCTCGCCCGCGCGGATCCGCCGCTGCGCCTCGGTCTCCCCCCGCGCGGCGGCGCGCAGCCGGTCGAGGTCGGCCACGCTGATGCGGGAGGAGGGGGCCTCGCGGGGCGGCTGAGGGGCGGCGGCCTCGGGCTCGGGTTCGTGGGCGGTTTCATCGGCGGCGGCGGCGGTGGTGGATTCGCCTTCGGGAGCGGGAGCGGGGGTAGGAGCGGGAGGAGGGGTGGGGGGAGAGGGAGCTGGAGCTGTCGCAGCAGCTCTCGGTGCCTCCTCTTCTCTCTTGACCTCGACCTCGACCTCGGTCGCGCCGCCGCCGCCCTCCTCCTCCGCCGCAGCCGCAGCCGCCTCCTCCGCCGCCGCCTCCCCCTTCCCTTCCTTCGCCTCCCGCTCCAGCCTCGCCATCGTCCTCTCGTACTCCTCCGCGACGACCGCGGCGCCGCTCCCGCTGGTCGGGGACCAGACCCGCGCGGCCCCCGCGACGGCGGCGGCCCGCGCCGCCGCGCCGAGCAGGTCGACGCCGCAGCGCTGTGGGTGCGCGGCCCTGGCCAGCCGCGCCAGGACCAGCCGCTGCGGCTCGCCCGGGCGCGGCAGCGGCCTGAAGGCCCCCCCCCCGGGCACGAACGCCAGGGCGCGCCCGGCCTCCTTGGCCGCGCCGTGGAGCTGCTCCGGGGCGGCGCGGACGACGGAGGCCAGCGGGAGGCCCTTCTGAGGGGAGCGGGCCCCCGAGGAGGAAGAGGGAGGGGGCCCCTCAGACAGGGGCCCGCCGGGCGCGGTCAGCCAGCGCGACCACGCCTCGGCGTCCTCCTCCTCCTCGAAGGCGAGCCACACGAGGTCCGGAGGAGGAGGAGCTGGGGGAGAGGAGGAGGAGGAGGAGGAGGGGGAGGAGGAGGAGGAGGAGGAGGTCGGGGTCGAGGGGCCCCCCGCCCCTCGCCGCCTCGGCAGCGGCACGGCCGCCTCGGCGACGCCCGACGCCATGCGCACGCGCCAGACCGCTTTGCCGAGGACCCACGCCGGCACCGCTGGCTGCCCTCCTGCTGCTGCTGCTGCTATTGCTACTTCTGCCGCTACTGCTGCTGCTGCCGCCTCCGCTGCTGCTCGCCCCGTTTCGGCGACGACCTGCTTCCAGTCCCTCGGCCGGCCCCCGGAGGCTCCTTGCTGCTCTCCGCGTTCCTCCTCTCCTGCTCCTCCTGCCGCCGCCGCCGCCCTCGCCGCCGCCGCTTTCGCGTCCTCCCTCGCCGCCCTCCTCTCGGCGCTCCTCTTCTGCAGCGCGGCCACGACCCCCATCGACGCGGCCGCGGCGACGACGGCGGCCGAGACGGCGGCAACGAGCAGCAAGACGTCCAGCGCCGTCCCCAGCCCGAGCCGGCCACCGCCGCGCGGGGCGCCGCCGCCGCCGCCCCTCGGCCCGCCGAGAGCCGCCGCCTGCGCGCCCAGCTCCCGGTCCCGCTCCCGCAGCGCCGCCACCAGCTCGTCGCGCTGCCTGTCCGCCATCTCGCGCGTCAAGTTCTCGCTCCTGGCGATCTCCTCGAGCCGCAGGACCGCCGCGGTGACCTCGGGCGTGATCTCGAACGGGGACTCGAACTCGAGCGCGGTGCCCGGGACGAGGAGCTGCTGCTGCTGCTGCTGTTCTCCTTCGTCTTTGCCTTCTTTGCCTTTTGCGTTTCCCTTGCCTTTGCCTCTGACGCTGCCGTTTCCCCTTCCCGCCGCCGCCTCAGCGGCCACGGCCGCGATCCTTTCTGCGGGAAGGCCGGTCTTCCTCGCCAGAGACTCGAGCGTGTCGCCCTCCTCGACGCGAACCTCGATGACGACGGGGCCCGCGCTCCGCTCTCGCCGGGCGACGGCGGCACGGAGCTCGCGCTCCTGCCTGCGGGAGAGAGTCGGCGGCGGGGACCGCACGGGCGCAGGCGGGAGGGCCGAGGCCGGGGTCGGCGGCGGCGTCTTTGACGATGACGACGACGACGACGACGCTGGCGGCTGCTGCTGCTGCTGCTTCGACGACGACGTCGATGCAGATTCGACGTCCTCGCCCTTGGCTGACCGCCGATTGAAGATTCCGGCGCATGTGAGGCAAGGGATCGACCGTCTGGTCCTCGACTGATTGGCATTTCCGAGGCCGAGCGTCGCAGGAGGGCGCTGCAGGGGGCGCATGTGGCGAAGCATTGGAAAGTTTCTATCGCTCGCTCGCTCTAGTCGACGGGAAATGAATTTTGCTCGATGGGTACTGCTCAGTCTTGAAGAAAGAAAAAAAGGGGGGGAAACGCCCTTCTCTCTTTATCCGCTTCAGGGCCGCCCTGCGATGACGCGCCCGGGCTCGGAGACGCCCGCGCCGCCTTCGGGCGACGATGCCGGTCCAATTTCCGCCGTTCCAGCCGCCGCATCAACGGCGATCTCCCCCGCGGACCCGCGCCTGGGGCGCTGCGCCTTTGCCGTGCTCCGCGGCAAAAACGTCCACGAGCTGCCCGACGGGACGCCGGTAGACGAGTATTTTGTGCGCACGTTTGACGTGACGCTTGGGAGGCGGTCCCGCGGCGGAGGGGCCGACGTCGTGATCTCTGGTTCGTAGGAGGGAGAGGGAGAGGAAGAGAGGCGAGAAAAACTCATTGCATCGCAAGGCGGAAAAAAACGAAAAAACGTCGACCTCTTCTTCTTCTTCATCTTCTTCTTCTTCTTCTCTCACCCTCTTCTCCTCCTCCTCTTTCCCCCACCAAACACGCAACGAAAGGCGACAATATGAACATATCGAGGCAGCACGCCCGGATCAGGTTCAACTTTGAGCAAGGTGCGTGAAAGAGAGAGAGAAAGAGAAACGAGGGAAAGACCTTTGGGTTCTCTTTTCTTCTCACCTTCTCTCTCTCCCTTTTTCTCTCTTCTTTAACTCTCAGGCTGCTGGGAGCTCTTCGTCCTCAGCAAGAACGGCGTCATGCTCAACGGAGTCAATTTGCAGCCCCCGCCGCGGAAAGAAGAGGAAGAGAACGGGGCCGAGAAGAACAACGAAGGAGCGAGCGCTAAGCCTCCCGCGGCGGCGGCGACGGATGCAGCGATCGCTCGCCTGGCCTCCGGCGACGCCCTCTCCGTGGGCGACAGAGAGTTCTCCTTCCTGCTCCCCTCAAAGAGGGCCGCGGTGCTCACCACGGAGGGCGCGCTGGACCCGGGGTGGCGGCTAGGGCTCGCGAGCGGGAGGGCGGCCGCGGCGGTTGGCGGCGGCGGAGGGGTCGCAAGCCCGGGGCCGGCGCCTCCCGCCGTCGCCTCTGCTGCCGCTGCCGCTGCTGCTGCTGCTGCTGCTGCTCCTGTGCTTCCTTTCGTTGCCGCCGTTGCTCCCGGCGTGTGTGTCTCGAGACCGGACACGGCGAAGACGCGGTCAGTGGAGAGGGAGGCGGAGGAGGAGGAGGAGGACGGGAAAGGAGGCGAGGAGGGGAAACGGTGACGCCAGCAACGGAAAAGAGCTCAATTTTTTGCTTTCTTCCTCTCCGTCCTCTTTGGAACCCTGTAACGAAACAAAACTGAAACTTGAAAAACGAAAACGCTATTTTTTTGGTTGACATTTGATTCCGCAGTGGGGGAGAGGAGGGAGGAAGCTAGCAGAAAAAACAAGGACGGAAAAAAAAACGGGAAAAAAAAAGGTCAAAAAAGTGGGGAGGTGCATATCTTCGGTGTTTTTGAGTTTTTTTGGTTCTCTCTCTCTCTTTCATTTTCCCCCCCGTCATCTAAGCTTGCATCTCTTCGCCGCCGCCCGTCACAGCAGCGGCAGCGGTAGAGGCCCCGAACGCCAGCTGGTACGGCGGCGGCGGAGGGGCCAGCGGCGCGAACCCTGGCACGGCCCCGCCGACGCCGACGGCCGAGCCGCCGCCGCTGCCCGGCGCCCGCGGCTGCGGGGGCGCCGCCGCGGACGAGAGGGCGTGGGCGGCCCCGAAGGAGGAGGCGGCGGCGGACGCGGAGGGCGCGGCCGTGGTGGCGCCTCCTCCACAGTCCCCTTCCGCCGCCGCCGCCGTCGCAGGGCCGGCCTCCATCATTGCCTCCGCTCCCCCCGCGCCGTCCGCCGCCGCCGCCGCCTCCTGGACGGCGCTCTCGAACGCCGCCGCCTCGTTCTCCGCCGCCGCCTGCGCCGCCGCCTGCGCCGCCGCCTGCGCCGCGGCCGCCTCAGCGTCCTCCACGGGGTCGAAAGCGACCGGGAACCGCGTCACCCGAGGCTTGTCGGCCAGGATCGACCGCGAGAGCTGGCTAAACAGCGGAGGCTTGGGAGGCGGGTCCTGCTCGCGGAGCTCCGGGTCCAGATACTCGTTGTTGACGTAGTACCCGACGCGGAGGAACTCTGCGCTTTGGTAGCTGCAGGTCAGCAGCAGCACGGTGACGCCCACGACGTCGTCCGAGGGGAGCTTGGCCGGGTCCGGGGGGTCGGCCTGGAGCGTTTTTTTTTTTTGTGTGTGGACGAGGTGAGAGAGCAGCGATCGCGGGCGCGGAGAACGGTGAAGATAGGAAAACCTTTCCTCTCTCTCTCTCTCTCTTTCTCTCTTCCTCTCGCATCTCATCTCACCTGGAACACGAAACGGTACTGCCCGGGGAACACGGGCCCGACGAGCACCGAGTCGAGGACCTGGTCGTACTTCTCGGACTCGGCGGAGCCGACGTAGGTCAGCTTCCACTCGAGGTCTTTTTTTTTTTTGGGAAAGGAGAGAGGTCGAGGTGAGCAAAGCGGAAGAAAGCCGTTGGGAACAAAACGAGTGCTCTCTCTCCCTCTCTCTTTCTGCTATCTGCTCTTCCTTTCCCGTCCAACTCTCTGCGTTCTGGGCATCATCTCGGTCTCCTCTGCCAATTGAGGAGTCGAGAGGGAGCAGGCAGCCCACGCGCGAGGGAGGAAAGAGCACCGCTCTTCGATTCAGACTGGTCGATTTTCGAAAAATCGAGGGGAAGAGAAAAAAAAAGCTCTCGACAGCCGACGTCAATTCAAACAACCAAACACCAAAAAACCGTACGCACCATGCTTGAGCGGGTAGAGGCACTCGTACTGGATCTCAAATTGCAGCGGGTTGGTGAACGGCGCGGGGTTGTCGAGCACTCTGACGCTGGTCACTGAAACTGCCGCCATCGCGTCTCAAGAAAGCTGATGAGGAGATGAAACCGTTTCCGGCGTCGACGTCGATGTCTCTTCGGCGCTGCTCTCTCGCTCGCTTGGCTTCGCCGTCGCCTGATTTTTTCTTCGGCGTCGAATGGCAGAGAGAGCTTCCTCTCTCAGGCACGAATCCTTTTTCGAGCTCGCTGCGCGGGACGACCGCTCGCTCCCCGAGACCGCTTCCTCCGGCGTCGAGAGAGCTGCGCGGCGAACGCTCCGACGGGAGCGAGAGAGGGGAGGTTGGAGGGGAGGAAGAAGAGGGGCGAGGGGGAGGACGCCCTTCTTGCTGTTGCTGTTGGTGGGAGGGGTGGAGGAAGCAAAAAAGAAAGAAAAGAGCTCGAGAGTGAGTGTGTTTCGGAAAAAGAAGGCGAGAGGAGAGAGGAGTGAGGAGGAAAAAAAGGGAAGGAAAGCGAAGCGGAAAGCTTTGAGAAGGGACAAGGTTGAGAGAGGGAGACCCAAAAAAAAGAAAGGTTTTTTTCGAAAGCTTTCACTATTTTTCGCTCGCCTTGTCGTCGCGACCGCTCTTTTCTCCCTATCTTCGCCCTCTTTCTCTCTCGCGTTCTTCGCCCCCCCCCACACACACAAACCACACACACACACACCAACCCCGCGCGCACCTCTCGCTTCCCTCCCTCTCTCTCTCTCCGCTGAGCGAACACACCAAGAGAGAACCCGGAAGAAATGTCGTCGCCGCCGAAGGAACCGAACCGCGGAGAAGCCGCTCTCAAGGGCGCGCCGCCGCCCCCTCCCCCGCCTCCAAGGCCGCCCCTGCACGGCTCCGAGGAGTCCGCCGCCGCCGCGTCCGACTGCGCCCGCGCCCCCGAGGAGCGCCTCGCCGCGTCAGGGGGACCCCGGCCGTCAGCGGCGAGGGCGGCGTCGGCGGCGCCCAAAACGAGGGGCGCGCCCCGGGAAGGCCCGCGGCGCTCAAGCCGTCGCACTTTGACGAGCTCGTTCACCCGAAAGCCGCGGCAGCGTCTGCCGCTGTCCGCGGGAGGGACTCGAAGAAGCACGGTCACGCCGTGAGGCACGAGTGAAGAGCTCATGTTCGCAGTGTCGTTGAAAGATAGCGCAGGGAGCAGAGAGGGATTTTTTGTTTTTTTTGTAGACAAAAGTTTTTTTTACCAACCCTACTCTTTTTCTGCACCAAACCTTGGCTCTTTCGTTTGCCTCTCCGTCCCTTCTTCATTTTGCACGCACTCAAAAAAAACTCGTTAAAAGAAAGGAAAATCGAACAGAATGGAGACGAAGAACCATCGGAATCTATGCAAAAGAAGAAAGTAACAAATCGAAACGACAACGAGACGGAAAGATCGAAGAAAGAAGTTGAAAAAAATCAAAAACGTTAAAAAATCAAATGACCTGCACGCGCGCCTGCACGACCGCGACCGACCCGTCCGCCGCCACCACGCCCTCGACGTCCTGGTCCTCGAGCCCTCCCATCGCAGCCTTGACGGCTCTTCCGACCTCGCCCAGTTTCGCGAAAGTCTCCTCTCGGAACACGGCGTCGAAGACGATTTTCTCGCTCGAGTAGTCAAGCGTCCTCGTCGCGAGCGGCGAAAGCGTGACCGAATCGTGCAAGCCTGCCCCGGAGAACGCGCCCAGGTCCTCGCCGTTGGAGTCGGAGCGCGCGATGAGCCCCGGGGCCGTGGCGTCGGCGACGAACCAGCCGAGGCGCTTCGACGGCAGCGCGAGCGTCTCGGTTTTGCCGGAGCTCGAGGCTCGGAAGGCGGCCGCCCTGCCCGGCGCCGCGCCGACCAGGGCGTCCCCGGCTCCGACCACCACCTCTCCGTAGACGGCGCCCTCCTGCCCTCCGCCCCCTGCCCCCTTCGCGGTCGTCGGGTCGGAGGTGTGCAGCACGAAGGCATACGCTGCGGGGACGACCTCCTGCACGAGGACGCCCATGAAGAGCGCCGCGTCGCCGCCGACGACGCCGGCCGCGCGCCGGGCGAGCCAGGCGCGGTCGGTCCACTTCGACGCGAACACCGCGGAGACCGCCTTCCAGGCTCGCTTGAACTCCGCGCTGGCGTCGCTGCAGTCGGGGTTGGAGAATTCCCAGAGGGAAGCGGAGGGGATCAGGCCGGCCGCGGCCGCCTTGGCGGCCATCGCGGAGCAGAGCTCGGGAGTCGGGCGCAGGCGGCGGCAGACGGCGCGGCGGAGCGCCGCCAGCGCCGCGGCCGGCAGCGGGGAGCTCGCCGAGGCCGCGGCCTTGTCGGCCTCCGCCTGCCACCGCGCGACGTCTGTTGATAGAGCGGCGTTGACGGGCTCGGACAGGAGCCTCTCAAAGGTCCCGTGCGGCAGGGCGACCGAGTTGGGGATCCGGATCGCAGGAGACGACGACGACGACGACGACGGAGAAGGGGCCGCCGCCTGCAGCTTTCGGCGGAGCGCCGCGAGGTTCCCGGCCTTGCCCCCGACGGGCGCGCCCTTGGCCGAGTACTCCTCCTCGGAGAGGACCCACTCCTTGGTCTTCGAGGGCTTGGGGAGCTCCAGGGAGGCCTTCGCCTTCGAGGAAGAGGCGGCAACAGCGGCAGCGGCGGCAGCAGCGGAAGGAGAGGAAGCGTCGTTCTCCGCCAACGCCGCCGTCACCTCGCCCGCGGCGCTCACCCGTAGCGCCGCCCTCTTCCCGGCCGAGCCCGCCAGGGCGGCGAGCGCGGCCTCGTCGAAGCACGTCGCCAGCAGCACGCCCTGCGCCCTCGCCCGCAGAGCCACGTGCGAGAGCGCGTCGGCGACGGAGCCCGTCAGCACCGCGACGACGCCCAGCGGGATGTCCTCGTTGCCGCCGACGGCCGCGGCGACGACGACGGTCGGCGTCGCGGCCAGGTCGTCGCCGGCGATCTCGCTCAGCGACGCCAGCGAGCGGATCACGCCCACGATGGACCCTTCGGCGCTGCTGCTGCCCGCAGGGGGGGCGGCGACGATCTCCCAGCTCCCGGTCCCGGCAGCCTCGCGGGCCCTGGCGTCGATCGCCCGGAGCAGACCCGAGAGCACAAACGTCGGGGAGCCGCGGACGACCTCCTCCCCGAAGTTGGCGATGTAGGCCGGGTCAATCTTTTCGCTCCCGATCTTCTCCAGGAAGGCGTCGGCCACGGGCTGCGTCAGCGAGACCACGCGGTCGGCGTGGGCGACCAGCGCCAGCGAGGTGCGCTGGCTGGCGCTGAGCACCAGCCTCGCGGCGTCGGCGGACCACGAGCCGTCGTTCTCGGAGCTTGAGGCTTTCGCGCCCTCGGCGACCCGCTCCCACAGGCCGCGGCACTGCAGCAGGTCCTCCGAGTCCGAGGCCCCGCCGATCGTCGCGTTGCGCAGCAGCAGCAGCGTCAGGGAGCACAGGTCGTCGCCGGACATCGCCGACCAGTCCATCCGCTCGACGGAGAGCCTCAGGAAGCCGTCCAGCGCGATGTCGAGCATCGCGACGTCGCGCGACGCGCCGGGCCTCGCCCACGCGCCGCGCAGCGCCTCGCGGACCTCGACCACCTTGCCCGGGGCCCACCACTCGCCCCGGTGGCCCAGCAGGTCCTCGACGCTCCAGGCCAGGGCGCCGTCGAGCTCGCCCCTGGCCATCGCGAACGAGGTGTCCAGGTCGGCGCCGGCGTGCGTCGTCTTCAGGACCCAGAGGTAGTGCTCAAAGGCGGGGATCAGGTGCGGCATGAACTTGGGCGCGCAGCGGATGGGGTGATCCATCGTCGCGAGGTCCTCCCTCGTGACCCTGCCCGCGTCCCAGAGCACCCGCCAGAAGACGCTCTCGTCGCCGCCAGACTCCCGCAGGAAGGCGAGGTAGGCCTCGCAGATCGACACGTCCTCGGGCGTCGTGTTGGTGTGCAGCTTCTGGTGCCACGCCTCGAGGAACGGCTCGTCGATCCCGGGGCGGTGGCCCTCGCGGATGCCGTGGTCGCGCATGATGTGCAGGATGCCCATGCGGATGTCGTCGCCGCCGCCGCCGCCGCGCGGGAGGAGCGCGAGGGCCGCGCGGGCCAGAGACCGCGCCTCGCCGTCGAGCGGCGAAGGTTTCCCCTCTTCTTCCTGCAGGAGCGCCGCGACGCGCTCCGCGAGCCGCTGCTGGATGTGCGCCGCGTCTTTGGACTGGTAGCAGGTCCCGCCGTACCAGGGCAGGACGCGGATCGACGACAGCCGCAGCCAGGTCAGGATGACGGCGATGCCGGCAGAGCCCATGGCCTCCGCCTCGGGCAGCAGGTCCGCGGCGAGCGCGAAGCGGTTGAACAGGGACCAGGTGCCGCTGGGGTTTCCCTCCGCGCCGAGCACGCGGGAGAGCAGCCCCTCGGTCGAGGGCTCCGAAAGCGGGACGCGGAAGTCGCGCCCCTGGTCGTTGGCCCAGGTCCCCGCCTCGGGGTCGTGGAGCACGAACAGCAGCGACGGCGGCGGAGGCACGCCGCCGTCGCTCTCGAAGACGACGCTGATCCCGTCGGGTCCCAGCGGGGTCTGCACCGCGGCCTCCCCGGCCTGCTTGGAGCCGGGAGGCCAGCACCCCTTGGCGGGGAGCACCGCGAAGCCGTCGCTGCCCCAGTGGACGAGCAGGGACGCGGGCGGCGGCGGCGCCGCCCCCGGCGTCGGCGAGATCGAGACGGTGGTCGTCGTCTTGACGCCGCTCGCCTCCTTCGTCCTCAGCCTCGTGACCTTCACGCCGAGGTTATGGTCCGGGTACTGCGCCTCGTAGACGACGAGGGGCGTCGCCGCCGGGTCGCTGGGGGCGGCCGCTGCCTCCGAGTAGAAGCCGTCGTCGGGCTCGCCGGCGGCGGCGGCACTGGCCGGAGAGGCGGCAGAGAGCGCCGTCGCCGTCGTCGCCGCGGGCGCGGCGTGGACAGCCGCGCGGCGAGCAACAGCCGGTGGCCGGACTGCCGCGCCGATGGAGATCTGCGCCGCGGCGGCGGAGGAGGAAGGAGCAGGCCTGCGCGGGGTCGGTCTTTTGTTTTTTGTTTGCTGGGCCGAAAACGGTTGGGGTGAAAAAAGCTAGCACCGAGGAGAGACGCTGGCCAATCGAGCGGCAGCGAGAAAGAAAGTCGCGGTTCCATAGGCGTGCTTGCGCTTTGATCGCGTTTTTTCTGAAACTCCACTGGGGCTGAAACTCAAGCATTCGGCAACTTCCACTCGATGAGATAAGAATCGAGGCGAAAGAAAGCGCACGACGTACCTGGCGCGGCGCGGGGCGATGACTCGAAGCAGTTCGGCGTTGCCGATCTTCGCGCTTGTCGAGCGAGCGGAGGCGGAGGCGGCGGCGACGATTCCATCGCTGCCGGCACGCGTCAGCGCCTTGGCGTTCAGATGTGACGCGGTGACGCGCATTGTCGAGCCGGGGAGAGAGGGAGCGCAACGAGAGCGCTGGAAGGGCGGGGAATGGAGGTGAGAAAGCAAGCGAAGTGCCACTGTTGTCGAGAAAAAAAGAAAACAAAAGTTTTGTCGAGTCGACTCGACGAAACTTCATAAAAAAAATTCCGCTCTCTCGCTCTCTCGAAAGCAATCGACTCGCTCCGCACGTGCCGTTTCCTCCCTCTGCGGCGCCTTCTCTCGCTTTCGTCTCCAGCTTCTTGGTCTCCGCGATGTCTCAGCCCCCTCCTGGTGCGTCCGAGAGGGATAAAGAGAGAAAGAAAGAGGGAGAGAGAGCTTGCAGAAGACACATTATCTGTCGCACATTATCTGAAGTAGCACCTTCACCTCTTCCCCTCCTCCTCAACCTCGACCTCCTCCAACGACTCTCTCCCCCCAAAAAAAACAGGCTACCCTACCACCACCGGCGCAGCCTACCCCCCCGGAGGCTACCCGGGAGGCTACGACCCCAAATTCGCCCAGGGAGGCCCCCCTCCGAACTACGTCCCGCCGCAGGGATACGGAGCGCAGCAGCCAGGGATGCCCCCGCAATACCCGATGCAGCCCCCTCCTGCTTACGGCGCCCCTCCGCCCGGGCAGATGGCGCCGCCTCCGCAGCAGCAGAGTAAGGGCGGCGGGTGCCTGACGTGGCTGCTGAGCTGCGCGTGCTGCTGCCTGTTCTTCGAGATGTGCTGCAACTAAATCGAAGAGTTTTTCTCTCTTTCTTTTCGACTCCGCTTTGCCTCCAAAGCGAGTGTGAAACGTTGAGAGAGCCACTCTCTCTCGCTTCCCCGCCGTAGCGCGCGCGCGAGGGAGGAATCTTCCGCGAACTAAGCCAAGTATCGAAGAGAAGAATGCGCGTGTGCGTGGAGAGAGAGGGGTGTGTGGGGGGGGTGATAAGAAAGAGAAAGAGAGAGAGGAGAGACTGAAAAACAATGATATCAACTCATTCCCTTGAAAAGGTTTTTATTTACTTTTCTCTCCCCCTCTCTTTCTCTCCCTCTTTTTCTCTCTTTCTCTCTCTCTTTTTCTCTCTTTCTCTCTCTTTCTCTCTCTCTCTCTCTTTCTCCCCCGCCCTCTAATCTTTGTGCGCGTGCACGTAGTCCCTGAACCCGAAGTTGGGCAGCAGGCCCGCGTGGACGAAGCTCGCGATCTTTCCCGAGAGCGCCGCGACGAGCACGCAGCCGCCCGCGGCGGCCGCGGCGGCGCGGCTGCCCAGAGCGGCGGAGGACCCCGCGCCGACGACCGCCGCCAGGCCCAGCAGCGCGGCCCCGGCCAGGGCGACGAGGAAGTTCCTCGCGCTCCGGAGCTGCCTCTCTCCCCTCTGGCAGACCGTGCAGAGCCTCACGTGCTGCGCTTTCCGGTCGAGGACCTTCCTCCTCTCCCCGGCCGAGCCGGGCGCCGGCGGCGCGGCGCCCGCCGAGGCCGGCGCGGCCGCGCCCGAGGACCCCGCCGCGGCGGCGACCCCGGGCGCCCACGCGGGCCCGCCGCCGGCCTCCCTGTCGAGCCAGATGCGCAGCTGCGTGACGAAGACGTCGCAGCTCGCCGGCATGTAGTACAGCTGCGGCCACCTCTTGGCCGCGTCGGCCGCCTCGAGCGACGCCATCCTCTTCGCCTGGCCGGCCAGGAGGATGCCGTCGCCGTCGAAGATCGTCCCCTGCATCCAGTGGCGGATGAAGGGGAACCACGAGAGGACTTTCGTGAGGACCAGGCGCTGCAGCAGGAGGAGCCTGGGCGGGGACGGGCGCGCGGCCGCCTCGAGCTTCTCCCCCGCGCTTTTCGCGCCTCTCGTCCTCCCGCCGTCGGCGCCGTCGCCGTCGCTCTCCTTCGTCTCCTCCTTCTTCTTGACGACCCCGTCGAAGACGTCGACGAGCCCTCCCTCCGGCATGGGGTACGACGCGTCTGCCAGGAAGACCCTCGCCGTCCCTGGGCTCGTGGGCGTCGCGTAGAGGTTGGTCGAGAAGACGAGAGCGCCGGCGGAGTAGCGGTACCGCACGAACGCCGGCGGCGCCCACGCGACCCGCGCCGTCGGCCTGAGGTCTCCTGGCGGCGATTGCACGGACGCCATCGCGACGTCGACTGCAGGGTGGAGAGGGTAGCCCTCTGGAGGGGGAGCGCCCGCGGCCGGGGTGATAAGGGTCATGGGGACGGGCTTGGCGTTCTCGCGGCGGAGGGTGCCGAGGCCGTGGTGCGAGACGGGGAGGTGGCTTTCATTATCATTTTTTTTTATCGAGGAAAAAGAGGTGAGAGCGAGAGAGGAGAGAGAGAGAGAGAGAGAGAGGAGAGAGAAAGAAAAGAAACGGTTCCTCTTACCTCGGGTCGGTCAGGTTTTCCAGAAGGATCTCGTAGGGATAGGCGACGTCGCGCACGTACCTGTGAAGAAGGGATTGAGCGAGGGAAGGGAAGGAGAGAGAGAAAGAGAGAGAGAGAGAGAGAGAGAGAGAGA